>Ga0265297_10011967_pt1 | contig 10509 bp, 11 predicted proteins | sample Munlanlwell13791_FD_192502 | JGI IMG/M metagenome (GOLD analysis project Ga0265297, IMG submission 192502) | Leachate microbial communities from a municipal landfill in Southern Ontario, Canada - Leachate well 137-91 | ecosystem: Engineered > Solid waste > Landfill > Unclassified | place...
CTACCACCATCACCCAACCCATGAGTCGGATTTCCGGTTATCATTCCACCATTTGCCGTATACGAAGTACTGTTAAAAGTGAAAGAGCTAGGACTTCCATTACTGCCAGCTACCCCACCACCCCCAACAACAATCGTTGCGGAATTTCCTGGAGTTACTGCTATAGCATTTCCGTCACGATATCCAGTAGTAGCACTCTTATATGTCTTGGTATATCCGCCTCCACCTCCAGACCAACCACCTCCTGCTCCACCCCCAACAAGAAAAACATCGACAGAGGTAACTCCAGCTGGAACAGTCCAAGAGTATGTTCCAACGGTTGAATAAGTTTGCAAACCGTAATTTGCTGCGACTGTAGCACAAGCCCCGCTACTAGCTCCACCATCCAAACCAGCACAAGTCCAAGAATATGTTCCCGTCATTCCAGTAACAGTACCAGTAGCACAAGCTTCAGTTCCAGTTGGAGTAGTCGAAGCATATTTTCCATTCTTTGAACCACAAGTACCAGCAACAGGAAGGTTCAGTGTTGCACAAGATACATCTGCTCCACCACTAGTTCCGGCGCAAGTCCAATTCCAAGGACCGCTTCCACTAACAGTTGAAGCTACTCCAACATTACAAAGGTTAGTTGTAGGAATTGAACTCAAATTAGCTCCATTACTAGAACCACAAACACCAGGAACGGGAGCGTTAGTTGAATAGGTATTGGTTGAAGAATCGAATTGATAGGAATAGGTGTTGGTAAGGGTTGATGAAAGTTTAAAACTAGTTCCGTCTGATTCGTAAGTATATGTTCCTTCGTTAACACTAGGAATATATTCTTCGATTAATGGGTCAAGATTAGGACAACTACCGATAGTACAGCCAGCTTCTTCTGGATAGGTTCCGTTTAGAACCCCGAGCATGATTGTTGCTTTTTTAATCGTGTCTAAATTAGTCTTCTTTTTTGCATCATTAGCGGCATTAGTTGCTCCATTCATGGAGATAATAACGAAGCCAGACAAGATACCAATAATGGCAATGACGACTAATAATTCAATCAACGTAAATGCTTTATTTTTATTTATCATATTTTTTATTATTAAAAAAAAGAGGCTTCCTCTTATTACAATTATTATATTCCATTTTTAAAAACCAAGCAATACATCTTCTTTTTTCATATAAGCCTCCAAAGACCTTTCTCTTAAATATAAGAGGCCATAATAATGACACACAGACAAAGTTAATGTCGATTAATAAAAAACAAAAACCCTAAACGGGTTTTGTTTAAATATTAAAGATTATTAGCATATCTCACAATGACTACTCCTGAACCACCGCCACCACCTGAAGAAGACCAAGCACTACCACCTCCTCCACCACCACCAGTATTGGCGGCACCAGCACTACCGTGACTTGTACTACCAGTATATCCTCCTCCATTACCCCCACCACCTTTTCCTCCCGCACAAGTAGCAGAATAACAATAGCATCCACCTCCGCCAGCAAACCAACCTTGACTTCCCACACTTGTCCCCAAAATACTGCTAAAATCCATTCCATCACCACCAACTCCTCCATTGTTCTCTCCCACTTCTCCGGCTCCTCCTCCGCCCGAACCTGAATCGGAAGTGGAAAGACCTCCCGCATATCCATATCCACCACTAGTACTTGTGGGTTGAGTTGCAGGGCCAGAAGCTCCAGAACCAGAACCTCCACGACTACCTCCACCACCAGAGCCACCTGAACCTCCTGCTGCACCAAGACTTCCTCCATATCCTCCACCTAAAGCGATTAAGGTCCCAAAACTTGAATTGCCACCATTAGTTCCTAGAGAAGTGTTTGCTCCCGCCGAACCACCAGCACCAATAACAACTGAAACTGTTGAAGATGGAGTAACGCCATAATTCTGTCTCCAGATTAACCCACCAGCTCCACCGCCGCCAGCATGAGCACCACCTCCACCTCCTCCGCCACCAACAACTAGAACGTCTACACTGTTAACGCCAGCTGGAACACTAAAGTTACCCGCTGAAGTAAAAGTTTGAGTAATATAACTAGCAGCACTAGTAGCACAGGTGTCAGAGCTGGCCCCACTAGTTCCCGCACAAGTCCAAGAATATGAACCAGTCATATTAGTAATAGTTCCCGATTGACAAGCTTCAGTTCCAGTGGGAGTAGTAGTTGCGTATTTACCAACTTTAGGTCCACAAACGCCAGGAACAGGAGTGCCGGTAGAATAGGCATTAGTTTCTGAATCAAATTGATAGGAATAGCTATTAGAAAGGACTGTTGAAAGAGTAAAGGTTGTTCCGTCTGATTCGTAAGTATATGTTCCTTCGTTAACACTAGGAATATATTCTTCGATTAATGGGTCAAGATTAGGACAACTGCCGATAGTACAGCCAGCTTCTTCTGGATAGGTTCCATTTAGAGTCCCCAGCATGATTGTTGTTTTTTTAATCGTGTCTAAATTGGTTTTCCTTTTTGCGTCCTCGGCGGCATTAGTCGCCCCGTTCATAGAGACAATAACAAAACCAGATAAAATTCCGATAATGGCAATCACAACTAACAGTTCGATTAATGTAAATGCTTTATTTTTTTTCTTTATCATATTTTTAATAATTAAAAAAAGGCTTCCCTTCTTATTGCAATTATTATATTCCATTTTAAAAAACCAGGCAATACTATTTAAATACAATTTATGATATTATTAAAAAAATAAAAATATGTCTGTAATAATTAATTTCAAAATCTGTGATAATGCCGAAGAATGTAACGGAATAGCTGTCTGCCCCACGGGCGCTCTTGCTTGGGATAAAAAGAAAAAGAAGATTGTTATTAATAACAAAAAGTGCATTAGCTGTGGTAAATGCGCAAAAGTCTGCGAAGTCGGAGCTATTAGTGTTGCTAAAAACGAAAAAGAATACAAGGAAATAAAAAAAGAAATCGATAATGATTCTCGTAAAGTTACCGACTTATTCACCGAAAGGTATGGTGCCCAACCATTATACACTCCCTTCTTTATCATTGAAAAAGATTTTAACGTTCATGTGCTGAAAGCTAAAAAACTAACCGCCTTAGAAATATTCAGCAATGAATCAATAAAATGCTTGCTTTATTCTCTACCAATTAGAGATATTTTGAAGGGTTAGATTTAAAATACAGAAAGATGAAAGTAGAAGTAGGAAATAAATTATTAAAAGAATACAAAATAAAAAAGCTCCCCTCATTACTATTCTTTAAAGCTGGAGAAATAATCGGAAAAATAGAGGGATACTATGGCAACGAAGAAAAAGAAATACTTTTAAAGAAAATAGCTAAAATAACCAAGCCTTCTTCTCGAAAAAAGAAAACGCCCGTTAATTTAAAAAAATAACGGGGATTATTTAGGCTCGAGATGACCTAAATTTGCATTGATTAGTTTTAAGAACAAGTAATTGTTCTCATCAATGGATTCTTCGTAAGCCTCCTGCAGGTCGCTGTAGTCCTTGGCCAAAGAGATTATCAGCCGAAGAAGGGCTAACTTCCAGATGGAATCGCTGGGCACGAAGTAGAAACACTTCTTGGCATCTTCCACTGTCTTAATTTTCTTGTATTCGACTGGCATTACTGAAACAATTTTTTGGTCGAAAAGGTCTGCAATTTCTGCAAGACATGGCGTTGAAATTTCTTCCTCTTTTTCGCCAATGATATTGTCGATTTCTATGAAATCTGACAAATCTTTACAGGCTTCAATTGCTTTTGCAATGGCATCGACCTGATCCATTTCAGTCGTCTTAGGATAATTATCATAAACATCTTTAGCTTTCACAATACATCTCCTGCCAGAATCCTTCTGACTAAGGACCATCTCAAAATGAGATGAGTGTTTAAGAAACCTAATTTCCTAAATACTCATCTCATTAATAAAACAATAAATGAACTTTTCTGTCTCTTTACTAGCAATAAAGTAAAAAATAGTCAATCTTTGCAAAAAATAAAAAGAAGGAAGTGCTCACTGGCAAATCCCAATCCTTGTTACCTCTTCCTGGCCGTTTGCAATGACCCAGTTATCCATTCTCCACATCCAGTTAGCGAGACCGTAATCAATCGCATCTTCTTTTTTCGTAAAGAAGACTCTTCCCTTTTCCGTGGGAAATTCTTCAACTGGACCAAGATATGGATTCATCCTTAAATCATTGAAACACCAGGCTTCTTTTCTGATTGGAGTTAAGACCTTAAGGAGAACAAGTATTCTAACCGCTTTTCGTCCCATCACTGCGACTTGATGATTGTCAGACCCAGTGTCTTCATGGATTCTCTTCCAGTCGACAGTGATTCCAGTGTTATTATTTTTAATAACCTGGTTAAGATAGTCATAGAGATTAATTGTTTCCACGATAATTCCTCCAATAGAATAATAAATTTGTAATTTTCCAGAGTTAATAATAGCAAATATGGAAACAGTGTCAAATGTATAAAAAAAGAAGGGGTTATTGACAAGCTTGTTGCTTGGTAACCACCTCCACTCTGCGGGAAATATCCCAGTTGTACGCGCTATCAGCTTCGCCAGCTTTGCCGTAAGCAATAGCATCCTTCTTTCGAGCGAAGTAAATAGTGCCTACTTCCCAAGGAGAGTATTCTGCGTCAGGCATTCCCCAGACCGGGTTAAGGTCTTCGTGAGAAAAGACATAAGATCCACGTCGACTCCTCCTCAGTATTCCCAAGGACAGCAGCACTGCGTAAACGTACTGCCGAATCGCCACCTGTTGACGATAATCGGCTGCTTGGATAAGCTCTTCCAATTTTTGCCAATCAACGTTTATTTCTTTTTCTTTCTTGTTCTTAAACAAAACCTGAACCAGGTATTGCTTGTACGCCTGGAAAGTTTTTTTGGCCTCTTTTTCGGTACCTCTTCCGAGGATATTTCCATTAAGGGAAATATTAATCCTCCTGCCTCTTACATCAAGCCTCAAAGTTTCTTCCTCCTACATTACAATTTTCTAAAAGGATAATAGCAAAAAAGATGCTAATATGCAATTAATCTTCTTCAGTAACTAATTGTCCGCAAGCCGCTTTGATTCCTCTCCCAAACTCATACCTCTGGGTCGTAAATATTCCTTCATGCTCTAAATAGTCTTTGAATTTTTTAATTGTTGAAGCACTGGAGGCTTTAAACTTCCCTGTTGGATTATATACAATCAGATTGACCATGTATAATGGTTTCTTCATTAGTAAAGCTAATTCGTGTGCACATGCAAGGGAGTCATTCTCCCCCTCAATCATCAAATATTCAAACATTACTTTACGGTTGGTCTTTAAAATATATTTATCAACTACAGCTAGAACATCAGATAAATGATGTTTCTTGTTAACGGGCATCAACCTACTCCTTAACTCATCATTGGGAGCGTGTAAAGAAATAGAAAGATTTACTTGCAAATCTTCATTCATAAACTTTTCTATTCCTTCAATTATTCCAGAAGTAGAAACTGAAATCTTACGTGAACCAATATTAAAATACTCCGCACTATTCAACATTCTAATTGCCATGATTACATTGTCATAGTTTAGAAATGGCTCTCCCATTCCCATAAAAACAATATTAGTGACTTTGCAAACTCGAGAAAACAACAAAACCTGCATCACAATTTCTTCTGCTGTTAAATTTCTTTTCAATCCCATTGTTCCAGTCGCGCAAAAAGAGCAAGCTAAAGGACAACCAACCTGGGAAGAAACACAAACCGTTGAACGATTATCAGTGTGCTTCATTAAAACTGATTCAATTTTTAATCCATCCTCTAATTCAATCAAAGCTTTCAGTGTATCTCCCTCGTCAAACATCTTATGCTTAATTTCAAGAGGACATTCTTTTTTTAATTCTTCTCGCAAAGCTAAAGGCAAGACACTGGCCTTGTCCCAATCCTCAATCAAATCCTGAAAAATAAGCTTATGCACCTGCTTAATTCGATACTTCGGCTCAGATGATAGCTTCTGCTCAATTAACGATAAGTTCATTCTTTATTTTCTATAATCTTAACTTCTTCTTTAGTCAAAACGTTCTCATTCTTTATCTTATCAACAATAGTAGTCAATTTTTTAGTTCGAGTAATTGATACTTCATCAAACTGGGTTGAAACAGCTCTGATTTTCTTTCCCAAAGAATCAACCTCGTCATTGTATTTATTGTATTCAATCTCAAACTTCTTAATTAGTTTAATAATCTCGTGAAGATTTTCTTGATATTTGAAACTTTTGTATGATTGAAAAACTATACGCAAGATAGCGGTAAAGCTGAATGGTCCAGCCAGCACCACTTTCTTTCCCATGGCATCATTCCAGGTTTCATTCATTTGGTCATAAATGAAACTAAAAATCATTTCATTAGGAACAAATAAAACAACGAAGTCAACGGTGTCTTCTTCAGGATTAATATATTCTCTCCCTGATATTTCTTTGATTCTAGCTTTTACATCCTGCTCAAAAGCTTTCTTGAATTGTTTTTTCTTTTCCTTATCCTCCTCATCATTAAACTTAATGAAATTGTTCAAGGGAAATTTAACATCAATATTTATCTTAGTTCGGTCAGGAAGGAAAATAGTAAAATCAGGTCGGTTCGCATTATTGTCTTGCGCAGTATTAGCTTCATAGTTTTCACCTCTTACAAAACCAATTGTTTTTAGCAAATTCTCAGCAATCTCTTCCCCGTATTTTCCTCTCAATTGATTATTGGATAAAACATTCCTCAATCCTTCGGTTGAATCCTTCAAACTGCCAGTGACAACTTTGTATTCTTCTAAAACAGTCTTTAAATTACTGAATTCACCAATTCTTTCTTTTTCTACTTCGTCTAATTGTTTCTTGCTTTTATCTAACTCAGAATGAACCCTTTCAATCAATTCCTTGATGGTATCTTTGTTGTGCTGAATTGATTCACTAATGATTTCTTTCTTTGCATCAAATTGTTCTAATAATCTCTTTCTTTCTTCCTCAAATAATTGTTTACTTCTTTTATCATTCTCAATCATTAATCTTTGAAAAAGAACATAAGTAAAAACAAGTAAGATAACGAGAGCGGAAATTAATGTAATAGTTTCTGTGGTCATGTTTACTTTTTTATAAATAATATATGATATAAGCGTAATGAGAATTGATTGCCCCGCTCGTGGACTCGAGTTCAGATTCGGTAAGTCTAACTTTGGCTATATTTTTGCATAAAATGCTAGAACTCTTGACAATCCATTATAATCGATTAAAATATATTTAATATACTTTATTTAAGGCAGTCTGCTTAATGAAACGTGCGAAGTTCGCACTTCCTTAAGTGGATAGTTGTAGCGGATTGCCTTGAGTAAAGTATTTTTTATTACAAATATCTTGGATTTTTCCAATTCTTTTCTTAATAATCTTATAATAAAAGTCATTATTGTTTTCAAATAGTTGAAAAACAGCATAGGCCACATAGTCTGCTATTTGCAAACCACCATGAGTATAATGAGGATTGTGCTGATAAGAAAGACTCAGTTCAGCATTTAATCGTGGATGTTTATCAAGATAATCTAATCTTATTCTTTCGACTTCTATCTCCAATTCTTTTCTTAACTTTAATTTGCTGTCTTTTCGCGAAAAAACTATTTCGGTTTGGTCGGTTTGGTGGCATATATTCTTCAATAATTGCCCAGCCATAACTCCGTACATTTTACCTGGATTTTCCTTTAGCTGCGAATAACATTTCAATTTTTCAACAACAATAACATCAATTTTAATTTCTTTCAGCTCTTTAATAAAATTGTAAAACCTTTCTCTTACTTGCGGATAGTCGCTCTGAGCATGAAAAGAATCTAAAGCATAAGCCGAAGAAAAAATGCTCGTCAATTCCTTATCTTTTAAAAGACTGCCTTTAAAATCTATAACTTTTTGTTGAAGAAGTAATTGATCTTCAATTCTTATAGCGGCTAGAATTAAAAACTTAGTTGCCTGCCCTTTTTCAACTAAATTCACCCCTTTAAAGGAAAAAACTTCAGGCTTTCCAGATTCATCTATAAAAATGTATGTTTTAGATTTTTCCATCATTTTTATTATATCACACTTTCCTTTTTTGTAAGATAAAGACTTTATCATTTTTCCTCACTATATCTTTGAAAACAATCGCCACCTCTTCTCCTTTCTTTCCTTTTTCAATACTTTTGTTTTCAATTTGAATTGAGCCAACAACTTGCTCAATATATGTATTTGCCCCCTCAACTACAATCCTATCTCCCACCTTCAAATCCAAATGGTTCAAAGTAACCGCTCCTGATTTAACGCGAGGATAATAGTGAGTAACATAGCCAACTAATACTTTTTTCTCGGAAGAAACATTATCTGCTTTTTCATAACTGATTCCCTCTTTTCCGGGAACACTGAAATAGAAACCGGTTGAGAACCCTCGATTATAAACTGACGACAGTTCTTCTTTCCACTGCTTAACTTTTTCAGCCGTAAATGTCTTATCATAATAAGCATCAATTGCTTCACGATAACAGCGAGAAGTAACTTCAATATATTTTGGGTCTCTTCTTCGTCCCTCAATCTTGAAAGAATCTAATCCGGATTTAATTAATTCGGGCACAAATTCAATCATGCATAAATCCTTAGCGCTTAAGAAATATTTCCCAGTATTGGAAACCGCATTACCTTCTTCATCCGATAAGGTCCATTCTTTACGACAAGGCTGAGCACAACTTCCACAGTTAGCAGATTTGCCGTACAAGTAAGCCGACAAAACACAACGACCAGAAATAGCCATGCACATTGCTCCATGAACAAAAACCTCAACCTCAGTTTTAACTTTCTTTTTTAATTCCTTAATTTGCTTCAAGCTCATTTCTCGAGCCAAAACCACTCTCTTCGCTCCTAGTTTTTTGTAAAACAAGGCGGTTTCATAATTAGAGATATTGGCTTGGGTAGAGATAATAAAGGGCACTTTTAGCTTGCGAGCTATCTGAATAACGGCTGGGTCCCAAATGATAATGGCATCTACACCCGCTTTTTTAGCCTTTTTAACCAGGTTTTCTGCCTTTTTGATGTCAGGGTTATACACCACTGAATTGACTGTGAGATAGGCTTTTATGCCATAAGAATGGCACTTCTTCACAAAGGTACCTAGTTCGGTTGTCTTAATCCCCGAAGCCGCCCTCATGCTCAATTCGGTAACGCCAAAATACACTGCATTTGCATAGTCTTTACAAGCTTCTAGGCTGGCCCAATCACGGATTGGACACATTAGTTCTGGCTTCTTCATATACTTAAAACTTATCATATTTTGATATAAAAAAATAGAGTACGATTTAATTACTATCTGACTGAAATGAATTTCTCCAGTTTTGTAGCAAGTATTTCGTACTTCTTTTCGACCACTTTCAGATTCTTACCCTCTCGGAATGATTCCTTGGAAAGGTCTTCCCAGTTTTCATCCCGGATACGGCAACTGTCCGCATCAATAACATCGGCTAGGAGTAATTCTCCATCGGGTCCGACACCGAATTCAATTTTGAAGTCAATGAGCTTCAGATTGAGAGTTGCCAGCAGGTCTTCAAGAACAAGAAATGTCTGTTTCGCTGTTCTTTCAATCTGATCCATTGATACCTGATCGGGCAAGATGCTCGAACTTGGAACCTCACCAAAAAAAAGTCCTTGATAGTAACCATTGACAATCTCGGGATTGAAAATTTCCCAGGTCGAAGATTCAGGATTAACAATCAGTGGATCATCAACTGGAATATCAAAAAGTTTCTTTCCCTTTTTAGTAACAACCTGCTTATTCGTAGTTTTTAAAAAGACTTCAAATACCAGGGTGTCAAATTTGTGAGGGATTTTGCATCCAGTCTTGTATTCTGGGTAGCGTTTGAGATAGCTACCATAGGCGTACCTTCGGACAATAACCTCAAGAAGAATCATCTGGCAGCGTTTCGCTACAAATGAATTTTTATTGAGCCTCTTCAGGTAGGCAACAGAAATGCCACACAATTTTAAAGCCTGAAAAAAAGCGCAGGTTATTGTTGTTGAATAGTCCGACTTGTTCCTCATCACTTTCGTTAATGCAGGGTTGTTTTTCTGGGTAATGTCGTCTTTGTTTTCAATAATCACCCACTCTGGCTTCCCTACAACTGTGAAAACCTTTTTAGTTTTCCCTTCAGCCAAAAGTTCTTTCTTCTCCAGCATAGGACACCTAGCTTCTCAACATATTAAGTTGTGTTAAAAAGCTATCTCAAATATACTCCATATCGCTATTTTGTCAAAACAAAAACCCAAGATAAAAACCTTAAGTTAATGTATAAATTTTAATAGCAGCCAATTTGAACTATAGAAGCATATCCAGTAACAGTACCACCACAACACCAGCCAGTACACCAAATCAATCCCGGATATTGGCAACTCTCAAGAGCAACATTTGACCAAGAAGCATGACTGCCGGTAGTGCAACTACCACAACTTTGACCATTATAAGCAACATTATAATGAGTTGCAGGCGCTGTGATCGAATAACTTTTATATTGTGTCCACCCG
>Ga0265297_10011968_pt1 | contig 10509 bp, 12 predicted proteins | sample Munlanlwell13791_FD_192502 | JGI IMG/M metagenome (GOLD analysis project Ga0265297, IMG submission 192502) | Leachate microbial communities from a municipal landfill in Southern Ontario, Canada - Leachate well 137-91 | ecosystem: Engineered > Solid waste > Landfill > Unclassified | place...
TGTCTCTAACGCTGACCGAATATTCAATGGTGGGCACCCATGCCACAATTCCATGACTGGCCAGTACCGGTGGAGGAAAGGAATCAGCAATTAAAAGAAGAGAAAGGGTATCGCAGGGACGGTCATCCTTGAATTTTATCCACCCCTTTTGTTCGGAATGCGGCGACAGATCTTTTTCGCCTTTAATCCAGCCTGCGCACGAAGGTGCAAGCAAAACATCCATGTGATCATACAGCGTGTATCGGGGCACATGAGGAAAGAGGAAACATTCTTCCCGCGGGGGCATATCCGGAGCCTCTTTTTCGTATCGGTTTGCGCTCTTGTCGCAGCTGCTTTCATCCATAAATGTCGCCCAGGCACGGGTTCTTTCCGTACCGTCCTGAATCAGACTGGACTGATAACGATTCAACGAATATCCTGTGGCAACAGCTTCCACCACTACTTTGGATTGTTTGTCCGTTTCGCATCGGGCAAGAAAATTTGCGGTGACGATAACCGGCCATTTTTTATCACTCTTCTTTTGCATGGCCGCAGCCAGAAAGGCCGTCAGATATCCGCCGTTGGGATTCGCATTAATCGACCAGTGAGGAGCTACAGTTCCCTCAAAATCGAAATCGCCTTTTTGTTCCAGCGATATGTCATTGTCAAACAGATACATAATTACACCTTAATCACTTTCCGAAACAGAAAGATTGATAAATTTTATAATCGATGTCTGAAACCTGTTATAATAATCTTTGGCCTTGCCGGCATCGGATGAAGGCAGCTCCAGTGTCAGCGTAAAAATACTTCTTTCATTTCCGGCATAATTCCCCAGAGAACCGGGATAAAAACCGAATTTTTTTAACGGGTGATTCGATTCCCTACTTATCATTTCCAGCCAGCGTTCAAATGTATCCAGATCGGATATCCGTCCGTCATAGTCGAAAAAATTTAGCGGCGAATGAGCAGAAAGTATTTTCTGCGGATTGAACCTTTTTATCAAGGCCATCTGAAACATCGTTTCCTGTTCCGACGCCGGCTTTGACCCGGAATAATAACGTTTTGTTCTGACAGTCCTTGAATTTTTCTTCTTCAGTGCTTTGGCATGCCAGTCTCTGGTAGGAAAGTTTCTATTGAGATCAATTCGGTTGGCATTAACCCTTGTGGGAACTTTTGCAAAAAAGCCGTCGGGATTAACAATCGGCGCGATAACAATACACTTATCTTTAAAAATCTGCGGATTGTCTTTAACATAATGAGCAAGTTTGAGCATGAGATAGGCAGTCGGCAACTCGTCACCATGAACAGCGCCCAGGAAAAGAACGCAATTTTTTTCCGAATTGCCAAAGTGAGCAAAAATTAACGGACGTTTTTTTCGGGTCGTACGGTAATATTCCCATGGTATTTCCTGCGGTTTAATATCCGTCCAACCGTATTTGATACATTGTTTTTCCAGAGCTTCAGCATATTTTCTCAAATCTTTGCGAACACCTACAACAGGCTGTTGTGGAATCTGTTGACGCTGTTCCTGCTTTGTTTCCTGCTGTGGTTGTGGCATGGGCAGTGACACAACAGGCATCTCCTGTTTGACTGAGGCTACCTTCGTAGAACATCCAACAATCAGATTCAAAACTAATGCCGCAAAAAATACAATGTAGAGAACCCGCAAGAATTCCTTTCTGAGAATATGCATATGCAGTATGTGATATTCCTTATTTTTGTTATTTTCTAAAATATTCCATGGCGAAACACAAATCCACTTTATTCTTCACCCCGGTAGATGCAACCGGATTCCTGATTTTCTCTGACAACGATTGTCGTCAATTGCGGCAGTGTCGAATGAAGATGATTCCATATCCATTTGGCTATATTTTCCGATGTTGGATTATCAAGCCCTTCGATTTCGTTTAAATATTTATGATCCAATTGATCATGCAGCGGTTTAAAAACTTTTTCAATATCTGCAAAATCCATCACCCAACCGGCATGGGAATCAACCGGACCGCAAATATGAATTTCTACGACGAAGGAATGTCCGTGTTTTTGCGAACATTTGTGCCCTGGTTTTACATTGGGCAAACGATGAGCTGCATCAAATTTAAAAATTTTAAAAAGTTCCATTTAATATCCTTATTTCACGCCTAAAATTTTATGTATCTGCAAACTCAACCGCCACCGGGGATGAGACAAGACATATTCCAGCGCCAAACGCGTATTTATATCGCGCCCGGCTGAATCCATCGGCTGCAGAAAAAAATGCTGAAAGTCCATCATTTCATAATTTTCCGGCTCCGCACCAGATTGAGGAAACACCAATTTCAACTCCTGCCCTGAACGCAACAATAATTTTGTATCGGATTTGGGACTAACACAAATCCAATCAATTCCCGGCGGAGGCAGGAGTGTGCCATTGGTTTCAACTGCAATTTCCCACCCCTTTTTGTGTAAAGCTTCTATTAGCTCAGTATCCAATTGCAATAAAGGTTCGCCACCTGTGCAAACAACAAAAGGCCGGACTATTTTTAAATTTTTTTCCGGCCATAGTCTACAAATTCTTTCTACCAGTTGTTCCGGTTGGGAAAATTCCCCGCCTTCCGGTCCGTCACAGCCGATAAAATCGGTATCGCAAAACTGACAAACGGCCTTTTTACGATCGGATTCCTTGCCCGACCATAAATTACACCCGGTAAAACGGCAAAAAACAGCCGGACGACCGGAATAAAAACCTTCGCCCTGAATTGAATAAAAGATTTCTTTGATAAAATAGCTCAAAATCAAATCTCATTCTTGTATTTGACAGGATCTTTAACTCCGGCATCATTGAACCCTTTCAAACGCAGCAAACATGAATCACATTCGCCACAGGCTTCTCCTGTTGCGGAAGGATCGTAGCAACTGTGCGTCAGGCTGTAATCCACTCCCAGTTCAATGCCCTTAATGATAATTTGCGATTTACTCATCTCGATGAGCGGTGCGTGAATTTTTAATTTCCTTCCGTCTTCCACTCCGGCCTTTGTCGCCAGATTGGCCATTTGTTCGTACGCAAAAATATAGCCGGGACGACAATCCGGATAACCGCTGTAGTCGAGAGCGTTTACGCCGATAAAAATATCATCGGCTCCGACAACTTCCGCCCAGGCCAATGCATAAGAAAGAAATATAGTGTTGCGTGCAGGAACATAAGTTACCGGAACATCTTTGCCCATTTTTTCTATGCTTCTGCTTTTGGGAACAGCTATATCCGCCGTTAAGGCGGAACCGCCGATCCGGCGCAAATCAACATCAATAATTACATGCTCAGCAACTTTCACTTGTTGAGCAATACGTTTGGCAGCTTCCAATTCTATTGCATGCCGTTGTCCATAGCGAAAGCTCAACGCGTAGACATCAAATCCTTCGTCTTTAGCAATAGCCAGTGTCGTGGCGGAATCAATCCCGCCGCTGAGCAAAACAACAGCTTTCAGGTTATTTTTCATCATTTTAATTTTATATAATAATATTTGCTGAAGATATACAGCTAATTTTTACCGGAAGCTTCAATACCAAAAAGACTCATCGCATTGCAGGAAGTTACACTGGCGACCTCTTCCCATGGGATCTTCCTAATTTCGGCCACTTTTTTGGCTGTATTAATAATGAAAGAAGGCTCGTTTCTTTTGCCCCGGTAAGGAATGGGCGCAAGATAAGGCGCATCCGTCTCCAGCAATAAAGAAGAAAGCGGAACGCGCTCGGCGACATCTTGTATTGTTTTCGCCTTATCAAATGTTACGACACCCGGAACAGATATGTAGAATCCGAGATCGATGCATTTTTTAGCCATTTCATAATCTCCGGAAAAACAGTGAAATACTCCCCGGCGGACACCTGAAGATTTAACAATTTCGATACATTGCTGATGAGCTTCACGATCATGGATGATGACAGGAAGATTAAGTTCCCGCGCTAATTCCAGTTGCAAGCCAAATGCTCCCAATTGTTTTTCCTGAGATGAAATATTACGGAAGAAATCCAAGCCGATTTCGCCGTAAGCAACAACTTTTTGTTTTTGCTGATGCGCAAGTTCTTTTAGAGCGTCGTAAGTACTCTTATCTGCTCTATCTACATCATGAGGATGTACGCCGATTGATGCATAAATATTTTTATGTTTTCGGGCAAGACTGGCCGCTTTGCGGCTGAATTCCAGATTTATTCCAACGGTAATAATATAAACGACTCCCGCTTCTGTGGCCCGCCTGATAACTTCCTCACGGTCGGAATCGAACTCACTCATTTCCAGATGGGCGTGGGAATCAATAATCATAAGAAACTATTTTTCATTTTCATCCGGACAAACTTCTTCGGCATTGTCCGCGACGTCGGGAAGTTTCTTCAAAAAATTTTGCAATTCTTTTTCGGAAGTCTCGCCGGCTAAGATTTTGCGTGAGATGATACGCTTATCCAGGTCAATTAATTCTACATCAACTTTTTGGGACATTTTTATCTCTTCTCCTTGCGTAAATTGACGAGTCGACTACTAGTACATTTTTAAAATTTAATCAAGACTCAAACAATGATTTTGAATGAACACAATATGTGATGTTATTTTTTCAGGCGCGGATCGAGTAAATCTCTAATTCCTTCTCCCAGAAGATTATAACCTACAACAGTAATCAGTATAGCGAGACCGGGATAAAGAGACAACCACCAGGCAATATCGATGTTATCTTTACCGGCAGTCAAAATATTGCCCCAACTGGGCGTAGGAGGCTGTACGCCGATACCCAGAAAACTCAGGGCCGATTCGGTCAGTATTGCTCCGGCGATGCCCAAAGTCGCCGCTACCAGAATAGAAGCCATCGCGTTGGGAAGAATATGTAAAAAAATAATCCGCAAATCACCGGCTCCGATGGCTCTTGCCGCCTTCACAAAATCTCTTTCCCGCAGGGAAATAAAATCGGCCCGCACCAGTCTTGTGACACCCATCCAGCCAGTCAGACCGATAATGACCATGATATTCCAGATGGAAGGTTCCAGAAAAGCGATTACCGCCAGAATCAGGAAAAAAGTGGGAAAGCAAAGCATAATATCCACAAACCGCATTATTACCGAATCCACCCACCCTCCGTAATAACCAGCAACGGCGCCAAGAAGAGTCCCGATAATTATGGCCACACCTGTGGCCACAAATCCTACTTTCAACGAAATTCTGGCGCCCCAGATCATCCGCGACAACACATCACGTCCCAACTGATCGGTACCGAATAAATGTTTCAGGGAGGGCGACGCCAGCACATTGGTCAAATCAATTTGACCGGGATCGTAAGGAGCCAGCCACGGTGCCAGAAGCGAAACGAACAGCAGCAGCAAAACAAGGCCGCTGCCCGCCAGCATCAATTTATTTTTATACATCGCTTCCCAAAAATTCATACATTAAAACCTGTTATTACAATTTAGATATTTTTGCCGCCACCCAATCCTGGCCTTCGTCGGAACATACTCCGCAGATGCGCAGCCCGGCGAATGCCGGGGACTTTTACAAAGTTGTCAAGATACTCTAATCCGCGGATCCGCAACTGCATACGACACATCGGCAATCAAATTGCCCAAAAGGGTTAAAATCGCGCCAATCAGCAAAATGCCCATAATTGTCGGATAATCTCTGGCCATAACCGACATATAAAAAAGCTGTCCCATACCCGGAATAGCAAAAATTGTTTCGAAGATAACACTGCCGCCGATAAGGCCGGGTATTGAAAGACCAAGGATTGTTATAGCCGGCAGAAGTGCGTTACGCAGCGCATGCTTGTATATTACATCTCTTTCACTTAATCCCTTGGCACGGGCAGTCATAATGTAATCCTGCCTGATAACTTCCAGCATGTTTGCGCGCATGTAACGGGAAAGACCGGCCAGTCCTCCAAAAGAAGAAATGAATAACGGCAAAATCAGATGCTTGGCCAAATCAACAATCTGTGCCCAGGGAGTAAGATATTCATAGTTCAAAGAACGCAACCCGGAAATAGGCAGCCATCCCAGATTAATGCCGAAAAATATCATTAATAATAAAGCCAGCCAGAAAGTTGGGATCGCAAATCCGATAAAGACGAAAACACCGGCTATTTTATCAAAGAGTGAGTTCTGATGAACGGCGGAAAGCACTCCTATAGGTATGGCAACGGCAATAATAATCAGTAGCGATAGAAATTCTATTATGATGGTTATGGGCAGTCTCTCCATTATTTTCGCTCTGACCGGCCGGCGGTCTGACGAAAAGGAAATGCCCAGGTCACCACGGCTGATTTTTTTCAGCCATGACCAGTATTGGACATGAACCGGTTTATCCAGTTCATATAAAGTCTGAAGACGCTCTTTCATCTGCGCGGATGCCTTGGGATTCATTTGAGTCTGCAAGTCGGTGGGGGAACCGGGGGCCAGATGCATAACAAAAAAACAAATAACAGTAATTCCCAGCAGAAGCGGAATCATAAATAATATTCTTTTGACAATGTACTTTAACAATTCTGCCCTCTGAAAAACTTAATCAAATTAATAATTATAAAAATTTCATATCTTTGATATTCTTTACCGACTGCAAAAACCTATCCGGATTATGCGCTTCCAGTGTAATCGTCGGTTTTACCTGCATTTTTTTAAGAATTTGAAAAAATTTTGCAAACGGAAACGTACCGTTGCCGACAGGAAGATGCTCATCCAATCGTCCGAAATTATCATGCAAATGAAGATGCCCCAGATATTTTCCCAATTCCTTCAGCCAGGTTTCCAGCGGTTCATGAGAAAAAACATTGAAATGTCCCGTGTCAAAACAAAAACAAATTTTATCAGAAGACAGTGCATCGAAAAGGCGGCGCAAAATGTACGGATTTTTTTCATACACATTTTCCAGCGCAATAGTTGTCTCAAAATCTTTAGCCAGTTTAATTAACTCTGTCCAAGTTTTCACGCTGTTTTCCAGCCACAAATCATCGGCCGATACATAATAACGATCGTCAAAAGACGGATGGCAAACAATTTTTAAAGGATGAAAATAAGGAGCTAAGTCAAAAACCTGTTTAATTCTTTCAAGACTTGTTTTCCGTATTTCATCATCCAGTGCTGCCGGACGCAAATCCAGAAAAGGAGCATGGAAAGTTATTTTCAGTCCATTGTCGGCAAGAAGTTTGGCCGTTTCCGAACATTTTGCTTTATTCAAATCCTGCAAAACCCAGTGGTGAAAATATATTTCCAGATTAAGTCTTTGCTTAAGGACAGACTCCAGATACCGCGATAAAAGGTGGTACGGCATATGAGCGTGAACTTTGTTTATAATTTCCTGCATTACTAAATCCTTAACATTATATCAATGAGATGAGGCAAGTTGTTACCACAGCTATCTTTTTTTCACAATGGACAAAACTTTATTGAAACTACCTCATGCATAATTGAATAATTTTGTATCAGTAATGCAATCTCTTTAATAAAATTTTCTGTTTTACTTCGGCTTTCCGATCGTGGAAATTTTAAAAGGCACGTATAACGGACAAAAACCTATCAAGCTGGTTAATAAAAATATAATGGCCAGAATACCCAAAATAACCCCTAGAAAACCTGTAATAGCACCGGTCATATAAAGAACGGCAACAATAATGGCCAGCACTATTCTAATGATACGATCAATTGTTCCCATGTTCTTTTTCATATTCTTCTCCTTTCTTTACTGAAAAAATATCAGTTAAAAACACGGTCATGGTCATAATCCCCTGTGCCGAACCAACTACTGACTATTATAACACAATTGAAAACAGAGATTTTTTTGTTGATGTGATATAATATCAAAATAGCTCCTTATACGAAAGAAAATTTATTATTCATGAATCAAGGAAATGATTTTGAATAGAGTGAACTTAAAATCCTTAAATTTTCTGAATATCATCCGTTTTAGCCTGTTTTTTTTCTTAATACTTTCATCTGCCGCAATTCTCTATTCGACAGCTCATAATTTTCAGGCAGCTCAGCTGCTGGCCGACCAGTCGCTGGAAAATACAGCGCTGGCTTTATCTTCTACTGCTGAATTTTCCTTGAGACATGAAAAGAACAAAACTGATTCGGATATAAGAGCTGTTTTCTCAGACCGTGTAGTAGCCTATGCCCTGATTGCCGATGAAAGAGGAAAGATTCTTTTCCATACTAATCCGGAACGAACAGGTTCTTTTCTTTCTTCTGAAGAAACGGTTACTTTAAAGACATCAGTTAAAGTTTCAGGACGCAGAATTATACTGGGTACCGGGCTGCCTGCCTATGAGTTTAATTACCCAATTCATCTGGCAAATGGAGCTACTGAATGGTTGCGGATAATTCTTAACACAACACCTGCCGACCGAATTGTATCCGATGCTCGCAGAATGTGGTGGATTGGATTATCAGTTCTTCTACTGTTATGGATAGTCGGGATTCTTTTTGAAAGAGTATTAACCCATTCCCTTAAACTCAGAGATGAACTTGATAGCAAGCAACATTTAGCCTTAATAGGTCAGATGACAGCCTTGCTTGCTCATGAAATCCGTAATGCATTGGGATCTGTCAAAGGATACGCGCAGCTGGTGGATGAAAAACTCGAACCGGAAGATTCTAAAAAGACGGCAATGGCATCTGTTCTTCAGGGAACGGCTCGCATTGAATTTCTCGTTCAGGAGCTTCTTCAATTTTCACGTGAGGAAAGTTTTATTCTCAAGCAGATAGATATCATTCCTTTATTAAAGAATGTAATTCAGGCAACCGTATCCGGTTGGTATGGTACGTGGAAACTGCAAGAAATTACGCCTGCTTTTGTATATGCTGATGAGGAAAAACTTCGTCGCGTATTTATCAACGGTATCCAAAACGCCATTCAGGCAATGGGGCAAAACGGGTTTCTGCTTATTTCGGCACTTAACAAAGGACGCTGGATCCAGGTAAAGATTGAAGACACAGGACCGGGAATTTCTGCAGAACAGAAACCTATGCTTTTTACCCCTTTTTATACAACAAAAACGGATGGAACCGGGCTCGGCCTCGCATACTCCAGGAAAGTCATGGAAGGAATGAAGGGCAAGATCGAACTGGCCAACAGGAAGCATGAGCAAGGAACTGTACTGACAATTTATATTCCTAAAGCAGGAGAATCATGAGATGGGTAAATCAATTTTAATCGTGGAAGATGACGCTTTATTCTGTTCCTTTCTTTCCACCATATTGAAAGAAGAAGGGTATCGGGTTGAAGAAGCTGGAAACGGACAGGAAGGACTGGCAAAATTTATTGGCGGCGATTTTGATCTGGCTATTACAGATTTGAAAATGCCGGTAATGTCCGGCTTGGATCTGCTCGTAAAAGCAAAGAAAGAAAGACCGGAAAGCCGTTGGATTGTTATAACAGCTTTCGGCTCCATAGATAACGCGGTGGAAGCCATGAAAGCTGGTGCTTCCGATTATCTGACAAAACCGCTTCACAATCCTGACGAACTGCGTCTCATTGTGCAACGAATTCTAAAAGAAGCCGATGCCGATATGACCATTTCTCTTTTATCCGAAGAACTGGGCAAACAATTTCCAACAATGGAAATGATTTTTCTCGGTGAAAAAATGCAACAGGTTTATCAACTGGTGAAAGATGTTTCCCCGACATCGGCTTCTGTTTTAATCAGCGGAGCCAGCGGCACAGGAAAAGAACTGATTGCCAGAGTAGTTCACCAAATGAGTCCACGGCGGGGAAAAGCTTTTATCGCTGTTCATTGTGCGGCTTTAACCGAAACGCTTCTGGAAAGCGAACTGTTCGGTCATGAGCGAGGTGCCTTTACCGGCGCTGTTGCAGGCAGAAAAGGCCGGTTCGAACTCGCAGATGGCGGCACGATTTTTCTGGACGAGATTGCCGAGATACCCCAGGCGATTCAGGTAAAGTTACTACGGGTTTTGCAGGAAAGAGAACTGGAAAGAGTGGGAGGAACAAAGACAATCCGTGTTGATGTCAGAATTATATCCGCTACGAATAAAGATCTGAAAAAGGAAGTCTCCTCCGGCCGTTTCAGAGAAGATCTTTTCTATCGGCTGAATGTATTTCCTCTTGAACTCCCGCCACTTTCAGAACGCGGCGAAGCCGTTATCCCTCTGGCCAATTACTTTTTGACAAAGTTCGCCCTGCCTCTGGGAAAACGCATCAACGGTTTTTCTTCTGCCGCACAACGTGCGCTTACAGAATATCCATGGCCGGGTAATATCCGTGAACTTCAAAATGTCATTGAACGTGCTGTAATTCTGGCTTCCGGAGTTATTGATGAGGGACACTTAAATATTGAAACACTGCCGGATCGTTCATCGGCCAGTAACGGCTTGCTGCAAAAGCTTGAACGGGAAACGATTCAGAAGGTTCTTAATGAAGTCGGCGGTAACAGAAAAGCGGCAGCGGAAATTTTAGGTGTTTCCCTGCGCACGCTTCAATACCGCATTAAGGAGTATGGGCTGTGAAAGTGCAACGTTTGCAGCGGTGAAATGCAAAACTTGCAGAAGTCATAATGTTAG
>Ga0265297_10011969_pt1 | contig 10508 bp, 5 predicted proteins | sample Munlanlwell13791_FD_192502 | JGI IMG/M metagenome (GOLD analysis project Ga0265297, IMG submission 192502) | Leachate microbial communities from a municipal landfill in Southern Ontario, Canada - Leachate well 137-91 | ecosystem: Engineered > Solid waste > Landfill > Unclassified | place...
GCCGCCAGTCCGGGTAAGTTACCGAAGCATCAGAGCTGTTGGTGACATTGACGCCTTTATCGAACAGCGTTTTTAGTGGCCAGTGATAAGCCGCTCTTTTTTCACCAGTGATACCAATCATCAGATTACCGATGGTCCATTTAATAGCAGATTGAACGTTTGCGCCTATGTTGTTCTCTGCCATGCGTGCGATACATTGTGGGGTAGCATAATCAGTATGGATTATATAGTGCCGGGCATCCCATGGATGTTCTTTTAAAGCGGCGATATAACCATCAACACAGGCATCAATACCCCGGTCACCGGTGACGTGAATACCGACCTGGAAACCATGAACGCTGGCGTACTTTATCATACTGATTAGCATGTCATAACGTTCATCATCGGTATTACCTTCGACCAACAATTGCCCGTGACCCCCGCCGATATAATCTTCATACATATAAGCTGTTTTAGATGGTGGAATACCGTCAGCCACGAGTTTAAGTCCGGAAATTCTCAACCATTCATTACCGAAGCCTGTAGCTGTCCCGACATGGTCTACAACATCCTTAACGGCAGTTAGAGAGGCGCCACCCATAATCATGCAATTGACGCGAACAGTAAACTTACCCTGGTTAAACAGGTTGTTATATATCCTTATAGTATTGGGGTCGAGGCCAGGCTCGGTGACACTGGCTATACCAAGTGAATTGAGTTCCGCCATGGCATTGAGAATACCGGCTTTTCGTTCTTCTTCCGTCGGAGGTGGTATTAATGCCCGTATAGGGAAAGTCATTTCGAACAGGATACCGGTCGGTTCTCCGTTGGCATCTTTTTGTATAATACCCTGTGGCGGCTGTGGTGTATTTTTGTTTATTCCAACCATTTCCAGGGCTTTGCTGTTAACTAGCAGGACATGGCCGGAGAATTCCGTAAAAGCAATAGGATTAACAGGACTGATGGCGTCAAGGTCATGACGCGTCGGCCAATGGTCCGGATTGCCTTTCGTTTCCTCTAAAAAGCCGCGGTCCCAGCCAAAGCCTGTAACCCATTTACCCGGTCCTATCTCGGCGATTCTATTGGCTGCAGCCCCCTTTAAATCAGCAATCGATTTGATGGTGGGATAGGCAAGGTCAAGCTGCATAGGCGGTCGTTCTAGCCCAAAACCATTGAGGTGGCAATGGGCATCATTAATACCGGGGAGGACAGTAGTTCCTTTTAAATCCATCATTTGAGTATTTTCACCCGCAAGTTTTTTTATATCAGCATTTGTTCCAACGCCGATAATCTTGGTGTCTTTTATGGCCACTGCTTCAGCAACAGAAAAATCGGTATCTACAGTGATAACCTTGCCGTTGAATATTATTAAGTCGGGGCTAAAAGACTGCCATCTGGATTTTGTTTTGTTTGTCATAATTCACTCTCCATTAATTATAGCCTAGTATTTCCTACAAATATCTATCAAGATATCTGTTGCTCTGTCCATGTAATTTTTTGTAATAACTAAAGGCGGCATGAAACGAATTACATTATGATAACGGCCGCAGGGTACGCAGGTCACACCTGCATTGAGTAAATCACCCAGGATTACTCCTACTTTTTCAGATGGAAGAGGCTCTTTTGTGGCTTTATTTATCACCAGTTCCACGCCGATGAAAAAGCCGCGACCACGTACCTCACCGATGATACCGATTTCCTGGGCGGCTGCTTGGAGTTTAACGACAACTTCGGCACCCAGATTGGCAGCCCTACCCATCAGGTCGTACTCTTTATTTGTGATGATATCAATATTGGTCATGCAGACAACGCAGGATAGAGCGTTGGCTGCAAAGGTACCAGGTTGTGACTGCTCCGGCATCTTGGAGCCGATATCAGTTCTGACGGTTAAACCGGCCATGGGTAGATCACCTCCCAGCCCTTTGCCCCAGGTCAACATATCCGGAACAACTCCGCTGTATTCGATAGACCACATCTTGCCGCTACGTCCCGCGCCAGCCTGCACTTCATCGGCGATGAACAGACAGCCTTTTTTCTCGCAAGACTTCTTTATGCTTTCAAGATATCCCGGAGGTGGTATTAAGTAACCGCCCTCGCCTTGTTGTGGTTCGATGATTAACGCCGCGACATCGTTAGCGGCAGTATAAGGGGTGTTGAGGACATAATCGACGTATTTGGCGCACTGCAGGTCGCAGTTCGGGTACTGGAGACCGAAACAGCAACGATAGCAGTAGGCGTATGGCACATGGATAATACCGGGCATCATAGGTGCATAGACGCGATATCCGTCTCCGGTTGTAAGAGCTCCGGAGCCGTACCATACGCCATGATAGGCTCCGTGGAAAGCGACGATCTGGGATTTCCCCGTTGCCAAGCGGGCGTACTTAATCGCTGTTTCAACTGCACCACTGCCACTCTGAGTAAAATAGGTCAAACAATTACCCGCAAGGCCTTTTGGCATGATACCAGATATCTTTTTTGCTAGCTCCGTACGGCGGCTATGAACCGCTTCGATAGCGTGCATGATCTTGCCCATCTGTTTTTGCATGGCTTCAATGACTAATGGGTGACGGCGGCCTACTGCACTGACCGCAACGCCCGCCGTCATGTCAAAAAAAATGTTGCCGTCCGGGTCTTTGACTGTAGCTCCCATACCCTCATCCCAGACGGGCGGATTAGCGCCGCCGGGCCGCGTCAGCGACTCGTACATGGGGACATCTTTAAGCACCATCATCGACTTAGGCCCCGGAATTTTGGTAACGATATTTGGCGCATCTGGCCAAGAGAGGTTGGCTAATTCGGTTTCAGAAATCATGTTTACCTCCAAGAAAATTTTGTCAGTTCCTGATGGCGGATTCATATGGAATATACTTAATACCCACCGCCTCCGCTACTGGTTTGTTCGTAAGTTTACCTTTATAAATATTCAAACCTTTCTGTAGTGGGATATCATCATATAAGGCGTTTTTATACCCTGAATTTGCTATTTTTAGAATATAAGGGAAAGTGGCATTTGTAAGAGCAAAAGTTGAAGTCTGCGCCACGCATCCCGGCATATTAGCCACACAATAATGAATTATACCGTCTACAAAAAAGATTGGGTCGTCGAAATAAGTAGTTTTAGAAGTTTCAAAACAGCCCCCCTGGTCGATCGCCACGTCTACCATTACTGAACCTTTTCTCATCTCGGAAATCATGTTTGGTGTTACCAGTTTTTTCGCTTTCGCTCCTGGCACCAGAACCGCGCCAACGACAACATCGGCAGTATTAATGGCGTTTTCAATGTTATCCATATTTGAAGCTAAAAGGATGAGTTTACCCTCCATAACATCGTCCAAATAACGTAGTCTCTCCAAACTAATATCCAGCAGAGTAACCTGGGCACCCATCCCCAGAGCAATCTTGGCTGCATTTTGCCCGACCGTGCCCCCTCCCAAAATTACTACGTGTCCGGGTTTAACCCCCGGAATACCTCCCAGTAAAACTCCGCTACCGCCGTTTTCTTTTTTCAGGTAATGGGCAGCTATTTGAACTGATAGTTTTCCCGCGATTTCACTCATTGGGGTTAAAAGAGGTAAAGTTCCATTATCTAATTGCACCGTTTCGTAAGCAATGCCGATGATACCTTGGTTCAATAGACCCTTGGTGAGTTCTGGCGCCGGGGCAAGGTGCAGATACGTAAATAGTAGTTGGTCCGGTTTGAGTAGATCGTATTCTGAAGGCTGCGGTTCTTTTACCTTTACAATCATATCTGCTGCTGTGTAAACATCTTCTGCAGTAGGGATGATTTCAGCTCCAGCGTCAGCATATTCGGTATCGGAAATACCCGCTCCTTCACCGGCTGATTTTTGAGTTAGAACTTGGTGGCCGTTTTCTGTCAAAGCCCTTACACCGGATGGGACCATCGCAATCCGGTACTCGTTATTCTTAATCTCTTTAGGAACGCCAATTATCAAAGCCAATGCTCGCCTGTTTTACGTTTTCATGGTATTACGTAATGGAGTGTAATGATTTTTACCCCAGCCTATAAAAATATACTTTTAAGGGAACCCGATGTAAATAGCTTGTAATAGCTATTTTTATACTTGCCAGTTTGACAAAACACCTTCACGTTGATACAATCATTCTCGTCCCACGATGTCAGAAAACGTGTGCGAGCATGCTTATGGATAAATTTAAAAGTAAAGATATTGATGAAATAATCAACCTCATGCAGCTTTACTCCACACCTGTCAAAACTAACGATGACACCATACGATTTTTCCAGGAAACCCGAAAGTCTTTTGGTTCAGATGAACTGGTTTTTCTTTATCCCAACAGCCGAACCAGTGGCATAGACCTGAAACGTTCCTTCAGTCTTCAGCAGAAAAACTCTTTCTTATCACGATATGCAGATTATTTCTGGCGTTATGACCCACTTTACAATGCCGAACTCAGTTCAGAGCAAAACACCCTAGCGTTCCGTACACAGGATGTTATGCCATACAGACATTTCGTGAAATTGAAATATTATTACGACTTCTTGCAACCTCAAAATTTAGTCAGCGAGCTGGTTATCCGCCTATTTTTCAAGTCTTTCTTCCTAGGCGCAATATCTTTATTGAGGTCAAAGAACAAGCCAGTTTTTAGCAAGAAAGATATCAGGAAAGCAGAATTGCTCATCCCTTATATCGTTAATACGATTGATGTCGGCGATATATTTTCAAAAGGCTTTGATAAACAGAGACTCTTTGAACAATGGCTGGAATCCCAAGCCGAAGGGATAATCCTGTTAGACACAGATTTCCGAGTGTTGTACCACAATTCCAAAGCAGATTCATTTTGTGTGTTTATGCCCGGGCAGAAAAATCCAGTGATGGGGGACGATGACTTCGGGATGATTACTGTTCCTGACGTGATAATCCAGGATTGTAAATGTCAGACCAGATCATATCAGGATAATTCGCCTGGTTCTAATAACAGAATCGTTAATCTGAAGAACCAGAAACGGTTCCACTTGCAGTATTTCATGTTCAACTCTAGTAATACAGAAAACTTCAAGCCGAGTTTTATTGTTGTTATCAACGACCTTTCAAGATATGGAACAGATGCAGAGGAAGTTATATCTAGCTTGGCTAAATTGAGCAACCGCGAAGCTATGGTCGCTAGGTATGCCAGTATGGGATGGACGAATAAAGAAATCGCCAAGAGCGTCCACTCCAGTCCATTCACAATTCAAAACCAGCTGAAGAAAGTCTTTGAAAAAACCGGGCTGAAAAACCGTACACAGCTTGCCAACCTAATGAAATACTCGGACAATATGCAACCTAAGCAATAAAAGCTGTGTTTGGTTAAAGCTGAGTATATCGCTGGCTGGTCACAACACTAAAGTGGAAGATTGGCTTCTCTACTCGCCGGATATAAAGAGGACAATGCTTGACGTTTGGCGGGATGAAAATCATACAACTATTATTAATAATGTATTTTTCATCCTCCATCCAAAATTCTGCTTCGCCGCCCAAATCATGCGGGTTATTGTAATCACTGCCGAATAGACCGATTATTTCAGGAACATCATGCTTGTGCTGAAAATACGGTTGCTCTGGCGGAGCTTTGACAAACCAGCAGCAATTCATTTGGAAAGCGCCCGGGGCTACTCTATCATCAACCCAGAGTATCAGATGGTTCCACTCTTCCAGCTTTTTGATCATCTCTGCGGAAAATTCTTCGGGTGTCTGTTTCGTCGTAACGATATATTGAGCGTATTTTGACTTAGCCATGTATATTCTCCTGTTAATGATTAACTCTATATATATATAGAACTTACGTTTGTTAGTTGATCTGGTCAATAGCTTAAAACAGCTATTTTATTACTAAATAAACACAATCATCATGCAATGTACGATAAAGAAATTTATCGTTAAACACCTAGTTTTTCCGTGACGACAAAAATGTAAATAAACACGACCTGAAGACCAAGGCGTATTGTGTTTCTGGTGGAGGTGAGGCAATTACTAACTACTACATAATTCTATCTGTGAAATAAATGGATTGTACAAAAGTCAGGGCTGTTCAATTGCTCTAGATTGAACAACAATAAGGGGATCTGGAGAACTCGTTCAGCTTTTATTAGGGGATTTGGAAACCTCTTCCAGCTTCAGCCAAGAGGTCTAGAAGCCTCTTTTAGCTTCAGTGGTGGGCGGTACAGGACTCGAACCTGTGACCCCCTGCGTGTAAAGCAGGTGCTCTAACCAACTGAGCTAACCGCCCGTGTGGCGCGCTTGGTGGGATTCGAACCCACGACCTCAGCCTCCGCAGGGCCGCACTCTATCCAATTGAGCTACAAGCGCATTATATGTATTGGTGCCGAGGGGGAGATTTGAACTCCCACGCCCTTTCGAACACTACGCCCTGAACGTAGCGCGTCTGCCGTTCCGCCACCTCGGCACGCCTTTGTATTGTATCAGCAAAGAGGCTCGATTTTCAAGATTTACCCCAATTAAGAGAGCGGCATTTCAAGGCCGCCCCCCTTTTGTTATTTCTCTTAATTTTTGTTTATCGCTTCTAGGGCCAGTACAGTTTTTCCGCTTCCTTCTTAAGGTCGGCGCGAAAGTCTGGGTGCGCTATATTGATCAGGTCCAGCGCCCTCTGCCGCTGCGTCTTGCCCTTAATGTGGGCGATGCCGTACTCGGTGATTACGTAGTCGCTGATGGTTCTGGGTACGGTCACAATCGTCCCCTCGGCCAGCATCGGCGCGATGCGGGATATTTTCTTATCCCCGCTCCCCGCCGTGGACGGCATCACGGTGATGAACTTGCCGCCGTTGGAAAGGAATGAACCGATGGCGAACGCCGTTTGGCCGCCCGCACCACTGATGACCCTGGGGCCGACGGATTCGGCGGCTATCTGCCCGGCAAAGTCCACGCTGACCGCACTGTTGACGGCTACCATATTGTCATTGGCGGCGATGTTCCTCGAATCGAGGCACCACTCGGCGCTGTGCAGCTCGAAGCACGGATTCATCGTCACAAAGTCCATGTCCTCTTTACTGCCGCCGCCGCAGGCAGTCGCCACAGCGATGCCGTTCTTAAAATTCTTGCGGCTGCTGTTGATGATGCCCTTGCGGATTAGCGGTATAATGCCGCGCGGCGTTGTTTCAGAGTGCCAGCCCAGGTCTTTGTAGCTTTCAAAAGTCCCCAGGGTACAGCACCACTCGCTGGTGGAGCCCACGCCCACCTGGAGGCAGTCGCCGTCTTTAATCAGTTCGGCCACGTAAGCCGCTATTTTCTTTTCCACCTCGCCGGCTTCTACGTTCTTCCTGCCCAGCAGGTCGGTGCCGCCTGGCGCTTTGCCCGACGGTGTATGCTCCACGAAGTAATCAATCTCGTCCACGTGGATATAATTGTCGCCGTAAGTACGGATGAGGTTTTTATTGACCTCCGCCATCGCTATCTTGGCGCGGCGGATTTCTGTTTTCTTGGTCCACACCGATGCCCCGAAAGAGCAATACCCGTGGGAGTCGGGTTCGGAAACCTCAACCATCACCACGTCGGCGGGGCCTCTGTCCTCTTCGGTGAAGATAAAGCCCAGCCCGCCTATCGCCAGGTCGCAGCGTCGCTCAGCGATAATCTGCCGCACGATAGGCAGCGGAAAGCCAACCTCAATTTTGAACGACATCTCGAAGACCGGGTCGTACCAGCCGAAGTCTCGTCCCGGCGTCCTTAAACAGAGTAATACATTCTCGATTTCACCCAGCCGCCCCGCCAGCGCCATGCCCAGCGCCAACGGCTCGTTGCCCTGCGTGAAGCACACCCTGTCGCCGGACTTAATAACACTGACTGCTTTTTCCGGTGTTACTATTTTCTTCTGATATTCCTCTTGCCAGCCCATATTTGCCTCCTAATTTACCAATCAAAAAACTTCAGGGAGGGAGAGACGCTTGGTCTCGTATCCCTCCCTGATAGTGTACGCTATTTAGTTCCGGTAGTGTTCTAGTATCTCACTGCCGAGCAGCGGCAGGTAAGGCAGCGTCTGGCTTCGTCAACGCAGGTCTGCTTGTCTTTGAAGCCAACGTTAATCTCGGTGAAGTTGCCCTTCCGTTTGGATGCCGGCGTAACTTCTGCCTTCAGTCTCGGTTCCTTGGAGTATTCGCGGAGGTGGAACTGGAAGGCGGGTTCGGTGACGTCCGCCAGAATCGGGGCTGGAGGAGCTGGTGGCAGGTCAACGCCGCGCAGGTAGCAGTCGATGGCGATGGCGGCTTTCTTGCCGTCAGCCATTGCTTCAATCATCGTGCCCTGGCCGCGGGCAACGTCGCCGCCGGCGAAGATGCCTTTGACGCTGGTCGCTTGGCTGCGGTCTTTGGTCTCGATGGTGCCGCGCTTGGTGGCTTTGACTTTACTGGTTTTCATGAAGCTAAGATCGACTCTCTGGCCGATGGCGGTAATCACCATGTCGGCTTCGATTGTCTTCTTTTTCTTCTCGTCGTAGACCGGGGCGAACTGGCCGTTGGCGTTGTAGCAGGTGACGCAGGCCTTGAGCTCGACGCCCTTGACCTTAGGAGTTTTGCCGCCGGTGGTCAGGATAGCCTTAGGACCCCAACTCATGTCAACGTTGATGCCCTCTTCCATTGCCTGTTCGATTTCTTCAACCTGGGCAGGCATTTCTTCTTTGCTGCATTCCAGGCAGGTGGTGGTGACGCTCTCGGCGCCGAGGCGTAAAGCGCAGGTAGCCACATCCATGGCCACGCTGCCGCCGCCGATGACGACGACTTTCTTGCCTATGGCCTGTTTCTTGCCGAGGTTGACGTTCTTCAGGAAGGCCAGCGCTTGGACGACGCCGTCGGCGTTCTCGCCGGGGACGTTGAGTTTAGCGCTGTTCTGCGAACCAACAGCGACGAATACTGCTTTGTAACCCTTCTTCAGTAGGTCTTCGGGGGCTTTCACCGCGCTCTTGGTCTTGATATCGATACCCATCTTCTTCAGGGTATTGACTTCCCATTCCACGACTTTTCTGGGCAAACGGTGTTCCGGAACGCCCAGTACCATCATACCGCCGATGACGTCCGCCGCTTCGAATACCGTTACGGCGTAGCCCTTCTTAATCAGGAAGTAGGCAGCGGTCAGTCCGGCGGGGCCGGAACCAATGACGGCTACTTTTTCTTTCTTGGTGATGGGCAGGTTTTCCGGCAAACACTGGGCTTTCAGATAATCGTACTGTCCGGTTAAACCGTTCTTCATCACGTGGTCGGCAACGAACCGTTTGATGTCGTTGATGGCAATGGGGTCGTCCAGCTTGCCGCGGTTGCATTCCGCCTCGCATTTGTGCGGGCAGACGCGACCCAGCACACCGGGGAAGGGGGTGTACTGCTTTAGGTAGCGGTACGATTCTTCCAGCTGTCCGCGGGAAGCCATCAGCACGTAAGCGTTGATGTCCAGTCCGGCGGGGCAGGTGTTCTGGCATGGCGGCATGAAAGGCTCGGGCAGCGGCCGCAGAGCCTGCGCCATGTTGACGGTGTTCAGTTTCGGGTCGTACTTTTCACGGCCAATGTTCGGGTTGACGGCGCAGCGGATAGCCAGGCCGCGGTTGAACCGGGCGAGACAAACGTTGCAGCGTAAGCAGCGGGTAACCTCGTCAACTCTGCCGGTTTCCCATTTGACCGGAGTGCGCTGGTCGGCAACTAACTGGCGGCCCATTGTGATGGCGTCCGCCCAGCCTTTGCGCAGCACTTCTTCAGCAAGGTAGGGGTCATGCTGGCCGGGTACGATTACAGGTATCTTTATTTCTTTCTTGAAATTCTTCGAATGCTCGATGAAGCAGAATGGATCTTGCGGGAAGAACCATTTACGAGCTTCGTAGGAGCCGTCGGAGAGGTGGATGTAGCTAGCGCCCAGCTCTTCGCACCACTTGGCTACCTGGATGAGTTCTTCCTCGTGGATGGCGCCTTCCATGTGCTCGTCGCCGCTTAAGCGGATGCCGAGGCAGAAGTCCGGCCCCACCCTTTTGCGTGAAGCAATCAGCAGGTTCTTCAGGAAGCGGAAGCGGTTCTCCAGCGAGCCGCCGTATTCGTCGGTACGTTTATTTGAGCGTGGTGAAAGGAACTGGTGAATAAGGTAGCCGTGCGGGCTGTGGAACTCGACGGCGTCGTAACCGCAGATTCTGGCGGCAGCAACAGCCGTAGGGAAGGTTGTCTCCATGTATTGTATCTCTTCCAGCGTCAACACTTTAGGAGCGGTCGTCGCGCCCAGTGTCTGCGCTTTAGTCTCATAGCCGCGGGGCATGATGCGCTGTTCGTAATCCTGTGGGCGTTCCGAAGGAATCGCCGAAGGGGCTCCGGGGATTTCACCGGAGGTCTTGGAAGACCCCTGACGCCCGAAGCTGGGGGTAATCTGGATGAATGCTTTAGCGCCGCACTGTTTGATGCCTTCCGCGAGGTTGCTTTGACCCTCGTAGTAGGAGCGGCCGCTGATGCGCGGGTTACCGAAGCTGGTCGTCTTGGCGCCCCAGTCGGTAGCGAATGTGCACTCGATGGTGATGAATCCGGCGCCGCCCTC
>Ga0265297_10011970_pt1 | contig 10508 bp, 11 predicted proteins | sample Munlanlwell13791_FD_192502 | JGI IMG/M metagenome (GOLD analysis project Ga0265297, IMG submission 192502) | Leachate microbial communities from a municipal landfill in Southern Ontario, Canada - Leachate well 137-91 | ecosystem: Engineered > Solid waste > Landfill > Unclassified | place...
ATTTAGTCAATGATTAAGATAAGAACAGATTAATGGTTATCCACAAGTAAAAGAATTTTGAAGAAAAAAAGAATACTGAAATGAGAAAATAAAATAGAAAACTCAATGTTTATTTTTGGTCGGCTTGAAAACAGTTAGCATACCACCGGCGATAAAGCCATGAAAAGTTGTCCCAGTTAATAAAATAATTGGTAATTGCAATACGAGCAAATTAAAGATCAAAAGATCAAAAGGATATTTTATCCAGAAAAAAATCGTGGCAAAGCTAAACGTATAAAACACATTGAAAACCAAATGTTGGTACCAAAGATACTTCTTTTTCCAAAACGTTCCCATGATAATCATTCCTAAATCACGATTTTTATTTAAAATTAGGAAAATTAATGTATAAAAGAAAAAAATACTAATTACAATAATTTTTTTATCAAAAATTTGCATTGGAATAAAAATTAAAGGAACAGAGAATAATACAACAACAAAAATATTAGTTATTGATGCCCCCAATTTTTGAAAAATGTTTGTGTTTTTCATATTTTTTGAATCAAAACATTTTTGTAAGATTTTTTATCTTTCCATTCCTAGAAATAACAAATTAAACAAAATCTATATCCCAAAAAACTCTTGAGCGTTAGTAGTTGTGATTTTGGAAAATTTCTTAAGAGAAATATCACGCAAATCAGCTAATTTTGTAGCAATATCTAGCAGATAAGACGGTTCATTACGCGGCTTATTACCAAACGGACAGAGAAAAGGAGAATCTGTTTCCAGCATTACTTTATCTAAAGGAATTTTGGAAAAAGCTTTTTTGGTTTTTTCCATATAAAAAGTAAGGTTAGTAAAAGAAATCATAAAACCACGAGCTAAAAGTTCCTTAGAAATTTTCAAATCACCGGAAAAACAATGCACCACCATTTTAGGCTTTTTATCCAAACGATCAACCAAATTAATTAAATCCCAAAAAGCATCATCGCTATTTTTGGAAGTACGAATATGCAAAATCGCCGGTTTTTTATATTCGACTGCCAATTGAAGCATTTTTTCTAAAACTTCAAGCTGCAAACTGCGATTAATTGGATTTTCTCTGTGGGGGGAGCTAAAATAATCCAACCCAATCTCACCAATAGCTACCACTTGAGGGTTTACAAGCATTTCTTCAAAATCTTTTAAATAGAAAACATCTTCTATACCGCTATGATCTTTAGTATAAAAACCTTGAGGCGAGCCATCTTCCACAAATAAGCTACCGGCGCCAACCAAATATAAAGGATGAACCCCGATCGCCGCAAAAACCTGCGGATTATTTTGAACTATTTTCAGTGCTCTTTTGGCACTCTCTTCTTCGCTTGATGGCATGACAATCTTTTTAATGCCAACATTGTTCGCCCGCTTCAAAACTTGAGGTAAATCGCTCTCAAATTCTTTAAAATTAAGATGAGCATGAGTGTCTATTAACATAAAACAAATTTTAAAATGATGAATTATGAATGATGAATCAATTCTATAATTTTAAAATTAGAAATTTATTCATAATTCTTGTTTTCTCTCTATTCTCGGAAAAATAATGGCTGGTTTTTGGCTTTCAATTGCCTCATCTATTGCCTTGGCTTCTTTGGGCAAAAATGGTTCCAAATAATAGGCAATAATTTTTAAAGTGGTCAGAGTATCAATAAAAATTTTGTTTAATTTTTCTTGCGACTCATTTAAAATAGCAAATTCTTTACCTTGATTGGCTTCGTTTATTAATTCCCAAGGCTTTTCTTTATCAATGAGCTGATTTTTTTCTCTGGCTAAAAATACAATATATTCTAAAATTTCTTTAAATTTTAACTCCGAAAATAATTTTTCGAGTTTTTGATCTTTTTTAAACTCAATTTTTGCTTCTAAACCACCATAATTTTGGATCAAGTTTAAAGTACGGCTGACCAAATTACCCAAATTATTAGCCAAATCGGCATTATAACGCTCAACTAAATTGGAAATTGAAAAATCACCATCTTCACCAAAAGAAAAATCTCGAAATATATAATAGCGCAAAGCCGCTAAACCATATTTTTGCTTCAATTCTATTGGGTTAATAGCATTGCCTAGGCTTTTTGAAATTTTTTCTCCTTCCACTGTGAAAAAGCCATGGACAAAGATTTTTTTAGGTAAATCCAAATCTAAAGCCAAAAGCAATGCCGGCCAAATAACAGCATGAAATCTCAAAATGTCTTTGCCAATAAGCTGAATTTGCGCCGGCCAAAAATCACCCAAAACATCAGCAATATCTTCAAAATGTTTATTATTAAAATTAAAACCAATAGAAGAAAGGGGACCGGATAAATAATTAAAAAGAGCATCAATCCAAACATAAATAATCTGTTCTTTGTCCCAAGGCAATTCGATACCCCAACTAACACGATCAGCCGGCCTTGAGATAGCCACATCACGTAATTTTTCTTTTTTTAAAAATGACAAAAGCTCGTTTTCGCGACTTTTAGGAGCAATTTTAAGATCAGATCCAATCTTTGCAATTAATTCTTTTTGAAAAGAAGATAATTTAAAAAACCAAACCTTTTCTTTTAATTTAACAGGATAGGTTTTATGTAAAGCGCAACAGCCTTTGACCAAATCTTTTGGCGCTTTGAATTCTTCACAACCTTCACAATATAAACCTTCATATTCACCTTCATAAATGTAGCCCCTATTTTTTAATTCCACTAAAACTAATTTAACAAATTGCTCATGATAAGAATCTGTGGTACGAACAAAAAAATCATAATCTATGCCTAATTCTTTCCAATTTTTCTGATAAATTTTGGAAATTTCATCACAAAATTTCTTTGGCTCTTTATTTTGAGCAAGAGCAGAAGAACAAACTTTATTGCCATGCTCATCTGTACCGGTTAAAAAAAATGTATCGATTTTTTTGCTAAAAAATCGCGTCAAAACATCCGCCGCAATAGTGGTATAACTATGACCAATGTGTGGCTTATCATTAACATAATAAATTGGGGTAGTGATTAAAAATTTGCTCATGTTTTTCCTCCTGTCATCCCGCACTAGATGTGGGATCAACACCAATTATCTTATACCTTTTTTAGAGGAAACTCAATAGAATAGATAACAGATAAAATTTATTAGATATTAATAAAATCATAAAAAAAACCGCTATTAAATTTTTTGGGTCAATTACTTTGACTTTTATCTTATGATCTTGTATTGTAATTTTACATTTTACTATATCATTTTAATATTTAATTTATTATGAAAATTTTATTTATCGGAGACATTGTGGGAAAAATCGGCAGGCATACTATAGAAAAAGTGGTGCCGGATTTAATCCATAAAGAAAAAGTTGATTTAACCATTGCCAATGGCGAAAATTTGGCCCACGGGAAAGGGCTAACCGAAAGCACAGCCAATGAAGTTTTAAATAATGGTATTGATTTTCTAACCAGTGGCAATCATATTGCCAGCAAAAAAGATTACGAAACTGTCCTCAATAAATTGCCTCTTATCAGGCCAGCTAATTTTAATACAACTATTGGTGATGGTTATAAAATCATAGAAGTTTTGGGCAAAAAAATTCTGATTATTAATCTTTTGGGGCGCGTTTTTATGCGCGAATCCTTGGATTGTCCTTTTAGGAAATTAGAACAAATTTTAAAAGAAGAGAGCGATTTTGATTATTCTTTGGTTGATTTTCATTCCGAAGCAAGCAGTGAGGCACGCGCTTTTTCATTTTTTGCCGATGGCAAAGTGGACGCTGTTTTAGGCACTCATCGCCATGTGTCCACCAATGACGCCCAAATTTTAGAAAAAGGCACCTTTTATATTACTGATTGCGGCATGGTTGGCGAAAAAAATTCCGTCTTGGGCATTAAAAAAGAAGAAATCATTCAAAGTTTTTTAACCGGCCTACCTTTTAAACACGACATTGCCGAGAACGGGGAAGCGGAGTTCAATGCTGTTATTTTAGATCTTTCCAAAACTCCGATAAAATTCAAGCAAATTAGAGAAATCATTAATGTTTAAGATACCACTTGCTGACATTTTAATTACTGGAAAGTGCAATCAGTGTTGTCCCTATTGCATTTCATTTTATGAAAAAGGTTTGAAAAAAGGATTTTTGAGTAAGAGAGATATAAAAAACTGCGCTAAAATTTTTTCCGCTCTTAAAATAGAAGCAATTTCAATATCTGGCGGTGAACCGATGTTAGCTTACAATTTGGTAAGAGCATCAAAACACCTTAAAACCAATGGGTTTAAGGTACAAATTGAAACTAATTGCACTAATTTTGAAAAATATTATCAAGATTTAAAAGGTATTATAACTTGGTATAGTTTTTCTTTAGATGGTCATACCAAAAAAATTAATTTTTTAATGAGACCACAAACAAAAAAGTCGCTTAATAAATGGGGCTATCAATTTGATGCTGTTTTTCATGCTCTTAATTTATTAAGAAAAAATAAGAGTAAAACAAAAGTAAAGATAGGGACATTGGTGAGCAAACAAAATGCTGAATCTATAATTTTAATCGGTGAATTAATTAAAAATTATCCACAAATTAAAAAGTGGAAATTGTATCAAATGCGTAAAAACAATCCAAACCATATTAATATTAAAAAAATTAAAGGTATCATAAAAAAAATAAAACAAAAATATAGTAAGAATAAATCTTTTGAAATTGTGGCTAGTCCTTCTAAATACTTAGATCAAGGTTCAATTTTGCAAGTGCGCCCAGACACCAAAGAAATATATACTGAAATCACTAAAGATAATGTTTTTATTTTTGGTAAATTAGGTGTAGATTCTAATGACAAAATTATAAATAATATACAAAAGAACTACAGATTATTTAAAAATGTCAACGCAAGATATAATTCCACTTATAAAATCTAAATCAAAAATTTTAGAATAGTCGAACGATATAATTTTTTAAACAATTAGATAAAAAATTAGAAAATTGTATTAATTTTATTCGTATTTTTCTAAATTTTTATTGAAAAAATCAACAAAGTCAGATAAGCCATTGATTTTTTCTTTTAAAACTGCATCATAAATTGGCATTGAGGAAAAAGTTGGATAATTTTGATTTTTCCATTCTTTAAATTTTAAAATTAATAATTTATTTTCTGGCATTAAATTATTTTTTAAAAGTTTAGTATACTCAATATTGGATTTAGTTGATTCTTCAATTAACCAAATATCTATCTTCCACTGATGCTTATAACCAAACATTTTGTGTTTTATGCCGACATAATAGCCAAATGGCCAGCTATGATTTCTATAAGAAACCCAATCAAAAAACATATAGCCGACAAAATTGGTTTTTTCAATTAATTCGTTAAGCAAATCCTTAGCTTTTTGTTTGCTTAACTTTTTCACAAAGATTTGGATGTCAATATCCCCATTCATCATTAGACCAAATGGATAACTGCCAGTTAACTCTACTTGACCGTATTCCTTTAGAATTTCTAAAAGTTTCGATTGTTCTAAAATTTGATCAGCTTCTTTTTGAAATTTTTGATTTTTACCTATAATCATTTTTTCATCTAAATTATTTTCTTGCATAAATTTATTAATTTTTATTTTTTTCTTTAATCATTTCTCTTACTTTTTGTTTTAACGGCTCACCAGCACGGAAGTGGGGGATATAATAATCACCAATTTCTATAATTTTATGGGTGCGCGGATTTCTAATTTTGCGACCTTTGCGTTTGACAGTCAAAAAAGTGCCAAAGCCAGAAATTTTTACTTTTTCCTGATTGGCTAAAGCCTCACTAATAATATCAAAAACAGCATAAAGCAAGCTCGAAGCTTTACGTTCAGAAATTTTTTCTTCACGTGCTAATTGTTTAATCAATTCTTGTTTTTTCATAAACCTACTTTTTAAAAATATAGATTCCGTATCTTTTTTAATATAAAATTTATTGAATGTACGGAATGACAAAAAAGAATAATTTGGATTCTTTGTTTTTAAATATTAATTTGATATTTTTAATTTTAATTTTGGATTTAATTCTATAGACCTAAATTTTTTATTTCTCTTTCGGCATCGCGTTTATTAGCTTTTTCTTTTAATCTTTGCTTTTTTTCTTTTTCTTTGATTTTTTTAGCTAAACCAATATTCATTTTGATATAGCCTGCTTTGTCATAAATTTTCAACGGCACCAAAGAAAAATGGCGTTGATTTAATAAGGTTTTAATTTCTTCTCTCTCTTTATCAGTGATTAAAATCAAACGTTCACGATAAGGATCTAAATTTTGACTTGATTTAGAATAAGGAGCAATATGAGCATTAACCAGATAAAGATTATTATCCCTCAATAGAACAAAAGAGTCGGCAATGGCAATCCTTCCTTCTCTAATTGATTTAACTTCCGCCCCCAATAGAGAAAGTCCAACTTCGTAAACTTTTTCGAAACGAAATTCATGACGAGCTTTTCGATTAAGCGCTAGTGTCTTCATAACGATGAGCTATTTCTTCAATAACAACCAAAATAACCGCAAGCATTGGGATAGAAATAATCGCCCCCAAAATACCCCCCAATTTTGCACCTACTAATAATGCAAAAATGGTAAGCACGGGGTTCAAATCAACTGCTCTGCGCATTATATAAGGAACCAAAAAATGATTTTCTAATTGTTGAATTAAAACATAAGCGACAATCACTAAAAATGCCTGCAAGGGAGAAGTTAAGAAAGCAATAAATACAGCAGGAAGAGCAGCCAAAATTGGTCCAACTCCCGGGACTAATTCAAAAATTGCCGCTAAAATCGCCAATAATAATGCAAATTTAATTCCCAATACGGACAACACTAGAAAAGTAATTATACCAACCGAGAAACAAAGCAAAATTTCCGCCCTAGTCCAAGCACCTAATTTGCCCAAAGCCCGACGAACAATTTTAATAAATAATTCTTTTTTTCTTTCTGGAAAAAGACGTAAAATTGTTTCTAAAAAATGTTTTTTATAAAGCAAAAGATAAAAACTAGCTACCATAATAACCACAAATGAAACAATGCCACCAAAAATAGAAATTACCCCGAGCCATGCACTTTGCCCAATACTAGATAAAGAATTAGCTAATGTATTTAAACTTTGCTGCAATCCTTGATTAAAAATATTGCTAGCTTGAGTTTTTAAGAAAAAATCTTTAAGCGAATTTAAATAATCAGGTGCGAAAATAGTTAAATTTTCTAACTGATTTACCAACGGGGGGATCAATAAATATATCGCTAATGATAAAAGAAAAAATATAACAACATACAACAAAAGTATAGAAGCAATTCGAGGGATCTTCTTTTTTTCAAGATAATTAGCCAAAGGATCCAAAGCGGCAAAAATTAAAAAAACTACAAAAAATAGGAAAATAATATCCCTTAAATACCAAAACAAAAAAATGCCTAACAACGCCCCAAAAAACCACAAAATACTTTTGGGAGAGATATAAAGTTCTTGCTTTCTCATATCTATTAAATGATAGAATAAAAAAAAAGAAAAAGCAATAGATTAGATAATTTTAGAAAAAAATTAAAATAAATAAATTTTCGAAAAAATAGGAATAAACTTAAAAGAAGACTTTACGCTATCGCGAAAAAAGATATTTCCTATTGACAGATGAAATTAAATAGTATAGTATAAGAAAAACAAAAAGCGGCCACGAACGATCAGAATTGTGCATTTATAATACGCTTCTGTGCTCATGGCCGCGAGAGAAGATTTATCATCCTCCCTCACTTAGCCTAGAGCGAATTATTAATAAATAATTGCCGGTTAAACGAAGAAGGTGATATTTAAGGAACGTCCCATATTGGGACATTTTTATTATACCAAATACGTCTTTACGCTGTCAAGAAAAAACGTGTCTTAATAGTATATCATATCTTATATTAATTAAATTTAGGCCAAAAAATGCTCTTTTTATCTTTTTTAAAAATATCGCTTCTGTGGATAACTTTCGTTATTTATCCACAGAAATAATGCTAAAAAGCACTATTTTCCGCGAACGACAAAAAATATGGTCCCTATAATTAAAATCACAAATAAAATTAATATTAATCCCGCAAAAATAAAATAAGTTATTATTGAGGTTAAAAATTGGGCTAAATTATGAATAATAGACTGGCCAAAATGATTATTATCTAAAACTAATATCAAAACCGTGAATCCTAAAAATAACATTGAAAAACTATAAAATTTTTTTTTATTTAAACTATACTCCAAATAATTTTTAAATTTTTCTAAACTTGATGGGGGAGTGAAATCACTCCTTGAAGATAAGTCTCTCACTGCTTGTTTCAATTTTTTTTCCGCTGTTTGAATCTCCAACAAATTAACTGACTCATTAAATTTGATAAAAACTTTCTTATAGGTGTCTAAGGCGCTTCTTAGGCCTTTGATATTGCTAAAACGACCACGAGCATTGATAATCTTTTGCTCTAAATCTTGACCGCGATAGCCTTGCATTTCCAATACATAATCCAAAAGTTTATGTAATTCAGCTAAAGCCATTGCCCAAGAAGACGCCGAATCTTCTTGCTCGTAAGCCTCAATTACCGACCAATCGATGATTTCATTTTCGCTAAAGATATCTTTCATTTTAAAAATTTATTAAATTTTTAAAAAAATAACAAATTTTAAATAACAAATCGCAGACAATGTATTAAAATTTGTTTGATATTTATTATTTGATTTTTGGTAATTATCGCCTTTTGGCGGTTCATATTTCTATTTCATCTAGAAATTCTTCTTTAGAGGTTTCTTGACTTTTCTCTAAACTGCGGAAAGCTAATTGCTCAGCCACAAAATAAAGCTTGATATCGCCAGTAGGACCATGACGATGTTTTCTAATCAAAATTTCCGCCACTCCTTTATTTTCAGTTTCTTTATGATAATAGTCCTCTCTATAAATAAACATAACCACATCCGCATCTTGCTCCAATGATCCTGATTCACGTAAATCTGACAACTGGGGGATTTGGGGCGAACGTTGTTCCACTGCCCGAGAAAGTTGAGATAAAGCTAAGATTGGGATATTCAATTCGCGAGCTAAAGCTTTCATACCGCGAGAAATTTCCGAAATCTCTTGCACCCGATTGCCTTCAGCATAACTACCTTTATCACCTTGCATCAGTTGTAAATAATCCACAATCAAAAAACCGATATTATGTTGCGATTGCAGACGTCTGGCTTTTGCTCTTAACTCTGAAATATTAACATTAGGCGTATCATCAATAAAAATTTTCGCTTCACTTAAACGACCCATTGATTCTCCCAAACGGGAGAAATCCTCATCACTCAATTTGCCAGTACGCATTTTCCAGGAATCAATGGCGGCATCAGTGCACAATAAACGCTCAATCAATTGATCTTTGCTCATTTCTAAAGAAAAAAGAGCTACCGGCACTTCTAATTTCATAGCAATATGCAAAGCCATATTCAAAGCCAAAGCAGTTTTGCCCATAGCCGGCCTGGCTGCTAAAATAGCCAAATCAGAAGGTTGGAAACCGGATAAATAAAAATCCAAATCAGTATAACCAGTGGAAAGGCCACGCACACCCGAACTTTTTTCCTCATGCAATCTTTCTAATCTTTCATAAGTTTCGCTTAAGGCATCATGGATAGAAATAAAATTGCTACGATGATGTTTTTCGCTAACAGCAAAAATCATACTTTCGGCTTTATCTAGAACCTGGCTGGAATCATCACCGGCTTCAAAAGCTCGCTCAATGATATCGCTGGAAGTGGAAATCAGACGGCGCAAAGCAGCTTTATCAGCAACAATTCTAGCATGCTCTTCAATATGCGCACTTGAGGGCATTTTGGAAGCTAAATCAGACAAATAACTGTTCCCCACTGTCTTTATTTTTTTACTCTTGCGCAACTGTTCAGTTAGGGTAACCAAATCAATGGGAATACTTTTTTGAAACATTTTTTCCACCGCTTCATAAATAAGCTTATTTTTATCATCATAAAAATCGGCGCTATAAAGTATATCGGCAATTTTGATAAAAGATTCGCTATCAATCAAAACCGAACCTAAAACCGATTTTTCAGCTTCAATATTTTGTGGCGGCAAACGATCGTTAACCATATACTAACAATAGAACAAATTACTTTAGATGCCAAACGCTTTTTTAATAGACTGAGCATCATTAGAATCCTTAACGAATATCTGTAAAGAAAAATCGCTGTGGAAAACATTGTGAATAACTTGGCGAATTTTTTGATTATTTTTAGGTTGAGTCAAAATCTTCTGATAAAAAAGAAAAGGAACTTCCATCAAGAGTTCGTTATTGGAAAATTCAACCCTGGCTTTGTTTAAGAAAGTAGCTACTGAATGATTATATTTTTTTAATTCCTCTATTACTTCTTCCCACTTAGCATCAAATTCTTTTTTGCTTAAATTTATTGTTTTTTTGGTTTTTCTTATTGATTTCACTTTTTCAATTTTATCTTTTTTGATTTCTTCCGCCAGGTTAAGATTTTCTTTTTTTCGCTTTTTTCCGAAACTTTTTT
>Ga0265297_10011971_pt1 | contig 10507 bp, 8 predicted proteins | sample Munlanlwell13791_FD_192502 | JGI IMG/M metagenome (GOLD analysis project Ga0265297, IMG submission 192502) | Leachate microbial communities from a municipal landfill in Southern Ontario, Canada - Leachate well 137-91 | ecosystem: Engineered > Solid waste > Landfill > Unclassified | place...
TTCGTTGCCCAGTCAACGGAATAGAAATCCCGCACGGAAAGAACGGAATCATCAAGATTCGCGTCAAGAGCATCTGTAACATAAGTTCCGAAAGCCGTGCCCTCGCCCTCGTTTTCAAATTCAACGGTATAAACCATCGCCTGACCGGGCGACACCATCCCCTCCGGCCCGGACATGTGATTCGGGTCATGAGGGAGATAGGCTTCTGCATAGCCTGCAACGCCATCGCTATTGCTGCCACTGATTCCTCCACTGCCGCCGCTATCATCACTGAGATTTTTGGAGCAGAGAAAATCAGCCGTAGTTTTGCTGATAAAGTTGATTGGATTCATGAAAATATTTCTAGAGTCCTTCGGCTTCACATAATTGCTGTAAACAGATAAATGCAGATGCGGTCCAGTTCCGGTTCCAGTTTGGCCGACCTGTCCGATTGTGCTGTAAGTATCCACAGGTGTCTCATCAGGGGAGAAAGTCCCATCTTTCAGGTGATCGTAGGTGGACCATAATTTTTTGGGCAATTGATGCTGATATGGGAATGGTATGGGTGGAGGGTTTGTATTGGGAACCGTATCCAATTCATGTTCTATTATAACGTAATTTCCATTAAAATCGTCGAACCTATATCTAAGCACTTTCCCATAAAGGAATGGCTTAATGGGCGTACCATTAACTGCGGCGATGTCAATTCCGTTGTGATTGGTTATAAAATTAGCGGGCTTGTACTTCCCGTTTTTTTGTGGTATCAGTTGTATGATTTTGGGGTGAATGCGCTGCGGTTTGAAAGGGCTGGAAATTATCCCTCCCGATACAGGATTATGAATTTGCAACGGAACATCTTCGTAGACTGTGAACATATCAGTAGTAGATAGCTTCAATACGCGGATATTTGCAGTCAACGGCTTGGGATAATCTTTTGCCGCACAACCAGAAACAACCTTTCCATTTTTAAAGCAGTCTCTGTTTATTACAATGGCGGTTCCGATTATGTCGCTTGTATACTGGGCTGCTTCTATCTTTCTGGGGCAAAAAGCCATGCCAAAATCAAAAGCGCCTGCGCTCTTTTCAAATGCCAAACAAGAGAGAAATATCAAAAAGACCAGGCTTTTCGGCAAAGACAACAACATAAATTTATTTCTCCGAATTTGTGTTGTCATAAATCTCCAGTACGAGTCTTTTTTTATTTGTGAGCGCCAGGATGTTATCGTTTGCAAAGGTGTCCAGAAGCTCGCGTTTTTTGAGCGTCCACAGAAACTTTTGCTTTGCAAGATTGTAGTACGACAAAGTGTAAAATGGTTTTCTCAAAAGTTCATCATAGGGCGCTTCAAATTTTGCTCCCGGAGAGGCCCGCTCAATAAAGAGGCCTTTCCCGTCCAGAGAATAGCGCAAAATATCATTATATTGCGCAACGAATTTGCTTACGGCCTCCCGTTTTCCACTCGCAAAATCAACAGTGCACAACTCGGTATTGTTGTCTACGGGGTGAGAATGTAACGCAGAATTCACAAACTTAATTTTCTCCGAATCCATGAAAAACGGGGAATACTGGAAGTAGCGTATAAAATCCTCATCAGCACGTATCCCGACAGACCATAATTCATTGGCCAATATGCCGTTGAAATGAAAACTTTCCTGGCCGGTTTTTACATTCCATATTGACAATCCGGTGTAATGTCTCAGGCCCAATGATGAACCCTGATATGATGCCCCCCGTGCTGAATGAGTTATCACGTAATTTCCATTCGGAGATATGCCGGTGATAACATACCTCTTATCCGTCGTGCCATATAAATTGGCGGGCAAGGGAATCCTGGTAACAGTTGAACCGGTAAGTTCATACACGGCATTATTCATAACCAACCGCTTCCCATCGGCAGACATAAGGTATGAACTAGGGACTGCCTCGGAAAACGCAGTGGCCAAAGCCTGCACATCTTCCGCAAGTTCAACCGACCACAATTCATGTCCGTCAGAAATATCCAATAATCGCCAGAATTCATTCTTCTGGAAATCATCATCCTCATCCGCATGCCCTGTATACGGAATTACTACGATGTGATTGCCATTGGGCGTAAACCGCGGAATTCCGCGCGCGTTTCTGGACCATACGACTTGGCCTTTAGAATTCAAGAGTACAGTATCCCAATTACATACCTTGAAATATGACCAACCATCAGCATCGCTTCTATATCGTGTCTCAAGATGGCATGGCCGTTTTAATGCCGATGCGGCGAAATAATTGCCGTCTGAACTGGCGCTCAGATTGTAAACGCCTATAAAATCCTTGTCCGGTTGTTCGGGATATTTCCAGTTAAGCCGGCCCCTACTGTCATACGCTTCAATATATCCGCCTGAACAAATTCTGTCTTTGCCATTATCAGCTCCATTGGAATAATACTCTAGAGCAGTAGCAGTAATAGTATCCTTTGCAACACAGTGCGGCGACACAGCCACCGCTATCTGTCCGCCGGTTCTGCCCGCCGCAATGCTGTCTATTGGAGTGGAATATGTTTTGCTCCACAAAAGCGACGGCGTCGCAACAGAAGCCGTGGATTTTTCAACCGGCACAGCCGTCTCGTCCGCACATATGCCAGGAATAATTGCGGCTCCCAGCAGAGCCATTGAAATCGCCGCAACTACGTTTTCTTTATTATTCGTCATTGTCGCCAACCTCCAAAGATTCGTCGGATTCCATGAACACATCATCCGCCTGCAATTTGGGGACTATATAAACGCGCCATGGCAGATGATCATGGACGACATCGCCAATATTGGTCCTCATTTTAAACTGCAAGTTAACAGTCGCCGATGACTTCGGAGAAATCTGGGCAAAACTCCAGCGCACCACCGGCCAAGTGCCGGAAACAGAAGAGGTTATGTAATCGTAGTATTTGTAATTTCCCGAAGCGGCCACAAAATCCGCATAGGGAATGGGAACCGCTATCAAATCTATATCATACGCAGGCGCATCGCCGTTGTTTATTACAGCGATCCTTTCTGTTACTATTTCCCCTGGGCTTACACCTTTGGACATGTTTACATTTACTTTCAATCGCGATTCCGCTTGGGTTAAAGCTATGTGTTCAATATTAATTGCAAGGGTGTGCGGTGAAATCGTGTCATTTAGCGCGCCGGTGAGTATGCCATCCATCGGAAAATCCGATAAGCCAGTCAGCATAATCACTCCGCTTGCCGATTGTTTGGCATAAGCCCAGCCGGGGCCCGTGCCGTTGCTGACATAGGACAGCGATAGGTACCCCTCTCCATTGTAGGGATTTGCCGAGTCGTCAATGCGCAAATGCGTAAGCATGGAGTTTATGGGGAGATTCACATAACCAGTCATTGTGCCAGCTACATTTTCCTGAACCAGTTTCAGGTGTGTGTTGGGATAATCCTGCATGGAATTCATTGTGGAGTTGCCGGAAAGATAAATGTTGCCGGTGTTTGCCTCGGTTCCCATCTTATTGTAAGTCCAAACGCCTGAGAAGTTGTTGTAAACGCCGCTGCCAGGCGAAGTTTCGCTTATATAGCCGTCAAAGGTGCCAGAAATATCGCCGGTCGTTGCGCCTTTCAGATACACTTTTCCGGAAGCGGGGGTATAAAACGACATGGCCTTTAACGTGCCGGAGAAAATCTCCCCGGAGCCGTTGAAGTTTGCCGTCCACGATGCGCGCGCAAATCCCTTGCCGGCAAAGCTGCCGGTATGGACAGAGACCAGAGTGAAACTGCTGAAATCCATTGTCCCCCATATTGGGCGTGTAGAGACTACGTTGGTTACAAAAATATCCTCTGCCCGCAATGTTTCTGACAAATCATGCGAGGTCGAAAATGCTGCCGTGCTTTGCAACAATGCGGAATATGGCGACGGGGTTCCAGATGTGATGGCAAGGGCATTGGGCAAAATGGCGGATTGTCCCGCAGCATTGGCAATCACCACGTTCCAAACGCCTTCCGCAACGCCGGCGACAGGCAGCGTACAGGTTAGCTGCATCGGCGTCAGCACTATCACATTAGCAGCAGTTATCGCGGGTTGTCCGGGTTTTGTTAGTTTGACAGTCATGCCGGCGGTAAGTCTCGTTCCTGTGATGCCAAACTGGTCAAAATTTGCCGTGTTGGATACCGAATCGGTTGAAACGGAAATAATTGTCGGCGCGACTGAACTTGCGGCATATGCCTCGCACGAAGCCAACGGTCCGCCAGCCTCTCCGCCCACAGCCAGCACTTTCCCGTCCGGTAAAAGGGTTGCGGTATGGTATGCGCGAAACAGGGCCAATGGTGTTGTGTAATGCCATGTGCCGGATGCCGCATTGTATATTTCAGCGGAATCCACCAAATAACCATAGAGATTGGCTCCGCTGGCGGACAAGACATTGCCGTCTGGCAAAAGTGTGGCCGTATGATATCGCCGTGCTTGCGCAGGCGAACCCGTTGTGCTCCACAAGCCAAAATCAGCATCATACAACTCGGCGGAATTTCCACCGCCAAACGCCAAAACCTTGCCATTCTGCAAAAGTGTCAGGGTGTAATTTGAGCGCTGTTGCGACATGGAGCCGACAGAAGTCCACGTATTTTCGGCAGGGTCATATGTTTCGGCGGTGGACAGAGCAAGTCCCGATGAGCCGATTCCTCCAGCTACCAGCACTTTGCCATTGGGCAAAAGCGTATCGGCATGGCAAAATCGCTCTTGTGCCATCGGCTTGGCAACAGTCCATATCCCGAAAGCAGGGTCATATATTTCAACCTCTGCCAATATGGCGCCTCCCGCAACCAGTACCCGTCCGTCGGACAAAAGAGTGGCAGTATGACTGTAGCGCGACTGCGCCAGCGGTCCCGTATCACTCCATGCGCCGGAAACAGGGTCATATATTTCTGCGGAATCCAGCGCATTACCGTCGTTATCGATGCCTCCTGAAACCAAAACCTTTCCACTCGTCAGCAGCACCGCGCGGTGATAATACCGGGTATGTGACATGGAGCCTGTTGTCCCCCAGCTTCCTGCAACATGGTCGTATATTTCCGCAGATGATAAAATACCGGAGTTGCCCATACCCCCCGCCACAAGAACTTTGCCGTTCGGCAAAAGCGTGGCGGTATGTCCTTCTCGTTCCTGCGTCACTGATGCTGCTGGCAGCCAAACGCCACCTATTGTGAAAGCACTTGTGGCTGAAGCAGATAAACCATTCGGATTGGTAACGACAACATCCCATGCGCCGTCCGCCGCGCCGTCGACAGATAATGTACATACAATTACGCTGTCGGCCAAAACGCTCACATTGGAGGCGGGAATATCAGTCTGGCCGATTCTCGCCAGTTTAACCATTGTGCCAAGCTCAAATTTCGATCCTTCAATATAGACGTCAACATCCGCATTATTGGGCGCAGCATTTGGCGTCACAGACGTAACTGCCGGCAATATGGTGAAAGCGTTCGGGAGCGTTGCCGACTGGCCGTCGGGATTGGTAACAGTGACATTCCACCAGCCTGACGCCGCATTGCTTATGTCCAGCGTACACGCAATCTGGCGTTGGCTTATGACTTGCACATCCGTGGCGACAACATCCGGTTCGCCTGCCATCGTCAGTTTTACCGTCGCGCCGGAAACGAAACCTATGCCGTGCAGATTGGTTATCCTGACACTGTTGCCGAACGCATTATTTGGCGTAATATTGCCAACAATCAACGCGCGCGGGCCATAAGGCTCGAATATCTCCGATGACGACATCGGCGTTCCGTCGCTGTCGTAGCCGCCGGCGACCAGAACTTTTCCGTCGGGCAAAAAAGCGGAGATATGGTTGATGCGAGGCTGCGACATCGGCGCGGTAATGCGCCAAGAGTTTGCACCGGTGTCATAAACTTCCGCATTGTGGCTTGCATCCTGCCCGCCTGCGACCAGCACATTGCCGGTCGGCAACATCATGGCCGTTGCGTTTGATGCATTTATCGGATCTATATTGATAGCGGTCCAGCTATTGGTCGTGGGGCTATAAATCTCGGATGGTCCCTCGCCGCCGGCAACTAAAACATTGCCGTTGGGCAGAAGTTCCGCCACATGATTGGCATGAACATCGGACATGTATCCGCCGAATGTCCATGCGCCGGTATCCGGGTTGAAAATTTCCGATGAGGATTGCCAGTAACCCCATGCGTTGGCTCCTCCCGCGACCAGCACCCTTCCGTCGGCAAGCTCAGTGGCGGTATGCCAGTAGCGCCCCTCTGTCTGCCCGGCGTCAATCCACCTGTCGGCGACCGGGTCATATTCTTCCGCGATACTTGCCGGCATATTGCCGTCATAGGCGGCATATCCGCCGGCTACCAGAATTTTGCCGTTATTCAAAGGTGTGGCGGTATGACCGAACCGCTGGCGCAGCATTTCCATGGTAAGCGTCCAGAGTCTTGTCCACGGGTTATATATTTCAGCGGAGCTAGTGGCGTGTCCGTATTCGTCTAACCCGCCGGACACCAGCACTTTGCCATCGGGCAGGACCGTTGCGGCAGGGCTCTGACGAGCCTGCGACATGGGATTTGTGTCCTCCCAGTTTCCGGTGGAGGGATCATATATCTCGGCGGAGGGCGAGACATTCCCGTCTGCATCCATGCCGCCGGTAACCAGAATTTTGCCGTCTGACAATTGCGCTACGGCGTGGCCGATGCGGGTATGCGACATGGAACCGGTGGAACTCCAGTTATCCCGAGTCAAAGTAAAACCTTGTGAAAGCGTGGACGATTGCCCGTCGGGATTTGTTACCACAACATCCCATACACCATCCGTTGCGCCGGTAACATCAAGGGTACAGGTAAGCAGGGAATCGTTAATCACGGTAACCATAGAGGCGATTATGTCGGGCTGTCCGGTTTTTGCCAGCTTAACCGAAATGCCTTCCATAAAATTGCTGCCCTCAAGGTCGGTTATGTCAACGGTTGCCGCTTTCAACGACGCGATATTGGGATACACGTAATATATCTCAGGTGGCGTTTGCGCGATCGCATGGCCGCTAGCAAAAACAACGAACACCGAAAATAACACACTGAAAGCAGCAATTTTCCTTTTCATTGAAACCTCTTCATAAAACAGGAGCACCCAATTTATTTTTTCTGCATTGCCGTCTTGCATGCGCCGGAAAGCTCGGACTGATGGCTGGCCAGACAATCGTTTACCCGCGGGTCCGTCGGGTGGGCATACTGCTTGCAAAATTTGCGGGCGTCAGCCATGCAAAACGGGAAAATCGGATGCACTTGACCGGATAATTTGCTGACGGCATTGGCAGTTTTGCATATAGCGACAATATCGGCGCGGTGTTGTTTCACGCAATCACGCAATTGCTGACCGTGCTTGCCGGAACAGAACTTTTCCGCGCCCGCGCGGCACGGCGATATTTTCTGAATTTCCGCCTTGCATTTGCCCGACAGTTTGTCCTCATTATCCTGCAGACATTTGCCAATCGCGCCATTGCCTGGTTTCACACCCTTGCAAAGTGTGGCGACATCGTCTTGACATGGCGGTTTAGCAGCAACATGAGCCTGTCCCTCGGCTGCTGTGGCTTGTGCCACTGTCTGAATCATTGCTCCAACAATCAGGACCCCTGTTATAAGGATAGTTGAAACGATAGCTTTCATGTTGCATTCCTCCTTGAAATAACGGCAAATCCCACCAAGCGCAAAGAGCGTATCCCTACGGGGATAGCGAACTTATTCCCCTTAATACTCTCTTGCCCGATTACCTTCAAATTACAATCGCGATACTCCCCTCTTGGTGCAGAGCAAATTGTATGAAGTCCTGTATTCCCTTGTCAACCCATATCCCTACACCACATTATTGGCGCTAGATAATTCAATAGCTTCTAACTGGGCGGGGATTGAGAGGTCCTTGTCCGCCTGGCCTTGCGAAGATACTCTTGCGTATAACGCCGCTTTCATAACGATACCCGTTCCTCGGCTATTTCACCGCCCTGAAATATGCGGACAGCAGCTTTGCCGCCAGTTCGCTTTTGCCGCCGATGTGCCAGTCCATGTTCTTTTCCGGCGCGACGGCGGATTTGTAGTCGTAGATGCTGAATTCCAAGCCGTTGATTTTGCCGACCCATTCAATCTTGCTTTTGCCGCTTGGGAATGCGAACGGGCGGGGTTTGCCGAATACTCGGACAAGGTCTTTGTATGTCGTGCCGTCGGGCATGTAGCCGACAAGGCTTATGCCGGTTTCGGGGCCTTGGCCCATTTTGATTTCCACGTCTACGGACACTTGGATTTTCATAGCGTCTCCGTTAAAATTCCGCGTTTTTGATTGCGCCGGTTTCGGCGTCCCGGACGGTGTAATAGCGTTTGTTGCTCCGATAGCTGCCGTCGGTGAACTGCTCCTCTATCGTGATGCTCCATTTCGCCTTCGGCAGGATTGGTCCTGCACCGCTTCAAAGTGCCCGTTTTCCGCTTGATTTCCGTCGGTATCGGCTTCCTTCCGCGCATATTTTCCCTGCCTACCCCCCCTTGCGAATTATGGACGCGTTTACGCATAGCCGCGCACCGGTCTATGCTCAAAAGCCGGGAGGAATTACCCCGCCTACCGGTCAGCCGTTGCGCTTTTTGCAACACCTGCCGAACCCGCCATCCTCCCGCGCCGTCTTGAGGCTGTGATGTTCATGGCACAGCCCCTGCAAGTTATCCATCGCGTCCGCCCCGCCCTGCGACTTGGGTACGATGTGGTCAACATCGGTGGACAACTCGGCGCAACCCGGATAACGACACACCGGGTCCCGCGCCAACACCAGCACCCGCAATCGCTGCCACCGCGAACCATACCCCCGTTGAGTAGAAGTTCCTCGCCTTTCCTGCTCGGCCTTGTTTGCCTTCGCTTTGTGCGCCGCGCAGTAACGCCCGCCAGCCTCCGCCAAAGCAGGGCAGCCGGGATACGCGCACGGAGGCAAAGGCTTATGAGGCATGCTGCACCTCCGCCTTCCTGCCCGTCGCCTGCTCCCAGCGTTTGACTATGACATCGGCGTAAAGCGGGTCTATCTCGCAGAGGCAGGCTTTGCGGCCTGTATGCTCGCACGCAATGAGCGTGCTGCCTGACCCGCCGAACAGGTCCAGCACCGTGTCGCCCTTGCGGCTGCTGTTGCGTATCGCGCGGACGCAAAGCTCCACGGGCTTCATGGTCGGGTGTTCCTCGCTGCGCGTGGGACGGGGGATCTCCCAGACGGTGGCCTCGGCGCGTCCGCCGTACCACTTGTGGCTTGCGCCAGCCGCCCAGCCGTAAAGTATCGGCTCGTGCTGCCACTGGTAGTCCTGCCTGCCGAGGACGAAGCTCTGCTTGGCCCAGATGACCGTTTGTTTAACCTCGAAACCGCTGTCCAGCAAAGCCTGCCGGAAGAGCATGGTCTTGCCGTCGGCATGGCAGACATAATAAGGCGTCCCGCCGTCGCAGACCTTACGCATGGCGCTGAACGCCTTGCCGAGGAATGCGCTGAAATCCGCGTCGGACATCGCGTCGTTTTGTATGGTCAGGCGTTTCTTGGTTTTGCCGACATAGGCGATGCCATACGGCGGGTCGGTGAATATCATGTCGGCCCTGGCACCGTCCATCAGGCGGTTGACGGCAGCCTCGCTGGTGGAATCGCCGCAAAGCAGGCGATGGTCGCCAAGCAGCCACAGGTCGCCGGACTTGGTAATGGCGGTCCCTGGCTTATCCGGCACTTCGTCCAGTTTGTCCTCATCCAGAAGCGCTTCCTCCTGAGCCAGTTCGCCCAGTTCGTCGTCCGAGAAGCCGACCTCGCGCAGGAAATCCGCGTCAAAATCGTTGGCGAGTATATCCATATCCCAGTCGCCTGCCGAGATATTATCCCGCAGCATCCGTTTGGCTTCCAGTTCCGGATTGTCCATGACGATAACCGGCACTTCCTTCATCCCTATTTCGACGGCAGCGCGGTAACGCTGGTTGCCCGCGAATATCACCATGTCCTTATTGACGAGAACTGGACGCGCTTCAAAATAATCGCGGTCTTCGCGGAGGCTGGCGCACAAACGCTTGAACGCCTCGTCTTTTATGACGCGCGGGTTCTGTGGATTGGGTTTGATTTTGCCGACGGGGATATATTCAGGCTTAAGCATATATCCCTCCGGCGAAAAGGGTGGCGGCCAGCGGGGCCGATTGGTTCTGTATTTGCGCGCCCACGCTGCCGCCATAAAACGAGGCCCCGCGCCCATTTATCAGGACGCAGGGCTGTGCGTATATTGTCGAGGTATACGCAAATTTCCTGCAAAAACAAATCGAGGTATTCGCCATAGTTCTCCCGGCGTATACCTCGACACCAATATTCTACCGCACGGGATTCAGGTTGTCACGTGTTGGTTTTTGGCTATGCTTTTGCAAGCGGCTTTCCCGTCGTAAAACGCACGCTGTAAAGTTGCAGGCAAATTTGACCCGGAAGTTGCAGTGAATTTTGACCCTCCCGAACCCAAAAGTTACCCTGTCTGGGAAAATGCTAATTTCGGACAGGAGGGAGGGGATGATGAGCGTCAAACA
>Ga0265297_10011972_pt1 | contig 10506 bp, 11 predicted proteins | sample Munlanlwell13791_FD_192502 | JGI IMG/M metagenome (GOLD analysis project Ga0265297, IMG submission 192502) | Leachate microbial communities from a municipal landfill in Southern Ontario, Canada - Leachate well 137-91 | ecosystem: Engineered > Solid waste > Landfill > Unclassified | place...
TCACCATTCATCCGGAACCAATCGTCTCTTTTGGCTATGAAGTCTCAACAAGTACGCACGCTTTCCAGATTTATGTCGGGAGCAACGACACCCTGTTGCCTCAGGACATGATGTTGAACAACTTGAGGAAACTTAGCTGGGACAACTTTGCTGTTGGATTTACCATTACTAGACTGTGGGGATTCTAAATTTTTTAGATCTAGCAGCTAATAAAATAACTGTCAAAACAAAATGCAGTATTTGGATATTTAATGAGGGGCCACTATCGATTTGTTCGTGTGGCTTCTCATTTTTTAATTTAGGTTATTCATAAATGTACCTAGAATTATCTCTAGATTAAATATCCGGAAATTAACAATAATTTGAACGAATATGAAGTATGTTGTAAAGTCAATTGGTAGACTCTTGTTGGTTTTTGTACTTTCCGGAGTTATGCTTGTACATGCCGAAGAAAAAGCCATACCCCTCAAAACAGAGAACCAGAAGACCAACGACCACTGCTTAAATTGCCATGCCCACAACTATTTCAACTATGACAATCCGGTTGCGAAAAAACTGGTAAAGCACAAGATGGAACCGGGTATGAAGATTGATACGATCCTGTTCTACCAATCCAACCATAAAAGTTTTAAATGTACCGACTGCCATTCCGAAGATTTTGCCAAATGGCCGCATTCGGCTGAGGTTCGAATGGAGCCCAAAATGATCTGCATTGACTGTCACGGAGGTGATGAAAAATATGCCAAATTTCAATTTGAAAAAATTGAGGAAGAATTTGCATTAAGTACCCATGCCACCAAACATGGCGGCGACTTCAATTGCTGGACCTGCCACGAGCCACACACTTACAAGATCAGCGCCCGTAACGACTCCATCATCAACAAAATAATCGCCTACGATAACAATATCTGTCTAAGCTGCCATAACAATATCAATAAGTTTGAACTGATCAGTAGCGGTGAAAAACCCAACATTATTGCCAAACATGATTGGCTTCCCAACCAGGCACGCCACTTCCAGAATGTGAGATGCATCGAATGTCATGCACATGTAAAAGACTCCCTTCTGGTTGCCCACAACATCCAACCCAAAGAAAAGGCAGTCAAATTATGTCAGGAGTGCCACTCCAAAAACTCCATACTGATGAATTCGCTCTATCAATATCAGCTAAAGTCCAAAGCTACCGGCCTGGGTTTCGACAATGAAGTAATCCTCAACTCCTCCTATGTCATTGGCGCCAATAGAAATATTTATCTGAACAGGGTCAGTATCGCTATCTTCCTGTTGGTTTTGATTGGAATTTCCATACACACCATTCTTCGAATACTGACAAAAAAATAACATTATGGAAAATAAATTATACCTCTATCCTGGATTGATCAGAATATGGCACTTTTTAAATGCCTTGTTAATTATATTATTAATTATCAGTGGATTAAGTATGCAGTATTCTGACCCACTCAATCCACTTTTTCGCTTCGACCTGGCAGTAAGCATGCACAATATATCCGGGTTTATCCTGATCTTCAACTATCTTCTTTTTATCATTGGCAATACTATTTCGAAGAATGGACGTCATTACAGAATTACGCTAAAAGGTCTGAAAGATCGTTTGGTTATGCAATTCAGGTACTACACCTATGGAATATTCAAACATGAAACAGCTCCGTTCCCTGTTACCAAGAAAATGAAATTCAACCCCATTCAGCAGGTAACCTATTTCGTGACCATGTATGTGTTAATGCCGCTCATCTTTTTAACAGGATTGCCTATGTTGTTTTCGGGCGCATTTATCAGGCAATTGCTCGGTTCGAATGCCTTCTTTGTAACCGACATCATTCATATTACCATAGGTTTCCTTCTATCACTTTTTTTAATTATTCACCTCTATTTCTGCACTTTTGGAGCAAAACCTTACAGTAATTTTAAATCCATTGTTACCGGGTACCATGAAGGGGGACATTGAGAGGGTAAAGGGGTAAAGGATAAAGGATAAAGGATAAAGGATAAAGGATAAAGGATAAAGGATAAAGTTAATATCAATTATTTATGGACAATTCACCAAACGAACGAAAAAACAACCGCAGAAAGTTTCTCAGGGTCAGCTTTCTTACAGGATTATCTGCGGTGGCCGCTAAGACTGTTTGTGCCGACATACCTGTAGATCCGGAAAAGGAGACCGGGGAGATGGTAACACTGTTATCTCCCGATGGTCAATTGGTCAAAGTAGCTAAAGAAAAGATCAACTATATGGAAAAATATATTTCGCCGGAAGCTTCCCGTAAGGGCATTCCACACCGTAAGTTTGTGATGGTCATTGATCTGGCTAAATGCAAAAATGCAAGAAAATGTGTTGAGAATTGTCAAAAAGCCCATCATCTGCCTCCACACCAGGAATTCATGAAGGTTTATCTGATGCAGGAATCAGAAGAGGCTGCTCCATATTGGATGCCCAAACCATGTTTCCATTGTGATAAACCGCTATGTGTAAGCGTTTGTCCGGTGGGCGCTACCTACAAAAGATCGGACGGTATCGTCCTGATCGACAATGAACGGTGCATCGGATGTAAGTTCTGTATGACAGGTTGTCCCTATTCGGCGCGTCAGTTTAATTGGGCCGACAGTCCCTATTTGCACGTCGATCAGCCCTACTCTCCCGAAACAAGTGTTCCCGGGAAAGAGGGAACCGTCAGCAAGTGCGATTTCTGTCCCGACATGATTCGGGATGGAAAGATGCCGCATTGTGTTTCGGCCTGTCCAATGGGTGTCATCTATTTTGGCGATCAGCTCGAAGACATTGTGACCAACGGCGAAGAAACAATACGCTTTTCTGAATTGATCGCTTCTCGTTCCGGTTACCGACATTTGGAAGACCTCGGCACCAAGCCAAGCGTCTACTATCTGCCACCGGTAAACAGACAGTTTCCGGTTGATCGCGGATTCGACCACGAGGATGAAATCAACCAGCGCTACAAAGATGTTCCCTATGTGAAAAAAATGCATAAAAACTAACCAGAGAAGATGGAAAGTAACAAAAGAAAACAGGAGTTGTTGAAAGAATTCCTTCCACAGCTTGAAAAAACAAGCTTCCTATGGTATGCGTGGGTTACCTTTCTACTAGGAGCCATATTTTTGGGTGTCTATTGCCTTGTCCTACAAATACTTAAAGGTCATATCATTACAGGAATGCGTGACAATGTGGTATGGGGTGTTTACATTGTCAATTTCATATTCTTTATGGGGATCAGTTATGCCGGGGCCTTGGTCTCTGGATCCATGCACCTGTTTAAAACCAGTTGGCGGGGTCCAATTCTGCGAATTGCCGAATTAACGACCATTATCGCCCTGTTCATTGGGCCGCTGTATATTTTGTTGTGCATTGGCAGGTTGGATCGGTTGCCATTCCTTTTTATGTATCCCCGGATACAATCCCCAATCACCTGGGACGTTATTGCGATCACCACCGACTTATTTGGGTGTTTAATCTACCTCTATCTTTCATTTATACGTGATTTTGCCTTGTTGAGGGACTCGGGCGACACCAGTCTTCCCAAGTGGAGGATCAACATTTACAAGGTATTGGCACTAGGTTATCACGATACGCCTACCCAAAAGAAGCGCATCAAAAATGTAACCAACATCATGTCAGCCATGATCATCGCCATCGCCATCATCGTTTATTCGGTTTTGGCATGGATTTTCAGCGTTACACTTCAGCCCGGATGGCACAGTACCATCTTTGGCCCTTATTTTGTGATAGCGGCAGTTTTTTCGGGTGCAGGTGTAATCATCATTTTGATGCGTGTATTCAGGTCAGTCTATCATCTTGAAAAATATATCACCAAGCAACACTTTGTAGGCGTTGGAATGATATTGATGGTTCTTTCTATGTTTTTTGCCTATTTCACTTTTAGCGAATACCTTACCAAATGGTATGGTTCCAAAAAGCTGGATGACAACCTGATTCAGATCCTCTTCACCCAATATTTCTGGCAGTTTCTTTTCTCAAATTACGTAGGTACCCTGCTCCCGATAATCATCATGGGAATCCCCAGGTTCAGGACCATCAATACCATCACCTTCGCGGCCATTGTCGCGGTACTCGCATTGTGGATGAACCGCTATCTGATCGTTGTTCCTACGCTTGAAACACCCTATATGCCCATTCAGGATACACGTCTGGAATGGTTGCTTTACAAAGCTACCTGGATTGAATGGTGCCTGACTTTCGGTGGTGTTGGCACTTTTTGCCTCCTATTCACACTGGCAGCCAAATTTGTACCCATTATTCCGGTCTCGGAAGTGGCAGACGCAGAACTTGAAATGAGTGAAGCGTTAGCAAAAGGGCAGGACAATCATGCAGCTACCATCACCATTCCGGCAAAAAAACAGGTCGTACTTAAAAAAGAAGCAAATGAGCTATAAATCTATATTATCCAGACGAAGCCTGATCATTGTTCTTTGTTCGGTCATGGCTTCCCTTCAGCTAGCGGCCCAGAATATTAATTCGACCCTCGAACTGAAAGAATTAAAAGCAAGTGACGACAGCCGAATTTTCGGTATAAAACTGACCGGCGAAAACGAATCCGGTGCGATTCCTGTTTTTCAGGCCAAGGTGGACTTTTTCACCACGGCAGACGGGAAATCTGAATTACTTGGATCGGCATCAACCGACCGTGATGGAAGCGCGACATTCAAAGTTGAAAAAGGAACCCGTCTTTTAAAGGACAAAGAGGGAATATCCATGGTAACGGCATCATTTCAAGGACTTGGAAAATTGAACAGTGCCGAGGCGAATGTAAAATTCAAGGAGATAAATCTTCAAATCAATTTATCAGAGAAAGATTCATTGAATACAATACAACTTCAGGCTTCTACGGTAGGTCCCAATGGTGAATCCGTTCCGTTAAAAGAGACCACATTTAATATTTATGTTCAGGGATTGTTCTCCAAACTCAAGATTGGGGAATGCTTTGTTGATGCAGGCGCCGGCACCTTTGAGTTTCCCAAAAATATTCCCGGAGACTCGAATGGCAACCTAAAGATATTCGTTCGTTTGGAAGAGAATGAGATTTATGGAGAAGTGGAAAAAACAGGTAATGCAAAATGGGGAAACCACCGTTCAGGTTTTGTCGAACCTTCACGTTCGCTGTGGAGTTCAGGTGCACCTATCTGGATGATTACCACACTGATCATACTTTTAACAGGGGTATGGTCACATTATCTTTACGCCATTGTTCAACTGATAAAAATCAGAAAAGAAGGTAAAAAAATCGATCAGGAATAAGGAAATTTCACCTTTAAGGTGTTATATTTATAATAAATAATTGTTCATTTTCAATCACTATTTAAAACAGAATTAGTATGAAAAAATTTCTTTTTGCAGCTTTAACGATCGTATTTGCAATGAGTTTGTTCTCATTTGTAGCAGCTGAGAAAAAAGCATGGGATATTCCTGCGAAGTACAAAGCCATGAAAATTCAGAAAAAAGGGGATGCAGCCAGTATTGCCCTTGGTAAAACATTGTACACCAAGTACTGCAAGTCATGCCATGGTTCTGGAAAAGGAGATGGCGCCAAAGCTTCTTCTTTGAAAACTAAAATGGACGATTTCTCATCAGCTGCTTTCAAAGCGTTACCAGATGGATCAAAGTACTTCATGTCCTACGTGGGACGCGATGAAATGCCCAACTTTGAGAAGAAAATTGTTGATGAGGAGGAGCGATGGGCCATCATCAATTTCCTGAATTCGCTATAATTTCCCTCAAGCGAATTTCTAAAGCAGCCGGCAATCCCGGCTGCTTTTTTTTCGTCAACTATTTTATATCAATTAATTATCACCGGATAATAACTCAATTCACTTCATAACAGGGTTAATATTTATGTAGAAGGAATTTAAATTAATGCAGGGTAAAACATCGAAACTTTTTGCTGCTATCTTTGATATCGAATTATTTCAATTCTTAAATATTAATTTTATTTGATGTGTCATGAAAAAATTTCTATTTGCTGCTCTAACTGTTGTATTTGCAATGAGCCTGTTTTCATTTATCGCTGCTGAGAAAAAAGCTGCCTGGAATATTCCCGCCAAGTATACTTCAATGAAAATTCAGAAAAAAGGAGATGCTGCCAGCATCGCACTTGGCAAAACTTTGTACAACAAACACTGCAAGTCATGCCATGGCGGGGGTAAAGGGGATGGTGCAAAAGCCGCTGCATTGAATACTAAAATTGATGATATTACAACTCCTGCCTTCAAAGCCCTTCCAGATGGAAACAAGTATTTCATGGCTTTTGTCGGACGTGGTGACATGCCAAATTTCGAAAAGAAAATTACAGACGAAGAAGAGCGTTGGGCAATCATCAACTACCTAAATTCATTGTAATCAACCTTATAACAAAAAAAGCAGTTGGATCGCCAACTGCTTTTTTTTTGGTCATGCCCAGTTTGGACATCAATAGGCTATTGCCATTGTACTAATTGTGCTTCTGGCAATTGTCCATGTACCACGAGATGGAATGTTCCCTACCGGCAACCAACTCTTCAAGGATTTTGTGATCGTCCCACTTGGAATGGTAACTGCAGCACTGATCCAGTGCAAGCGACAGCAACAACCATTCCTGAACAGCCTTCATTGTCAGATTGTTGATTTCCAAATTCTTAAGCAGTTTCAGATACTTGGGGCCAATCATGTCAACATTGGGCTGTTCCCTTTTCAAAATTTCCCTGGTAGTAAAAATATGCTCTTCAACCTGGACAAATTCATTTTCGTCCAGGGTCACCGAAAAATTAAAAGTTTTTTGTGCCATAATACACCTCCTGAGATTGATTATTTGGTTACAACAAGATAGTGCAGAAATTCGAATTTTACAATGAAATAATTAAATAATTTAAAATATTTCACATAAATTTCATAATGACACAGGAGCCGCCCGGCCGGGCGGCCAGATAGGAGGGGGTTAAAAACACAAATGGGAACAAATCTTTTGAATTTGTCCCCATCCTACCTGACAAGCGAACTTGCCATGGTGCCAGGCTACGGTTATTGCGGCTGGCCTTCCTGCATTGACGGTGCTTGCGCTTTGTTTTCTGCTTTCCGACCCATACCTTCCGTTACAACCTGTTACAGTTGTAATTTCCGGCTCTCCATTCGGAATCCTTGCGGATCCCTTCCCTGAGGGAGTTGCTTCCGGTCCTTCCGGCCATTCCATCTTGCGATGAACCGGCTTTTAGGGTACTTCCGCCGTCCTGAGACTTTGGTTTCCTTCGAAAACTTCGTGAGACTTGCGTCTCTCTCCGTTATTCGCCTTTGGCCTCAACTACCTGAAGAACGTTGTGCCTTTTTCCTGCCGGCCGTTGGATGCACGCCCAAACTTGCATTTGGGTTGCGTTTCTATAGCTACAACAAGGATAAGAACACTCAGCACTTTTTGGTGGCCCGGATAACATCGGATTGCTCCTTGTGATCCTGAACTCCGGCCCGTCTGTGATGCAGATCTTGCGATCCGTTCGATTTGTCCTCCAGTTTAATTAAAAACTTTTGGCCGCTTCCACCATTTTCGGGCGACCCTTTATGGCTGACCTGATGTATCAAATATATAATTATGATTCCAATCCTGCTATCTTTTTGAGCAAATTGTATAAACCATGTATGAACCATAGTTATCAACAATTGTTAATAACTTATTTGCGACAATTTTTGGACTGATAATTGAGAATTGACAGCTGGCAAATGAAAATCAAAGTATTCAAAAGTCTAAACCAGGATCCAATATTTTGACAACGAGAAATATACTCATCAACCCATTATTTTGGGCTGACCCTATAAATTACCCCAAACAGTTAAAATATATTAATAAATTGATTATTAATTGGATTTAATTCTGCTGTATTTTTGATTAATTCGCAAAATGGAGATTAGATCAGTGATGAGCAGGTATTTCAATTTGCATATTAAACTTTCGACTGTAATCAGAATAATATTTCTGATACTGCTCCTTCCATTTTCACCTGCCTCAAGTGAGGCTCAAAAGACTCAATCTTCATATGGCGCCGACGGGATGATGAATATCCATGGTAAGCGCACATTCCTACTTGGATTGTACCAAAGACCAATTCAACCAAAAAGTTTGGAAACAATGGTCAAAACCGGTTTCAACCTGGTTAATTTACCTACTGACATTACAACGCTTGATTCGGCAAAAGCAGCCGGAATTAATACATGGGTTACTCTTGGGACCATTGATCCCGCAAAAAGGAAAGAATCATGGAAGAAAATCAAACAATCTGTCGCTTTACTTAAAAATCATCCCTCCATCCTGGCATATGAACTGGCCGACGAGCCGGCCTACACCTGGAACAGCACCCAATTGAGGATACTTCCCGCCATCATGACGGAAACCCGCGATTCGGTCAAAAAAGCCGATCCAGAACATCTGATCTATTTAAACCATGCTCCGGTCAATCTGGTTGAGACGATGAAGCAATACAACCCATCGAACGATATCACCGCCTGCGACATCTATCCTGTCATTCCTGCCGGTATCAAACCTATGTACGCATTGAATGCGGATGGAAATCAGGGGGACCTTCCCAATACCACGCTAAGCCAGGTTGGGGATTATGTCGATAAAATGCGTCAGGTATGTGGTCCAAACCGGCCTCTACTGATGGTTTTGCAAGGATTTGCCTGGGAGATGCTGAGGCCTGCAGCCGAGAGAGACAGCTCTAAGATCCGCTATCCGACTTACGAGGAATCGTGGTTTATGGCATGGGATGCCATTCTGCATGGCGCCAATGGACTGATCTGGTGGGGGACCGCATTCACTCCGCCAGGACATCCCTTTCACAAAGATTTGGCAAGAGTCGTTAACAATCTCGCCTCCATCAACAGCATTCTTTCACTGCCCTCCACATCCTACCCCATTCTATTTAGGTATCAGGAAATGGGCCACTCTATCATTAAAGGAATCGTGGTAATGGTTAAACAAGACGGAAAGACCTCCTGGTTATTCACGGCCAATACAGAACGCTATCCTGTTAAGGCAGATATCATCTTGCCTTGCGGGTCGAAAAAGGCAGAAGTACTGTTCGAGAACAGAAAGGTTAACATTCAAAACAACAATCTGACAGAAAGTTACAAACCCTACGAGGTCCATTTATACAAATTGACACCAAACAACTGAAAATGAAGCATCAATACAAGCCGCTACTTTTACTCTCCCTGATGTTTTTCATGGTTGGATCTCTCTTCTGCATGAACGACATATTGTTGCCATCACTGATTACCCATTTCAAGCTGAATTATACCCAGGCAACCATGATTCAGTTTACCTTTTACCTTACCTACATCATTTTTCCAATTCCCATCGCCTGGATGATTCATCGATACGGCTACAAAATCAGCCTGCTTACAGCGGTGGTTACCTGTGCCGTAGGGTGCGCACTGTTCTTCCCTGCAAAAATTTTCGACTCCTATCCTTTGGTCCTTGCTGCAATTTTTGTCATTTCTACCGGATTAACCATCATCAATGTGGCCGCCAACCCATTTGCTTCGATGCTTGGAGATCCGGAAGGAGCGCATCAGCGGATCAATTTTGTACAGGTGTTTTCAAGGGTTGGATATGCCGTTACACCTGCCGTTGCCACCACACTGATATACAACCAGATCGGCGAGATCAGGTACCATTTCCCATATCTTCTGCTAGCCGCAGTTTTGTTGATGATTGCACTTTTGATGTTTGTGTCGAAATTGCCTTCCATGAAACCAGAAGAGGGTGACAAATTCACACTTAAGGGTATCATGAGTGAGGGATATTCACACAAGCACCTATTTTATGGCGTTTTTGCCATGTTCTTTTACATGGGGGCGGAGGCATCCACCTGCGGGTTCTTTATCCCCTATTTGAAAACAGTACTGGGATTTACCGATCAGAAAGCTGCCAGTTACCTTACCCTCTATTATATTTTTACCGCTGTGATGGGCATTTTGGCGGTTGTTGCACTTAAATATGTCAAAGCGCACAAGCTGGTCGGCTTTTTTGGCATCGGTATGATCCTGCTCTATCTGCTTGCTATCGCATTCAATACCGGTTACAATGAATTCATTCTGGCCGGACTCGGACTTTTCCTGTCCATTATGTTCCCGACAATTTTCAGTCTGGCCATCGAAGATATTGGCTCATTCACAGGCAAAGGTTCGGCCCTGCTCAATTTTGCAATCGTCGGAGGGTCCGTCTTTCCTCCAATTCAGGGTATGATTGCCGATGCCCATGGCGTTCAGGTTTCCTACGTTATTCCGCTCTTTTGTTTCGTAATGGTAACAATTTATGCATTCTATTTTACAAGGGAACCGCTGCAAAGGAGATATGAGTTATGAGATATGAGTTATGAGATATGAGTTATGAGATATGAGTTATGAGTTATGAGTTATGAGATATGAGTTATGAGTTATGAGATATGAGTTATGAGTTATGAGTTATGAGTTATGAGATAAATGAAATGAGA
>Ga0265297_10011973_pt1 | contig 10506 bp, 13 predicted proteins | sample Munlanlwell13791_FD_192502 | JGI IMG/M metagenome (GOLD analysis project Ga0265297, IMG submission 192502) | Leachate microbial communities from a municipal landfill in Southern Ontario, Canada - Leachate well 137-91 | ecosystem: Engineered > Solid waste > Landfill > Unclassified | place...
GAGATAGCTCGAAAGGGATCTATTCAGGAAATAGATAAAATGCCCTTAGTTTTAAAAAAGCTTTTTGTCACAGCTCTTGATATTGACCCGAAGTGGCACATACAAATGCAGGCTGCATTTCAGAAATATGTGGATAATGCTGTGTCAAAAACAGTAAATCTTCCGGTAGATGCAAGCCCTGAAGATGTGCGTAAAATATTTTTAGACGCATATGGGTTAAAAAGTAAAGGTATTACCATATATAGATATGGAAGCAAAAATAAACAGGTGTTGTATCTTGGGATTTTTTCACGGGATTCTTCCGGAGAAGAAATAATAAGCGCTGATTCAGAGTATTCCGGAGGATGCGCCGGTTCCGTTTGTCAATTTTAAAATAATCCAAATCCGGTTAAATTGAAATGTTTCTAAGGAAATAAGATGAAAGTGCTTGGAATTTGCGCAAGTCCCAGACATAACGGTAATGCGCATATACTTTTAGAGAATATTCTTAAAGAATTTTCCGGCAGCGGATATGAAAAAGAATTTATCCAAATTTCCGATTATAAGATAAATCCCTGCAGAGAGTGTGGCGGATGCGATAGTACGGGAAAATGCGTTGTCGATGATGATATGCAAAAGATCTACCCTAAATTAGTAAATTGCAATATTCTGATAATATCGTCGCCGATTTTTTTTGGCGGCCTTACTTCAAATATTAAAGCTATGATTGACAGGTGTCAGTGCTTATGGATAAAAAAATATATTTTGAAAAAACGTGTTTCTGAGATTTCAGGAAGGCAGGGAGGATTTATTTCCATTTGCGGAGGTAAACAGGATTTTTTTGTCTGTGCCGCAAAAAGTGTCAAAACATTCTTTGCAACCCTTGATATATCTTATTGTTCAGAATTATTTTTCTTTGAGGTAGATAAAAAAGAGGATATACTTAAAAAGGAAGATATGCCGCATAAACTCAAAGAATTTAAGGAAAGATTCGAATTATGATCAAATGATCGGATGTTTGCGGAGGGAAAATGAACAAAAAAATAGGCATTATTTTAGTATTTTTGGTTTTTTTTATTGCCGCAAATGATCTTTTTTCCCAGAATGATGTTCAATCCCAGATTGTGAAACCAAAAACAGATCTTGGTTCAGTGATAAAAGTGATATCCAAAGATGAAATAATGATTGATGTGGGACTATTTGACAAAATAAAGATTGATGATGTAATTGAAATAACGAAAATAACCCAGACTACGGATCCTGTTACAGGAGAAGTGGTAGGAGAAGAAGACAAGGCAATTGCCTGGGGAAGAATAATTTTTGCAAAAGAAAAATATTCATATGCAAAAATAGAGGCAGTGGTGGGTTTAGGTGAAATTGCATCAGGGGATAAGGTTAGAAGGCTTCTTCATCAGGAAATAAAATGGGAAAAAGATAATTCTAAAATGGTCCTTATTCCGGCAGGCGAGTTCATGTTGGGTTCTCCGGAAGGGCAGGGAGATACAGACGAGATACCTCAACACCAGGTATTTCTTAGCTTGTATTATATTGATAAGTATGAGGTAACAAACAGCCAATATGCGGTGTTTGTAAACCAATGGGGAAAAGAAACCGATGAGAATGGCAACGCAATGTTTTTTTCTCATGAATGGGGAATAAAAAAAATTAATGAAAAGTGGCAAGCTGCTAAGGGTTATGAAAATTTTCCGATGGTTAATGTAACGTGGTTTGGCGCAAATCAATATGCAAAGTGGGCTGGGAAAAGGCTCCCAACAGAGGCTGAATGGGAAAAAGCAGCAAGATCCGGTTCAAAAACAAGATATTATTTTGGCAATGAAGGGCTTAAATTGGATGAATATGCGTGGTACTATAATAATTCAGCAGGAAAAACAAGTTCAGTGGGTCAAAAAAGCGTGAATATTTGGGGAATTTATGATATGTATGGCAATGTTGCAGAATGGTGCCAGGATTGGTATCAATCAGATTTTTATAAAAAATCAGCCACAAGAAATCCCAAAGGATCTTTAATGGGAAGTTTTAAAGTTGTCCGGGGAGGTTCTTGGGCTTCACCAGCAAAAAATTGCCGCTCTGCGAAAAGAGATTTTCTTCCGCAGGATTTTGCCGGATTTAGTTGTGGATTTCGTTGTGCATCATCAAAAATGAAAAAATAAACTGATTGGTATTAAAGGTAAGCCGGGCAATGAACAGTCTTTTGCAAAATTTTCAAACACAATTGGCCAACGTTTCTCAACTTTCATATTTAATAGCTTTTTTTGCGGGATTGATGGCATCGTTTACACCTTGTGTTTATCCGTTGATACCGATACTTGTCGGATATATTGCCGGCAGGGATGAACATAAAAAAACAAAAGCGTTTTTTCTTTCGTTTTTTTATGTTTTTGGAATGTCTTTGACTTATTGTATTTTGGGGGCTATCGCTGCTCTTTCCGGGAAATTGTTCGGAGAAGTTCAAAATAATCCATTGGTATATTTATTTATTGCTAATGTAATTCTTTTGATGGGCTTATCTATGCTGGGTGTTTTTACGCTGCCTGTCCCGAATTTTATTAAAAATAACACGCAGAATAAAAAAAGAAACGGTTTTTGGGGTTCTTTTTTACTTGGTGCTTCTTCGGGCTTGATCGCAGCTCCCTGTACAACGGCAGTTTTGGGGGTATTGCTTACGTATGTAGCTGCGAAACAGAATATATTTTTTGGCATATCGCTTCTTTTTGTTTTTTCTTTTGGTTTGGGGGCAGTTTTACTTATTGCGGGTACTTTTACGGGATTTCTTCTTTCCCTTCCTAAACCCGGTAAGTGGATGGACATAATAACAAAGGTTTTTGGATGGACAATGATCATGCTTGCGGAATATTTTTTAATAAAAGCAGGAATGCTTTTTATCTGATTTTTGAATGGGAGGTTCTATGAAATTGAAGGGATCTAAGACTGAAAAAAATCTTTTAGCTGCGTTTGCGGGCGAATCGCAGGCAAGGAATAGATATACTTATTGGGCATCACAGGCAAAAAAAGAAGGTTATGAGCAGATCGCATGGATATTCCTTGATACTTCGGAAAATGAAAAAGAACATGCCAAAAGAGAATTTAAATTCCTTGAAGGCGGAGAAGTGGAAATACAGGCAGGTTTTCCTGCAGGTACTATAGGAACGACATTGGAAAATCTTAAAGCAGCTGCCGCAGGGGAACATTTTGAATGGACTGAAATGTATCCAAATTTTGCAAAAATCGCCAGAGAAGAAGGTTTTGAAGAAATAGCAAGGGTTTTTGAATCGATCGGTCTGGTGGAAAAAGGCCATGAGGAAAGATATCTTGATCTTGCAAAAAACATAGAGCAGTGCAAAGTTTTTAAGAGAGAAAATAAGGTCAAGTGGCGTTGCAGGAATTGCGGATTTATTCACGAAGGCACAAAGCCTCCCGTTAAATGCCCCGCATGCGAGCATCCTACGGCATATTATGAAATAAAAGCCGAGAATTATTAAGATCTTTTATGGAAGAAAAAGGCACAGTAACAGAAGTTTCCGGCAATATAGCAAAAGTGGAAGTTGATAAAAAACAGGCTTGTGAAGCCTGCACTGCTTCAAGTTTTTGCAATGCTACAGGAGAACGTTCGAACATAATTGATGCAACCAATGAAATAGGCGCGCAAACAGGACAAAAGGTAATAATAGAGTTTGTTCCGGGTAGTATAATCAAGGGGTCTTTTTTGGTTTATATTGTGCCGATTATTATGCTTGTATTATTTTCAAGCGTTGCACAACTGGTAACCAAAAAAGAAATTTTTTCGATCATATGGGGTGTTTTAGGCATTGTGATCTCTTTTGTAATAATACGATCTGTTGATAAGACAAAAAAAATAAAATTAATTCCGAGAGTAAAAGAAATAATATAGGAAAATATGCAGTCTGTTCCGTTGAAAAAAATTGTAGTGGCTATGAGCGGAGGCGTTGATTCCTCTGTTGTTGCGGCATTATTGAAGGATAAGGGTTTTGATGTAATAGGCTTGACTATGAGGATCAGTTCGTGTTTGAACAGGAGTTCATTTAAAGGCAAAGATCCTTCAAAAAATTGTTGTAATTTTGAAGGGATGAAAGACGCGGCAAAAATTGCGCGCAAAATAAAAATTCCTCATTATATTGCTGATGTTTCAAAGCAATTTAACAAAAAAGTGATCCAGGATTTTTTAAAACAATATGCTCACGGAAAAACTCCGAATCCATGTATCAAGTGCAATCAGTTTATTAAATTCGGAGAACTTTTTTCTATAGCGCGCAAATTGGGTGCTGATTGCATAGCAACAGGGCATTATGCAAGAATTATTTCTGATAAAAAAACTAAAAAATTGATCTTAAAAAAAGCAAAAGATAATTCAAAAGATCAGTCATATGTTCTTTACCCGATAGCTTATAGAAAACTGAAGAATATATTATTTCCTCTCGGAGGCATCAAGAAGGAATTCGTAAGACAGATCGCCCAAGCAAAAAAACTTGGTGTTGCGAAAAAAAAAGAAAGTCAGGAGATCTGTTTTATCCCAAAAAACGATTATCGGGAATTTTTCAGGGAAAATGCTCCTGGTGCTGCAAAACCCGGTTTAATAGTTAATGAAAAAGGCAAGGTTATAGGAAAACATGCCGGTATAGCATTTTATACGATAGGGCAGCGCAAGGGTTTAGGTATTTCTCATGATGTTCCTGCCTATGTTTTGGATATTAATTATAAAAGGAACATTATTAGGGTTGGACCGGAAAAGATGCTTTTTAAGAAAAAAATGCTTGTTAAAAATATAAATTGGTTCAGTGACCGTGTCATGCCTTCTCATTTTAGTTCTGAGGTCAAAATAAGATATAAACATAAAGCGCAAAAAGCGAATATTTTTGTTAAAAAAAATAAAACAGCAGAAGTTGTATTTAATGATCCACAAAAAGCAATTACGCCGGGTCAATCCGCGGTTTTTTATAAAGCAGATACATTGCTTGGCGGCGGGATAATAATGAAAGCGTATTAGAGCGGCGTTAAAACTAAACTAAATTAGGAGGAGAAGAATGGGAGACGACAAGAAGAAACCTGTGATCGACAAGGATATGTGCACAGGGTGTGGAATTTGTATTGATGAGTGTCCGAACAAAGTATTGGAGTTAGTAAGTGAAATAGCAAATTTGACAAAACCTGAAAATTGCGATGGTTGTGGAAAATGTGCAGAATCATGCCCAAACGAAGCAATCACAATGAAATGAAAAAAAAGCTTGTAGTCCTTGTCGGCCCTACTGCGTCAGGCAAAACTGACACAGCAGAGATTTTAGCCAAGAAGTATCCATTGGATATAATATCTGCAGATTCAAGGCAGATCTATAAATTTATGGATATAGGGACTGGCAAACCTTTAAATAAAAAATTTCACGGACTTGTTGATTTTCTTGATCCCAAAGAAGATTTTAGCGCTGCAGAATATAAAAAAAAGGCAGAAGCTCTGATAAAAAAAAGCTATAAAAAGTTGCGGATCCCTTTTTTGGTTGGGGGATCCGGGCTTTATATAAAGGCTGTTGTGGATGGGCTTTGTAATGCCCCTTCAGCTAATTATGAAATAAGGCAAAAACTTGAATCAGAGGCAACAAAATCAGGTACGAAAGTACTTTATAAGAAGCTTGAAATTGTTGATTCAAAAGCCGCCAAAAAAATTCATCCCAATGATCTGCGAAGGATAATAAGGGCGCTGGAAGTATATTATCAGACAGGGAAACCTTTTTCTTCTTTTCAGGGATCAACTGAAAATCCAGGATATTCTGTCATTATTATTGGGATAAGATATTCGCTTGAAGACCTGTATGGCCGAATAGATAAAAGAATTGACGCTATGATTAAACAGGGTTTTATTGAAGAAGTTAGAGCTCTGCTTAAAAAAGGATTTAGTCAGGATCTTAGGTCCATGCAAAGCCTTGGCTACAAAGAAATCATAGGGTATTTAGCAGATAAATATGATCTTGATACGGCAATAAGTTTAATGAAGAAAAATACCAGGCATTATGCAAGAAGGCAGATGATCTGGTTTAGAAAGGATGAAAGAATAGAGTGGATAGATGCAGAAAAATCTGATAATAAGCATATAGCAGCCAAAATAGGGAAAATTCTTGACAATTTCCTAAAAGTAAAGTATAATAAAAAGAATGTTAAAATTTAATAAATATATTATATAGCAATAAATAAATAATAAAAAGAATTTAAGAAAAAAATTAAGGAGGTAGGAATGTTGTCGCTTACAATCAAACAGCTTTTGGAGGCAGGAGTTCATTTTGGCCACCAGACGCAGCACTGGCACCCGAAAATGAAAAATTATATTTTTTCCCAGAGGAACGGGATACATGTAATTGATCTTCAGAAAACGCTCAAAAAGTTTAAAGAAGCTTATGAGTTTATGATGCAAACAGCTTCAAAGGGCGGAACCGTACTTTTTGTCGGTACAAAGAAACAGGCACAGGATGTTATCAAAGAAGAGGCATTGCGTTGCCAGTCATTTTATGTCAATTACAGATGGGTCGGCGGGTTAATGACAAATTTCAGGACAATAAGAAAAAATATTGAACGGCTTAAAAAAATAGAGGGTATGGAAAATGAAGGGCTTTTTGAAGTTTTGCCTCAGGGTGAAGTAAAGAAGCTTAACAAAGAGAAAGAAAAACTTCTGCGCCTTTTAGGCGGCATAAGGGATATGGAAAAACCACCTTCAGTTATTTTTGTCATAGATCTCAAAAAAGAGCATATTGCGGTTAAGGAAGCCAAGAAAATGGGCATACCGATCGTAGGGATCGTTGATACGGATTGTGACCCGAATCTTGTAACATACTGCATTCCCGGAAATGATGATGCGATAAGAGGGATTAAGCTTTTTATAAATCAGATCGCGGAAGCCGTTATCGAAGGTAAGCAAGTTCTTACAAAAGCGGCTGCACAGGAAGTGATATTGACAAAAGAAGAAGAGATTGGTGAAGGATCAGGCATACCAGTTCAACCCATAATTGAAGGAGAGATCACAGATGAAAGACCAAATTGAAATAATAAAAGAACTTAGAAGAAAAACCGGTGCTCCTATAGTTGATTGCAAAAAAGTATTTTTGGAGTGCAAAGAAGATGTAAAAAAAGCAGAAGAGACCTTGATAGAAAAAGGTTTTAATACTGCGAAAAAGAAAGAAGGAAGAGTGACTTTGCAGGGCAACATTACCTCTTATGTCCATCATAATGCAACAATGGGTGTATTAGTTGAGATAAATTGTGAAACGGATTTTGTTGCAAAAAATGCGGAATTTAAGGAATTAGGAAAATCTGTGGCGATGCAGATAGCTGCTACAGACCCTTGTTATATTACGAGAGAAGATGTGCCTGACACAGCTTTGGCTGATGTGCCTGAGAGCAGAAAAGAAGATTTTTATAAAGCAAGCTGTCTTACTGAACAAGTTTGTGTGAAGGATTCATCAAAAACAATAAAAGATCTTTTAACTTCTGTGATAGCAAAAACAGGTGAAAATATCAAGATCAGAAGATTTGTCAGATATGAGGTTGGAAAATAAATGGCAAAATGCAAGAGACTGCTTTTAAAATTCGGCGGCGAAGCACTCTCAGGGCGCGATGGTTACGGCATAAGGCCTGACATGGCGCAGTCAATTGCAAAACAGATAAAAGAGATCAAAAAGAATGTTGAAATAGGTATTGTTATAGGCGGAGGTAATATTTTCCGCGGAACATTCGGTTCAAAATATGGAATGGACCGGGCTACCGGAGATTACATGGGAATGCTCGCAACAATGATAAATGCATTAGCGCTTCAGAATGCTTTAGAAAATGAAGGCGTGCAGACACGTGTCCAGACTTCAATAAGCATTGAGAAAATAGCAGAACCCTATATCAGAAGACGAGCCATAAGACATATGCAGAAAGGGCGTGTTGTAATATTTGCCGCAGGCACAGGAAATCCCTATTTTACGACCGATACAGCTGCAGCTTTAAAAGCGCTTGAGATCGGAGCAGAGATTTTGCTGAAAGCCACAAAAGTAGATGGAGTATATTCAGACGATCCTTTTAAAAACAAGAATGCAAGGAGATTCAAATCCCTGAAATTTATGGAAGTTTTGGACAAAAAACTTAAAGTTATGGATTCTACCGCGATTTCTTTATGTATGGAGAACAACTTGCCGATAGTGGTTTTTAATTTTTTTGAACCGCACAGCCTTAAAAAGATCATACAGGGGAAAAATATCGGGACAACGATCAGCTAATATTTACTGATCAAAGGGATACGAAATGCTCGAAAATATTTATAAAGAAACTAAAGATAAAATGCAGGTAGTTTTGAATGTTTTAAGGGAAGATATTGCCAGTATTCGTACAGGCAGGGCTTCGGTGAGCATGCTTGATAAAGTTAAGGTGCCGTGTTATAATTCAGCACTTCCTTTGAACCAGGTTGCGACAATATCGGTTTCAGACCCGCATATGATAACGGTTCAGCCCTGGGATAAAACTCTTCTTGCTGATATAGAAAAAGCTATTCTTACTTCTGATCTCGGTCTTTCTCCTATAAATGATTCCAATATATTAAGGGTTCCGGTGCCGCAGTTAAGTTCGGAAAGAAGGCAGGATCTGATAAAAATAATGAAAAAAAAAGCCGAAGACGGCAAGGTTGCGATAAGGAATGTGCGCAGGGACTGCAACGATAAAGTCAAAAAAATCGAAAATGATAAAACAATTTCTGAGGACGAATCAAAGATAGCCCATGAAAAGATACAGAAAATGACCGATGAATTTATTAAATTAATAGATGAGATGTCAAAGAATAAAGAAAAAGAAATGACAGAAATTTAAATTTGACGTTCAAAATACAAAAAGGAAAAAAAGACAAAGAATGCTTCTTGATTGCATTCTTTTTTCTTATCAGGGTATATCAAAAGAGTTCTATTATGGAAAAAAGAGAAAAACTGTTTGAAATGATGGATAGAAGAAAAATGCCGGGCCATGTTGCAATAATAATGGATGGCAATGGGCGTTGGGCTACAGGAAGAGGCTTACCAAGATTTTTAGGGCACTCAAAAGGCGTAGAAATAGTCAGGGAAATAACAAAATTCACAAGTAAATATTTGCAAGAGGTTAAAGTTCTGACGCTTTATGTTTTCTCTACAGAGAACTGGTCCCGTCCGAAAGCAGAAGTGCAGAGTCTGATGGAGTTGATCAAAAAAAATGTTGAATATAATATGCCGTTGTTCAGAGAAAATAATGTAAGGCTTTCATGGGTAGGAAGGCGGTCCGGTATCAAGGATGATGTTAAAGAAAGTCTAGATAATGCTGTAAAAGAACTTAAAAAAAACTCGGGTCTTATCCTTAATCTTGCTATTAATTACGGAGGAAGAGCCGAGATCGTCGATGCCTGTAAAGCCGTTTCTAAAGAAGTTTCGGAAAAGACTTTATCCTTGTATGATGTAGATGAAAAAAAATTTGAAAGCTTCCTTTATGCAAACGAACTTCCCGAACTCGATCTTATGATACGTACGGGAGGGGATCTGCGTGTAAGTAATTTTCTTTTGTGGCAGCTTGCATATGCTGAATTATGGGTTACTCCTGTTTTTTGGCCGGATTTTAAACCTGAACATTTAATGCAGGCTATTATCGATTATCAAAAACGACAACGCAAGTTCGGTGCTTTAGACCAATAGAATTGATCTGAAGGGGAATAATGCTTCTTGAAAGGATCCTTACAACAATTATTTTTGTACCGATACTAATTCTTGCCGTACATTTCGGTGGTGCATCTTTTTTTCTGGTTGTTGCCGGCGCTTCCATAATGGGCGTGATAGAATTTTATGATATGCAGAAAAAACGTTCTAATCCGCAATATGAAACAGGAATTATAATAAGCCTTATATTATGTCTCAGCGCTTTCAGAAGGATCTATTCACCCTATCTCATATTGGCAGTGTTACTGCTTTTTGCCATGACGCTGGAGTTATTTAAAAAATCTTTCGGGAAAAAAGTTGATAAATTCGGTCCCGTAAACAATATTTCGGTTACGGTTTTCGGAGTTCTGTACGTTACATTCCTCCTATCTCATCTTTTTTTCTTGCGCGAAAGAGGCTTGCGTTTTATATACCTGCTTTTTTTCAGTACGTGGTGCAATGATTCTTTGGCATATTTTATCGGAAAAAAATGGGGACGTCATAAATTAATCCCAAAAATAAGCGAAAAAAAGACTATTGAAGGTGCAATAGCAGGGATCTGCGCAAGTATTGCTGTATTTTTAATTGCCAGGATATGGATGGTTGATTTTTCTTTGAAAGCAAGCATACTTCTCGGTTTTCTTATGGGCGTAATAGCCCAATTAGGAGATCTGTGCGAATCTCTTCTTAAGCGTGACGTGGAAACAAAGGATTCAGGAGATTTTATACCCGGGCACGGAGGATTGCTTGACAGATTTGACAGCCTTCTTTTTACAGCACCGTTTTTCTACTATTTTCTTTCCATCTATCTTTATCTCTG
>Ga0265297_10011974_pt1 | contig 10506 bp, 12 predicted proteins | sample Munlanlwell13791_FD_192502 | JGI IMG/M metagenome (GOLD analysis project Ga0265297, IMG submission 192502) | Leachate microbial communities from a municipal landfill in Southern Ontario, Canada - Leachate well 137-91 | ecosystem: Engineered > Solid waste > Landfill > Unclassified | place...
TTGGGGAGTTAAAAAAACTTCTTGCTGGGAAATCCATACCATACCAGTATGTTCCTACCGAGAAACTTAAACGCACAACCACAAAAAACCATCAGGGTGTCATTGCATACGTTTCAAACATAAGTTATTCCGACATTGAAAAAATTATTCCTTTTATTTTTGAGCAGGGAAAAAACCCATTAGTACTTATCCTTGACCGCATCACAGATGTCCGTAATTTCGGTGCTATAGCACGTACGGCAGCTTGTGCAGGAGTTGACGCGATTGTTATCCCCTATTACAATAGTGTCAGAGTCAGCGCCGATGCTATAAAAAGTTCAGCAGGAGCTTTGCATCAAATTCCTGTTTGCCGCAGTAAAAGCATGCTACAAACTGTTGAATTCCTGAAATCATCCGGTCTCAGTATTATCTGTTGCACTGAAAAAGCCAAAACGGAATATTATAATTCGGATATGTCATTACCGGCTGCTATTATTATGGGCTCGGAGGAAGACGGTATTTCAGATATAATATTGAAGTCAACCGACCAGCAAATCAGCATACCTATGCGGGGCGCCATAGCTTCGCTTAATGTTTCGGTAGCAGCGGGTATTATACTTTTTGAAGCGGCCAGGCAACGAAAAAACTCTTAAAATTCTACTTTATCGATTTTCTGCGGACGGGTTTTTACATAAGTATAAGCGATTACAGAGCAAAGTATAATTGCAGCACCGATATAAAATTCAGGTGTCATCTTTTCCGACTCTCCAAAAATAAAATATGCCGCAAGGATGCCATACACAGGCTCAAGATTGATAGCCAGTACCACCTGGTATGCTGATAGTTTCTGCATGACTCTTATTGTAGCCGAAAAAGCAAATGCCGTACATACAGTGCCAAGAATAATAATAAACAACACATCATAGGCAGAAACATCAAAATGTAATGACTTGACATCATTAAATGCAAATAGATAAACACTCACGGCAAGCAAACCTCCGAGCATTTCATAGAAGCTGGTAACATCCGGCCTGTATTTCAAAGATATCTGTTTGTTAATAACACTGAATATGCTTGCAAGAAGCGCCGCCAGCAGAGAAAAAATAATTCCCGTCACATAACGCGTTTCGAAGCGAAAGATGATGTAAATGCCAAGAATAATAATCAGCCCAATAAGCACTTCAAAAAGTGATATTTTTCTTTTTTGTACAAGAGGTTCAATAAAACTTGTAAATAAAGTGGTAACAGATAAACATCCCAGTGTAACCGACACATTTGACACTTTTATGGCATGGAAAAAACATATCCAGTGCACGGCAATAATAATTCCGATAAACATAAGTATACCCACAGCTTTAATTGGAAGGCGGAGCTTCTGCTTCGTAAAGGCAATTATAAGCAGCAGTGAAAGCACAGCTATCAACATTCTCGACCAAACAAGTTCATAAGCAGGCAAAGAAATGAGTTTACCCAGAATTGCTGTAAATCCGAGTATAACTACAATAAAGTGTAATAATATATTATGCTTCAGTGATTCTTTTCCCATAGGTGTGAAATCTGTCAAAATTAAAGATATTTTTCAGACAGCAATTGAACAAAAACATTGTAAATTTACAGCTGGAGATTGAAATATCCGTATGATAGAGAACCTTAAAGAAAATATTAAAAACCTGCCTTTTTTCTTTGTTGTTGGCCGCGCCCGTTCGGGCACTACCCTACTTAGGTATTTGCTCGAAGCGCATCCAAATATAATTTTTCCGCAGGAGGCCGACTTTATCATCACGCTGGCTAACAAGTATCAAAAAAAAACTGTTTGGGAAGAAAAACACCTGATGGAATTTTATAATGATGTTATTCATTACCCCAAGTTTCAGTTTTGGCATATTGATGAAGAATATTTACAAAAAACACTTCTTAAATTTAAGGGTAACAGCACTTATGCTGATATATGCAAAGCAGTTTATTATTGTTTTATCTCAAATAACCCTAAAGAAAACATTTTATGGCTTGGAGATAAAAATCCCGTTTATTCGCTGCACTTAAAAAAACTCCTCATACTTTTTCCTGATTCAAAGTTCATACACCTGTGCCGTGATGTCCGTGACAACGTGGTTTCTATGAGAAAAACAAGGTTTGAGCGCAGCTTCTTCCCTACCCTTGCTTACCGTTGGGGTTATTATGTCAGAAAAATTTCCAGAATGCAGAAAAAATTTCCAGAAAAATTTTTCCATTTGCGCTATGAAGACCTGGTTGCTGATACAGAAAACAAACTCAAAGAAATATGCACTTTTCTTCAGATTCCATACAGTAACAAAATGCCCGGATATTATGAAAATTTAAGAGAAAGTATTCAATCATATCCAAAGGAATTGCTGGAAAAATACCATGTAAGCCTTCTGGAGCCATTAAATACCAAGCAGGTTGATAAATGGAAAAATGTACTGACAAAAAAACAGATACAGATTATTGAACAATGTGCCGGAAAGTCAATAGAGAAAATGGGCTATAATAAAGAAAACTGCAAGATGCCATTTTACTTATATTTATATTGTCTGCCGGGTTTGCTATACGGTTGGATGCAGTTTCCTGTTATCAGGTTCATCAACCTTTTTCCTTTCACGATGAAAACAAGGATGGTGAATTTTGTTGCAGCGATATTTAAACAGGAATTGAATAAGTTCAGAAAAAAACCTTTATGAAGTTTATTAAGGTGCAAATATTATCTTTTTAACAAGCACAACATTTTGTTGTTTATCCCTAAGTTGCAAAAAATACAAGCCCCTGCTGCAAACACCCGAAATATTAATAATCATCTCTTTTGACCTAATACTTTTACGATAAACTTCCCTGCCTAACTGATTAAAAATTTTTATATCTCCATTATCAAACTCAGAATCGTTTTCAAAATCAATATTAATAACTCCATTTCCGGGATTAGGCCAAACATTCACATCAGGGTGTTTTGATTCATATTCATCATTCCCTGACCAATACTGCCTGTTCAGGCTGTCCACAGCATCTTTGCAGTTTCCCGTTTCATAAAAATCCACCGCAATAAAATTCGGAAATTTGTTTTTCTCAATCATACATGCTGTAAGCCGGTTGATCAGATAAGGGCTCGCGTTTACAATAGCTGCTTCATCAGGCATTCCCGTACCCGTGATCGAATTCGTAATGAAATGATTTAAGATAAACAATTCATTAATAGAATCCCCCCTGTTAAAATCACAACTAAACTGAGAGGAATCAGAAAAGGAAAAATCTGTTTCAACGGCATGTTCCCAAATATAATGATACCAGTCCTGGCCGGGTATAGCGTTATCGGCTTCACTGAAAATCACAAGCCTTTTACCCATGTTTATCATTTCCTGTAATGTCGGCCATTCAGTTAATGCATCTTTTACAAATAGAAAATTCATAAGCCCTGTTTCGGTAAGAGCAGTTTCAATAAGCCCGGAGGTTGTATGGCACTCAAAAATAATGGTAACAATTTCATTAGGATTATTATCAAGAAAACTTTTTATCTCAACAAGATTGTATGTAAGCGGCTTTGAACCAAGATATGAAAAACCATGATAAACCGTTGCCACACCATCCTTATTGTAAACATCAATCATAAACGCCCTAACTCCATCATTGAGCTGCTGTGTTATGGTGTTGTTCTGATTGGGGAGCATAAAACCATCGGCACTATTGTTAAAAGCATTATGTGTGGTAAGGTAAGCTACATCATCATATTTACGACCGCACAGGAAAGAAAAACCGTTGCACTGTGATGCGCAATCAGTAATCACAGAAAAAACAATACAATTACTGCAAAAAAATTATTCGACATACGATTACTGTACTACTAGTTGCTAATTGCCGGCGCTTTGCAAATATATGATCTGTCTTCAACCTGATCGACGAAAAACTTTGCCAGGTCGTTGCGGGAAACCATCAGGTTGATTTTATCTCTACCATAATAACCAATATGTTTTATTCCTTTTGCAGAGCCATGAGTCAGTAAAGTAAGGCGTATCAATGTCCAGTCGAGGCGTGAACTTTTTATGACACTGCCCATGCGCCTGATTTCATGATAGGCTCCTGGGATTATTTTTTTTACCATGGCTACCACCATTCTGAATTTAAAAACAGGCCGGTCATTTTCATCATCGACGCTGGCCGTTCCCATAGCAACAAGCCTTTTGACATTGTACTTTTTCATGGCATTCACGATGCTCTGTGTCCCCTCGCTCAACTCGGTAGTTTTTACGTTTGTGCTGGGGCCCAATATGCTCACAACAGCATCCGCAACCTTCACCGCTTCTTCTATTGCAGAAATATTGAGCAATGTTCCTTTGACCATGCGGAGTTTATCATCCTGAAACTTTATTTTTGATGGATTGCGGGCAAAGGCAGTAACCTCATAGCCTTTTGAAAGCGCATACTTTACTATAAGCTGCCCTGACGGGCCTGTTGAGCCAAAGACTGTTATTTTCATGGTATTATTTAATATATTTTATCTCAACGGAGCGGCTTAATTTTTCCGGAGGTAGTAATTTAATCATATTTTCAATATGCTCCGACACCCCATTATTTTTATCATGGGGTTCAAAAACAAGTTTGATTTTTTCGCTCTCAGGAAAATGTGATAAAGACTTTTTAAGCTTTTCATAACTACCTGCAAAAAATTCTCTGGTCATTTCCATTTTGATATAATCACAATCCGGCAAATCCTCAGTAGTTATGTAGCCTAAGCTTTTGTTATAAGATATAGCTTTTTTATTGTCTTTTCTGACTTTAATAAAAGCGCTATGCCAGTCAAGAAAAAGGTATGCAGCTTCAAACATCAGCATCGACGCTAGAAACGGCAGGGCAGAATTCAAATACCTCTTATCCCAAATAAACAGGCCACTTTCAGCAGTTTTCTTTTCCCAGTTGATATTTTTATCATTTACCAGGCCTATTTTTTCGTTTTTGTATTCAATAACAAAATAAAAATTATTGATATTATCAATCTTACGAAACCATTCTTTCTGCATTTCAGGAGTGATGTGTTCCCTGTAATTCATAAATTTCCGGATTCCCGGCGAGTTTCGTTTCTGCCTCACCAGCTCGATATCATCTTCCCTGAGGCGGTTTAATGTTATTCCATACTTGCACAACTTCATAACAATTCGCTTTTTACGGCATAGGCAGGCTTTTTATGTTGTGCTCTGTAAATCCTTACCAGATAACCGCCAATAATTCCAAGACTGAAAACAATCAGCCCTGTGGAAAACAAAATGGCGACAATGATGGATGTATATCCATGGGGAACATCAAAAAGTATTTTTCTGATAATATAATATATGCCAAGCAAAAATGACAGGCCTGATATCAGCAACCCGACATACACCATAAGTTTTAATGGTATTGCCGTATAATACATTATCAGATTCCATGTGAGGCGCAACAGCTTAATTCTGGTATATCCAGATTTGCCGGATTTTCGTTTTTTATGTTGAACAGACACATACGAAATATCACCGGTGTACCACATCAACAGTTCATCAATATAAACAAAATCAAGAGTATGTTCCAATATTCGTTTGCCCAGATGCTTTGTAAACATGCGAAATGACGAGCCATCACCCTGTGTGTGATAATGTGATTTGGTGGCGTTTTGTATCATACGAGTTCCTGCATTCCTGAAAAGGTGATAGCTTTTTCTTTCGTAACAGCCATAAATCAGCTCCGACTTTGTTTCCTCATATTTTTGAATCAGTTTGGGGATATCTTCTGGAGCATGCTGCAAATCATCATCAACGGTGATAAAAAAATTTCCTGTAGCATAATGGAGGCCGCAGAAAATGGCATTGTGCTGCCCGAAATTGCGAATCAGGCGTACCGCTTTTATATTCTGACTAAAATCATTCTTTAATTGGGTGACAAGCTGCCAACTATGGTCACTACTGCCGTCATCCACAAAAATCACTTCGAAAGAAGCCCCTATGCCATCAAAACAATTTTTTATTCTTGTAAAAAGCTCTGCAAGAGTAGCTTCACTATTATACACCGGAACAATTACTGAAAATTCGGGCACTTGCTTTGTGATTTTTGTTTTATCAAAAGTAAAAAAAATAATGAAAATGGTAATATCAAAAATCAGATGCTTGCACCCAGAGGAATATTAACTCCTGTGAGCCATCTTGCCGCATCCGACAATAGAAAACAAACAGGCCCGGCAACATCTTCCGGGTCACCGAAACCAAGCGGGTGCAAGTCTTTGAATTTTTTCATGGCTTCTTCGGAAGTATGTTTCAGGGTTTCATCAAACATTGGGGTTTTCACAAAGCCGGGCAGCAGGCAATTCGAACGTATTCCCCTTGGAGACAATTCCAAAGCCAGCACTGCCGAATAACCCTGCAGGGCAGATTTTGAACTTACATAAAGGCTTCCACCAAAATAAGGAAAACGGGTAGCTATAGAAGAAATAAAAACTATGGAAGCATGGTCTGAGATTTTTTTTCCACTCAACATCTGTGATGTAAGCAGCACAGCTGCATTGTAATTAACTTCCATCACTTCATCAATATGCTTTGGCTTTATAAATTTCGCCGGCATCAAAGGAGTAATGCCTGCACAATGCACCAAGCCGTTCACTTCAGGGAGATTTTCCACCAGGTTTTTGATATCGCTTTCATTTGTCAGGTCGGCAATCATGCTTGTATGCCCTTTGCTTTTGAGCATTTTCATGGTTTCTGAGAGGCGTTTGTTATTGCGGCCTGTTATCACGCAACTTCCTCCGCATTCCGAAACTGCAATGGCCGTTTGCCTGCCTATGCCCGAGGAAGCCCCGGTGATTAATACTATTTTGCCTTTTAAATCAAACCTTTTATTCATAAGATTTATTTAAGTTCAATGATATCGGGACAATACACATTTTCGGTTTGCAACATTACAGAGCCCCATGACAAGCCGACACCGAAACCGGAAAACAACAGTGTAAGTTTTTCAGAAGAAAACTGTTTCTGAATCGTCGTATTAATTGTCAATGGTATTGAGGCAGAGCTGGTATTTCCAAACTTATCAAGTGAGTATGGCACCTTTTCCGGCTCCAGTTTCATTTTTTTTCTTATTGAATCATTTATCAGCAGGTTCGCCTGATGAAAAATAAAATAATCAATATCATCCTGCCCACATCCCGAAAAATCAAGTAAAGTCCTGATGTTAGGCACTACTTCACGCAGTGAAAAATTAAACACTTCAAACCCATCGAGTGATACCTGTATCTGGTTTCGTATCACCCCTTTTGCATATCTTTTATAATGAAACATTTCCTTAGTAAGAAAATGCCGCATGCCGCCTCCAGGAATATGAATTGCCTTATGGCCCGAGCCATCGGTCTGCAGGTTAAAATACATAAGCGGGACATCCGCATTATGCTCCAGGGCAACAGCTGCGCCCGCAGAACCAAACAAAGGGTAAGTGGTTTTATCGCGGTAGGAGGCATAAGGATTTACATCGCCAATAAGCAGTAGGGCCTTATTTATGTTGCAGTTTGAAACATAATTTCCCGCAACCGACAAAGCATAGACAAAGCCGGAACAACCCAGGTTGACATCAAAAGCCAAGCAATTCTTCGACAATCCCAGTCTCTCCTGTAAAATGCATGACGTGGCCGGCAGAACATAATCCGGTGTCTGTGAAACAAAAAGCAGCAATCCAATTTCTTCTTTGTCCCATCCAAGGCCTGCGATAATTTTTTCTGCCGATACAAAGCAAAGGTCTGAAGTGGCCATTCCATGAGGAGCCTGACGTTTTTCAACCACACCTGTTTTTTTTATCAGCAACTCACGTTCTTTGTCTCCCAGCCACTTATAATCTTTGTTGGATACAGCGTTTTTCGGCACGCAACAATTCAGGCCGGAAATGTTAACCCGTGGAATGCTGAACAGTGCCATTATTTTTTCATTCTGCTGACAATAATATTGTAAACATCCTGAACCGTTTCGGATTTCATAAAGTCCTCGGCAGTAAGCAGCACATCATAATCGCTATCCACCAATGCAATGATGGTGAGCGCATTCACCGAGTTCCAGTCGAGAACTTTTCGAAAACGGCTTTCGGGTTTCAGGGAGCCGGGTTTTAAATCCTCAAATTCTGCTTCTATCTTTTTTATTAATTCATTAATGTCCATCGCAAGCTGTTTATATTGATAGTAAATATTTCCTGTTGTGTTGTTTTAACGGAGTAAGCAGTCCCGGTATGTTAAGATAAAATAACGTTTGTTCAGACTTCGGCTATGCAAGTCTGACAAACAGACACTTATATCATTAACATCACAACCGGATAAAATTATTTTCAAAGATAATATAAATTATAAATCAATAACAGTTCCTGCCCACGACAGGCCGATGCCGAAACCGCAGCACATGACCTTGCGCCCGCGGCTTATAATGCCTTTGTCCATGGCGTTCTTCAGCGCGATGGGTATGGTGGCGGAAACGGTATTGCCGCAGTTTTCCATATCAATGATGAACTTTACCGAAGGGATTTTCATTTTTTTCCTGATAACTTCCAGCAGTTGGGCATTTGCCTGGTGAAATACAAAAAAATCAATTTCTTCAAGGGAAAGGTTTTCCTTTTCAAGGATTTCCTTAATCATAGCAGGAACAACCCGCACAGCAAACAAAAATATTTTGTTGCTGTTCATTTCCATTTTGCCCCACTTCATGCCACCAGCATCTTTGTATTGTTCAAGCCATTCTTTAGTCATAAATTCACGTGCGCCGGAACGCCTGACAATAAGGTGCCCACTCCCGCTGCCGTCGGTGCCGAAAACGAATTGCCCGATACCTTTTTTTTCTGACGCCGTGATTAAGGTGGTAGCGCCGCCGTCGCCAAAGATTGTTCTAAGTTCCGCATCGTCGGGATGAATAACTTTAGATGGCACATCGGCGGTGAGCAGCAGAATATTTTTAGCCTGCCCGCTTTCTATCAGCCCCTTTGCCACACTCAGCCCGTAAACAAAGCCCGTGCAACCATAAGGAATGTCCAATGTACCGCAGTTTTTTAGCAGACCCAGGCGGTGTTGAAGAATGCAGGATGAAGCAGGTGCTTTGTAGTCGAGTCCCTCGGTGCAGAAAAGTAAAAAATCAATATCCTCTTTTCTGACAGGGTGTTCCTCGAAAAACCTTTCCGCAGCATAAAAAGCCATGTCGGAGCCTATCTCATCCGGAGGCGAAATATGCCTGAACCTGACGCCGGAACTTCTGAAAAACTCATCTTCATTAAGCCCGGGGAATTCATTGCACAAATCCCTGTTGCTAATTATTTTGTCAGGCAAATAATAACTGATAGCTTTTATGTTTGCGTTCACCCGTATATCAATTTATTAAAAAAAAGATTCTATTGCCAGGCGGTATGTATCCAGCCCGAAGCCCGAAATCACTCCTTTGCATACCGGCGACAACAAAGACTGCCTGCGAAACTCTTCCCTGCTAAAAATGTTTGAAATATGCACTTCAACCACCGGCGACTTAATGGAAGCAACAGCATCGGCAATGGCAACGGATGTATGGGTGTAACCTCCGGCATTCAAAATAATTCCATCGTAAGCAAAGCCTACTTCATGAAGTTTGTTAATGATTTCGCCTTCTACATTGTTCTGGTAATACTCAAGGATTATATTCTTGAATTTCTCCTGCAACTCTGCAAAATACGCTTCAAAGCTTTTATCACCATAAATATCTTTTTCACGCACACCCAGCAGGTTCAGGTTAGGGCCGTTTATGATAATTAATTTCATTTGATTTATGTTGCAATTTAAAACGTCTACAAATATAAATTGAGATCTTTTGCTTTAGCAAACTTAGAGATTTTTATGCTTAATACAAAATTTCAGAAATTATAATGGGACTACTTAGGGAGTAAAGGACGTGTGCTGCTGCATGGCTGGGCATCTTTCATGTTACGCTTAAATATCCGGCAGGTGAGTTTTCCTGCTGGAAGCACAAAATTATTGGCAGGTTATTTTATGATTTCATTTCCAAGTATTTCGAATTAACAGTTTCCCAATCAATATCTCCAATTCTCATAGCTATTTTTAATAAATAATCCTTTTCATCATCTGACATTATACCATCAGCCATAACAATACCAAAACAAATTGCAAGAGCCTCAATTTGGTCATCTTTTGAGAGTTTTTTCAAAGTTTCAATAGCATAGAACTCATTTAGCTCACCTGATTTAACTTTTGATAGTCCATCCAATGCAATATATTCTTCGAATGCTTTAGCATACGCTGGATTTTGCATTGCAACTGTTATTTCTTGTTCTGTGAACTCTCCATCTGAGCTACCCACATTATTTGCCAAAAAGACAATGGCTTCGGATTTTGAAATAGACATAATTTTATTTGTTTATTTTCTCCTACTCTTATGGCTTTTCGGTTATGCCCCCCGAAGTTCCTGTCGAGGCAGGCCGTTTTTGTCATGGTGTCTGGGCTCCATGTTCAATTTTGTCGTCATATTGCAATTGATAAGTTTCTTTCCCTGAAGT
>Ga0265297_10011975_pt1 | contig 10504 bp, 9 predicted proteins | sample Munlanlwell13791_FD_192502 | JGI IMG/M metagenome (GOLD analysis project Ga0265297, IMG submission 192502) | Leachate microbial communities from a municipal landfill in Southern Ontario, Canada - Leachate well 137-91 | ecosystem: Engineered > Solid waste > Landfill > Unclassified | place...
AGACTCCCATGTCCATGCTTTCTCGCTGGTAAAATTTTCTAGAATCGTTTACACTCTTACATATGGATTTAATAACTAAAGCTGCCAACACTAACTTAAATCGAAAAATTAAAATTAAAAAAAACAGACTCGTCAGAAATCTTCTTATTGTTTTTGGAATTATCGTCGTTATTTTTTCAATTTGTTTCATTTCAGTTTACTTTCCAGCCAAAAAACTTTTATCTCAAGTTGACTTAGCCAAAACTGAAGTCAAAAATCTTCAACAATCAATTAGCGATAAAGATTTGGACAAAGCCAAAATTAATCTAGAAAATCTTAATCAACAGGTTAAAAATATCGAATCTACATACAAAAAATTTAAAATAATGGCCTTTACTCCGTTTATCAGTGCTTATTACAAAGACGGTCAAGAAGCTATAAAAATTGCCTATAATTCCATAGAAACAGGCAATATTCTAATTAAAGCTATTGAACCATACAAGGATTTTTTAGGAATCAAAGGCGGAGCTACTAGTAGTGTCGATACTACCGAAGATAGAATTGCCTTTTTAACTCAATCAATCGAAGGCTTATTACCTTATTTTGATAGCATCGAAAGTAAAGTTGCTGAAATTGAAACTTCTTTAAATAGTATTAATGCTTCTCGTTACCCAGAAGAAATTAAAGGAATTAAAATTAAATCTAATTTAGTTAAAGCCCAAGAATTAATTTCTGAAGGCCACAAACTTATCACTAACGGCAAACCTCTCTTAGCCAAAACTTCTTGGTTGTTAGGCAAAGATAGTCCTCGAAAATATCTTATGGTTTTCCAAAATGACGGTGAACTCCGACCTAGTGGTGGATTTTGGACCGCTTACAGTACACTCAATGTTAGTAATGGAAAAGTTACTCCAGGAACTGCCAGCAACATATATGACCTTGATGATAAACTAGCCAGCAGAGTTGCCGCCCCTAGATTAATAAAAAGTTATCACATCAATGTTCCTTATCTAAATCTTCGCGACAGTAACCTTTCACCAGATTTTCCTACCGATGCTCAAATATTTTTAGATCAATATACCAAAGCTATGGGTAAAAGCAATTTTGATGCTGTCATTGCCATCGATACCAATTTATTAGTTGATATGGTCAAAGTTTTAGGTAAGCTCGATACCCGAGTGGGCACTTTTACTGCCGAACCTGACAAAAGATGTGATGGTTGTCCCCAAATTATTTATGAAATGCAGTGGATGTCCGGACGTCCTCGTGATTACATCGAAAAAAATCGCAAAGACTTCATGAATCCATTAATGTCTGCCTTGTTAGCCAATGTTATGGGTTCAGAAAAAAGCAAAATGGGATTATTGATGGAAGCTTTTTTCAAAAATATTAATCAAAAACACATTTTAGTTTATTTCCCAGATGCAGAAACCCAAAAAATTGGCGATATGGCCAACATTACCGGAAAAATATTTGACACCGAAAAAAATGTTGATTATTTACATCTCAACGATGCCAATTTTGCCAGTGCCAAAAGTAATATTTTCATCACTCAAAAAATAAAACATGATATTACCATCAAAAATGGCATTGCCACCCACAAAATTTCTGTTACCTATACTAACCCCGCTCCAGGATCCAATTGTAATTTAGAAAAAGGGGATCTCTGTCTCAATGCTTCCGTTTATCGAGATTTATTCCGTTTCTACACTCCAATTGGTTCTAAATTAATCAAAATGACCGGTTCAGAAATTGACACCGTCCAATATGAAGAATTAAATAAACAAGTGTTTGAAGGTTTTTATGGTAACAAATTTGGACTTAATCCAAAATCAAATATTAAAACCAGTATTGAATACACTTCTGGCGCCACTATCGGTTCGACTTATACTTTAATGCTCCAAAAACAACCTGGAACCAAAGCTGTTGATTATGAACTTACTATTAATGGTCAAAAACAAACCTTTCAGTGGGTTGCCGATAAAACCATCAAAGTATCTTTATAATGGATCGATATAAATCGACTTTAGGCATCGTTATAAATAAAAAAACGATTAAAGAATCAGATATCTTGGTTACTCTATTAACTCCAAAAGAAGGGAAACTTGTTGTTTTAGCCAAAGGTGCCAAAAATATTAAAAGCAGTCGTCTCGGTAATATCCAATTAGGTAACACCATCAAGGCTCATCTTTACCAAAAAGATAATTTCTTGTGGCTTTCTGAATCCCAAAACATCAATCCATTTTTACAAAATGATAAAAATTTAGCCCAATTAAACCTTCTTTTTTATTTTTTAGAAATCGTCAATCGACTCATTGCCGAAAATCAGCATATCGAAAAAATATACGATATTTCCCAAAACATTATCGATGCCATCAACAAAAATATGATTCATAAATATATTCAAAATGAAATCAATTTCTTAGAGGTTTTAGGCTTTGGAGTTCCTCTCGACATTAAAGAAACTTTTGGTAAAAAAGATTATAAAACCAGTCAAAAATTAATCAAAAGATTTTTCGAATCAATTATTGAAAAACCTCTCGAAAGCAATAAATTGTTCAAATAATGTTAACATCAATCATGAAAAAGGCTGCAGTCGCTTGCTTAATTTCTTTCATAGTTTTTACCATTTTCTTTATTATTTATTTTTCTCGTCAAATTTTTTCCTTCCGTTATGATCCCGTTTATTACGATAATTATTATTACCACTCACAATGGAACATCCCAAACAGTACCCGAGGAATTAGTGATGGAGAATTATATAAATTTATAGGTTTTAGACTTGCCTCCGGTGAAAACCCATTTAACGTCAACTACGAAGTTCCCCCTCTAGCTAAACTTCTTTACGGCTTAGCTGAAAAATATTTTGGTAATCCGTATATAGTTAGTCTTGCTTTTTATCTTCTATCCGTTGTTGTCTTTTATTTTTTTTCCAAAAAATCTCTACTAATTACTCTTCTTTTTATCACTACCCCATTTTTAGCCACTCAAATTCGAGAAACTATGTTAGATCTCCCTCTAACTTTTTTCTTCCTGGCCCAATGTTACTTTTTCACCTTATTTTTATCCAACAAAAAATTAAAAAATCTTATTTTATCCGGTATTTTTTTAGGTCTAGCTACTGGAACTAAAATTGGCGTTTATACCCCATTTCTAATAATAATTTGTTTTCTATTTCTCATTTTAAACAAATTCGATATCAAACAAAAAATTAAAAACATTTTTATTTATTCTTTTTCAACTCTCTCTGGTTATTGTCTTGCCTATATTTCTTATTTTGTTCAACATCCAAATCCCATTCCTTGGCTCAGGCTTCATCAAAAACAACTAGATTTCTACCTAAAACCTCAATCAATAGTCGATCATTTCGCTCCCTTAAAAGACATATTTATACACAAATTTACTACAGAAAACATTGGCGATTGGTCTCCAATATTAATAGTCGGTTCCATTTTACTTATTCCTTTACTAGTTTTTTTTATTAGAACAAAAAAATACCAACATTTATATTTAGTTTTATTTTGTCTGATAATTCTACTTGTCAATTGTTTTATTCCTTTCTTTCCACGTTATTTAATGCCAATTATTCCTATTTATATCTTATCGATTTCATTTACATTTAAAAAACACCCTTCCATAATTATTTTGCTTATACTTGCCAATTTCGTCTTTCTATATCAATCAATGGTAATCGACAAAGTTGAAGGTCATACCAACGCTGTTGCTCGTTTTATTTCAACCAGAAACTATCCCGAGCTATATCGTAGTTTAAATTTTAGTGAAAGTATTGATGAAGATAAATTTTCAAATGCTCTTGAATATTTTTATAACCAAATATCCGCTAAACAAATAAAAATCGATATCACTGATATTAAACAAGACTATCGAAATGCCTCGGCAACTTTTAATATAAAATACCAAACCGATTATGGCTCACTTAATAACAAAATTTTATTTACATTTCAAAAAATAAATAATCAATGGAAAACCAATTGGGAGTGGAATTATTTATGGCCAGATTACTCCCCACAAAATAAAATTTACATCATCAACCAAAAAAATATCCAATCAACCGATGTTTTTATAATTCCTCAGGATATGCATGATTGGAGTCATGCTCTTTCCCAAATAGAAAAAATTACCATCCAAACTACTTCTACATTAGATCAAACAATAAAAACAATTATTCCAGACAAATATCCACGATATATTGGTACTCTCAAAAAAAATACCAATCAAATGAATTACAAAGCTGCCGCTCTATCCATCCCTGGAATAAGTTTAAAACCATCATATCAATCAGCCCAAATCTATTTCATTAAAGACAATCAAAAAATATTTATATTCGATTAAAATGTTAAAATAAGCCAATCATTAACCTAAAAATATGTCAGAAAATAAACAAAATGATCTCGTCAATAAAATTGTCAGTCTTTGTAAGAGACGTGGCATAATTTTTCAAAACTCTGAAATTTATGGTGGTATTCAAGGTTTCTACGACTATGGCCCGGTCGGTTCGCTCATGAAATTAAACTGGAAAAATCTTTGGTGGACAGACAATGTTATCAAACGTCGTGATGTTGTTGGTATTGATGGAGCAATTATTACTCATCCCCGTGTTTGGGAAGCTTCTGGACACGTCAAAAATTTTGCCGATATTATGGTCGAATGCAAATCTTGCCACAAAAGATTCCGACCTGATTTACTTGACGATCCCAGTAAATGTCCCGAATGTGGTGGTCAATTTACCGAAGGTCGAAAATATAATATTTTGTTTGAAACTGAAATTGGTGTTATTGAAGGGGAAAAACTCCATGCTTATCTAAGAGGGGAGGCTTGTCAAACAATTTATCTCGATTTCAAAAATATTGTCGATTCTACTCGTGTCCAAGTTCCTTTTGGTATTGCCCAAATAGGAAAAGCTTTCCGAAATGAAATTACTCCCAAAAACTTTCTATATCGAACTCGTGAATTCGAACAATGGGATATCCAATATTTCGTTCATCCAGATCAAATGGACAAATGGTTTGAATATTGGAAAGAAAATCGTATCAATTGGTACAAATCTCTTTTCAACAATCAAGAAAACTTGAGATTTCGAGAACATTCCAAAGATGAATTAGCCTTTTATGCCAAAAAAGCTTTTGATATTGAATACAATGCTCCTTGGGGTTGGGCTGAAATGGAAGGTATTCACTGGCGTTCTGATTATGATTTAACTCAACATTCCAAATTCAGTGGACAAGATTTAAGTTATATTGATCCAATCACTCATGAAAAATATCTTCCTTGGATTACTGAAACATCAGGCGGAGTCGATCGCAGCTTCTTTTTCATGTTATTAGATGCCTATCGAGAAGAACCAACTGAATCCGGAGAAGTTAGAACTTTCCTAAAAGTTAATCCCAAAATTGCCGCCTACAAAATGGCTATTATTCCTCTTGCCGCCAATAAACCAGATTTAATCAACAAAGCCGAAAGTATTTTTCAAAAATTAAATTCAAAATATTCTGTCGATTGGGATGATAGCAGTAACATTGGTAAAAAATATCGTCGTCAAGACGAAATTGGTACTCCTTGGTGTTTAGTCGTCGATTATCAAACACTCGAAGACAACACTGTTTCTATTCGAGACCGAGATACCATGAAACAAATTCGCCTCAACGCCGACGAAATTGACACTTGGTTAGAAAAGCAGTTAAATAGTAATTATGAAAATAAATAAAATCGTTTCTTTTGCTCTCATTATACTTTTGTCTTCTTTTTTTCTTTCTGCTTGTGGCAAAAAAAATACTACCACCGTCAAAAATAATACTCCTGTTTCAAAAACACTAGAATTATCTGATACAGAAAAACCAGTTATTAGTCTCATCCCTCGAACCGATGGTCATGAGTTAAAATTAAAAATCGACAACATTCCCTCAAAAATCACCCAAATTGAATATGAATTAATTTACACCGCCCAAGACAGTGGTATGGAAATGGAAAAAGGAGTTGGTGATACTGTCAAAATAACTTCTAAAAACGTTGAAAAAGACCTACTTTTAGGCACTGCTAGCTGCACCAATGGTTGCAAATACAAATACGATGAAGGTATTAATGGTGGAACTCTTTCTCTTACTTTTTACACTGATGACAACCAAAGTGCCACTTATGAAACTTCATTCGTTCTAAAAACTTCCTCAGATATTAAAAAAGCTGGTGGACTTTCTTTACCTTTAGAAAACCTTGAAATTAAAGCTACTACCACTACTAAAAGCGATTACTTCGTTCTAATCAAAAACTTTCCATCATACTACTCAGTTTTTTCAAACGGTACAGGAGCTGGAAAAATCACTTCTATTTCACCTACCAACGTAACTAAAGATAATACTTCTACCATTATCGGGAACTACTTGATTAAATAATGAATTATCATTCTCCGGTTTTATTACGAGAAACTATAGAGCAACTATCGATTACACCCGGATGTATTTATGTTGATGCCACTTTGGGTCATGGTGGTCATACCATCGAAATTCTCAAAAAAGGAGGAATTGTTTATGGTTTTGACCAAGACCCCAAAAATCTAGAAATTGCCACCAATAGAATCAATGAATTAAAACTGAATTCAAAGTTTTATCCTATCAATTCAAATTTCAACCAACTCCAAAAAATAGTTGACAAAAAAATCGGTCAAAAAATTGATGGTCTAATTGCTGATTTAGGATTAAGTTCCAGCCAACAAACAGACCAAAATAGGGGATTTTCCTTTAATGACAATTCCTCCCTTGATATGCGACTCAACCCTCTCTCTCAAAATTTAACTGCTGAAAATATTATTAATACCTATTCCTTCGACCAACTTTACGAAATCTTTACTAAATTTGGTCAAGAACTTTATAGTAAACCAATCATCATTCAAATAATTAAAGAAAGACAAAAATCACCCATAAAAACTGGCCAAAGATTGGCCAATATTGTCCGAAAATTCTATCTCGACCATCATATCCGCACCAAAATTGATCCCAGTACCAAAATATTTCTAAGCCTTCGAATTGCAGTTAATCAAGAAAATACCAATCTCCAAAAACTTCTAAAACAAAGTCTAAAGATAGTTAAACCAAAAGGTGTTGTCTGCATTATCACCTTTCATTCAGGAGAAGATAGAATCGTCAAACAATTTATCAAAGATGAATCTTCCAAAAAAACAATTATTGCCAATAAATCGATTAAACCATCATTTTCTGAAATAAAACAAAATTCCTTATCTCGCTCAAGTCTACTTAGATCGTATAAAATAATTTAATGCCCAAATTTTTTATCACTATAATTAGTCTTTCTCTTGTTATCCAAATTATTTTTTCCTTTTTCTATTCCAGTGATATTATCACTCAAAATACCAATCTAGCTAACAATCAAACCAAGTACAATTCACTAAAATTAGAAGTTGAATCATTAGAAAAACAATTGTCAGATATTAATTCCATAAAAAATATTTCTACAAAGGTAATCGGCACCAATTCTCAATTTATTCAAGATCATTTATGATCAACCAACGTCATAAAATATTATTGTTTTCACTAGTTTTATGTTTTATCCTAATTGGTGTCAAATTTTTTTACTGGCAAGTAATAAAAAGTCCTGACTTAAGAGAAAAAGCTCTATTTCAAACTTATAAATTAGAAAAAATATCTCCCAGCCGAGGCAAAATATTTTCTTCGGACAACTTTCATCTAGCCCTAAATCAAACCACTTATAAACTTTCTGTTTATAAACCAAATTTGAAAGAATCTTTGGATAATATTTTTTTAAAAATTGATCAGATTCACCCAGATTTTATAAAAAATAATCAAACATTAATCGATAATTTTAAATCTAAAGAAAATCAAAAATGGTTAACTTTCAATACCGCCATATCAAATTCAGAAAAAGAACAACTAAATTTATCTGGAGTAACTTTTGAAAAAACTCAAAAAAGGTATTATCCTGAAGATCCATTATCCAATAATATTGTTGGAATAATTGGTAAAAATTCTAAAGGATTTGATATCGGATATGGAGGCATTGAGGCATATTACAACAAACAACTTCAAGGAAAAACCGGATTTAATTGGGGACCTCAAGACGCCACTGGACAAACCATTCTCACTAAAAAAAGTTGGAATTCAGAAGCCATCGATGGCCAAAACATTCACACCACTATCAATCGTAGTATTCAATATTTAGCTCAAAGTTTACTCACTGAAGGTATCAAAAAATACAATGCTGATTCCGGATCAATAACTATTATGAATAGTCAAAATGGAGGAATAATTGCCATGACTAGTGCTGTTGCCACCAGTTCAGCCACCCCAAGTGCCACCAGAAATCCAGCTATCTCTGATCTTTTTGAACCAGGTTCTATTTTTAAACCAATTATTGTTGCTATGGCTTTAGACCAACAAACTATTGGTGCAGATTACATTTGTGATCAATGTTCTCATCCAAGAACCATAGGTGAATATACTATTACCAATCACGACAACGCCACTCACCCCAATTCCACTCTCAAGGATATTATTAAAAACTCCGATAATATCGGTATGAGCTACATCATTACCAAACTCGGTTTAAAAAATTTCTTGAATTATTATCAAAAACTTGAACTCAATCAAAAAACTGGTATTGATCTCCAAGGAGAAGCCAAACCAATAATTAAATCAAATTGGCCCGAAATTGACCTGGCCACCGCTTCTTTTGGTCAAGGAATAACTGTTACTCAAATCAATATGCTTAAAGCTTTCAATACTATTGCCAATGGTGGATATTTAACTAAACCACATGTTTTAGATTATTTTTCGGATGAATCAGGTAAAATTTATCATCCGAAAACAAATCCTTCCACTCAAGTATTTAACTCTCAATCAATTTCAGATATAAAATCCATTTTAAAATATTCAGTTGAAAATGGTGTTGTATCCCAATTCAAACCAAAAGATCTCGAAGTCTGTGCCAAAAGCGGCACCGCTCAAATTGCCATCAAAGGTGGATACACCGATTCCTCTACCACCGCTTCATATATTGGTTTTTCACCTTGTGATAATCCCAAATTTACCATGATAGTTACTATTAATAATCCAAAATCATCACCCTGGGGTTCCAGTACTGCTGCTCCAATCTGGTTTGAATTAGCCTCAAAAATAGCCCATTTGTTATAATAAACCAATCAAAATGATTCAAAAAATCAAGAATATTTTTTTTCACCTTCCTAAAAGCGTTTTTTATAACTTTTATTACGGCTTTCCATCAAAAAAAATAACCTTAATAGGAATAACCGGCACAGATGGCAAAACTACCACCTGCACTCTAATTTACGAAATTCTAAAAAAATCAGGTATTAACACTGGCTTAATTACCACCATCGGGGCTAAATTTGATGATCAGCAAATTGAAACTGGTCTTCATATGACCAGCCCAGATCCATCACTTATCCAAAAAATACTTAAAAAAATGGTCGAATCCGGAGTAACTCACGTTGTTTGTGAAGTAACCGCTCATGCCCTTGATCAATATCGTTTTTTTGGACTCAAGTTTGACGTTGCTGCAATTATCAACACTTCTCATGAACATTTGGATTATTTTTCTAGTCTAGAAAATTATATTCTAACCAAAGCAAAAATCTTCGACCAATCAAAATTTGCAATTCTAAACAAAGACGATCCTTCGTATAAAATCATTCATCCGTTGATCAAGACCGGTTCTACCGAATTTAGTATTGAAGAAAAATCAAATTATCAAGCAAAAAACATCAAACTCACCAATAAATTTTTAAAATTTGATGTTAACCAGTTAAATATTGTTACCGATAGTAATTATTACTATCAAATTTATAACATCTTGGCCACTCTCGCAGTTATCGAATATCTTAAAATTGATCCCAAAAATCTAGTCGAAACCGTCAAAAATTTTCCTCAAACCAAAGGCAGAAGAGAAGAAATTGCCAACGATTTTGGATTTAAAACCATAATTGATTTTGCTCACACTCCAAATGCTCTTAAAAATACTTTATCATCTCTAAAAGAGACCAATACTACCGGAAAAATCATCACTATATTTGGTGCCACCGGAGGAAGAGATCAAAGTAAAAGACCTCAGATGGGAAAAATAGTTTCCCAAATTTCCGATATCGCTATTATTACCGCCGACGATACCCGAAATGAAAAAGTTGAAGACATAAATCAACAAATAATCAGTGGTATTGATCCAAAAACATCAGTTTTTATCGACAATTCAGATATTTCTCAAATCAAAAAAATTATTAAAAGTAATGTTAAAAAAAATTTTTACTTCAACATTCCCAACCGTCAGGATGCCTTCAATTTGGCTATTAAACTAGCTCAACCAAAAGATATTGTCATTGCTTGTGGCAAAGGCCACGAAACTACCATGTTACACGGCAACACCGAATATCCCTGGTCCGAAGCCGAAGCATTTAGAACTGCTTTCAGAATTAAAGATTCAACCAATTAATGCCACAATTTAACATTCAAAACAATAATTCTAT
>Ga0265297_10011978_pt1 | contig 10503 bp, 6 predicted proteins | sample Munlanlwell13791_FD_192502 | JGI IMG/M metagenome (GOLD analysis project Ga0265297, IMG submission 192502) | Leachate microbial communities from a municipal landfill in Southern Ontario, Canada - Leachate well 137-91 | ecosystem: Engineered > Solid waste > Landfill > Unclassified | place...
AATATCGGATCGGGGGTCAAGCAAAAACACTTTTTTCTCAACTCCAAGCTCTTTCAACCACTCCCTTAACCGAAGAATGTCCTTTTTCCTGGGCAAACCGACGATTATCAAACCGATATTCCGGGAAACTCCAGCTAAAGATTCTAAGATTAAACGAATATTTTTCCCGGTTAAACGATTGATAACTGCGCCAAGCCAAAGCCAATTCTGTCTTTGAAGAAAGTAATATTGTTTCCTCATTTCCCCCCTCCACATATCCCGACTTTGAAAAGAAAGTTTTTCTAAATCTATCGGCGCGGGAATAGTATAGATAAGTTCTACAGGAATTTTATATTCTTTAACTATTTCATTTTTAATTTTTGGGGAAACGGCGATGAATTTTTTATTTTTCTTAAAACGGAACGCTAATTTTTCTAAAATAATCGGCAAGGGATAATATCGTCTCAGGCAATATTTCAATTTCCCCAGCCAACCATTATTTTTTTCAATGGCCCAAATCGCCGACTTGTGAACAGAATGAACATGATAAACAAAATTTTTATTAAAGCTCAAAACGGGAAAATGGGAATAATAAACGTCAAATTTAGAAAATCGCACCAGCCAAGAAGCCCAAACAAAAAAACAAAGATGATTTAATAATGGACTAAATCGGAGAATTTTCAATTCTTTAAATCGAACCCGCCCCCGATAATCATTTTTAACATCGTCGGAGGCCTTCAAAGTGAAACAAACTATTTCCAAACCCGCAATTTCTGTTAATCTCTTCAAATAAAAATTAATAATCTTTTCTACGCCTCCGCGCCTATTAAAATATGGGTAAAAAATGGCTAATTTCATAAAACTATATTTTTTCAGCGATTTTAATGATTTCTTTGGCAATGATTTTTCTATCCAGTTTTTTTCTCCAAAAATCAGCAATTTCCCTCGGGTTATATTCCTGCCTTTCCCATTTTTCCGCAGCTAAGAAAAGAGTGGCTGAAACTGCTTGTTTTGAAAAATTTACGGCCGTCTCGCCTGAAAGACCCTGCCTTGATAAATATTTTAACGGCGCCAACGGAGTGCCAACAATGGAACAGCCGCAACAAACAGCTTCGGCTGCGGCCATGCCAAAACTTTCCCAACGCGAAGGCATGAAAAATATTTTAGCGGTTTCTAAATGCCCCAATAATTGATCATGCGCCAAACAACCTAAAATCTCTACCCTATCACCAATATCATTACCATACCTATTTAATAGCTTTTTAACCACATCTTCGCCGCTACCAATAATCTTAGCCTGATAATCTTTTTTGACACGTAAAAAGTTCGTCAAGGTTTTTACCAATAATTTCGGATTTTTGGCCTCGGGATAATCCCAGCGACCAACCGATATAACTATATTTTCCTTTTTGAACGCCACGTCAGAATCAGTAAATAATGGCTCCACCGGATGGGAAATAAAGTAGGTTTTTGTCGTTAATTCTGGCTTGCCCCAATAATTATATAAGTAAACCAAATTGTTTAGAGCCTCTGGACTTTCGATAATAACGGCATCAGCTATTTCTAATTGTTTCAAATCTGCTTGAACAATGGCTCTACGCCAAAAAGGGATGCTCCACTTAATTATTCGGGCCAACCGTCTCAGCCAGCTGCCGCTATGCATAAAATACTGGGAATGAAAATAATGTAAAGGATACCAAAGTTGCCCATGAGAATCTAATTTAATAATTATTTTTTTATTAGCGGCCTTGATGGCTTGAAAATACTTTTTATAATAATGCAGGCCGTAATAAAATATAATAACCTTTGATTCAAAATTTTCCCAAAAATTTACATCAATGAAATCATTATTTTTCGCTCGAATAACGGCGAAAGAGGGTTGATATTGCGTCAAACAATTCTTATCCCTGGTAATTAATTCGGCGTTAATACCAGTATCAATTAAACCAAAAATAATTTGGCCGGCGTCTTTGGCTTCGTGTAATGGTTCAAAATTTTCAAAAAATACTGAAATGTTCTTAATCATAATTATTTTTCGGCCAAAAAATTAAATCTTTCTCTCCGCGCCTCTCTAAACGATAATTATATTCTGGGTTTATAGATAAAACTAATTTTGGTATTTCAATCTCATCATTTTTTAAATGATAGGCTGAACAAGCAATGACCGGAGAAAATTTTTTAATCACCTCGCGAGCGCCTTTGATTATTTGCTTTTCATAGCCTTCAGTATCGATTTTAATAAAATCTACGGAACCCAACCGTAAATCATTGACGAATTTATCTAAAGTGGTGATTGAAATAAGCTCGCTGGAAGAAAACAGATTTTCCCGACCCTTCAAATAAGCGCTCTTATTAATTAAATTAGTACCGGCCAGCTCATCGGCGCCCTTTAAAAGCATTGCTTCGCCACACTCATCACCAAGGGCTTTATTAAAAATATGAATATTTCGCAATAAATTATTAGCGACGATATTGCGCTCCAAAATGGCAAATGTTTTTGGAGTGGGCTCAAAAGCATAAATATTGCCACGAGGAGCTAAGTAGTTAACAAATAAAGAAAAGATTCCTATATTGGCCCCAACATCGATAATTATCGAATCCTTTTTAACAAACTCGGGGGCGCAGTATTGATCACACGAAACAATCTGCGCCACCATATCAGCGGCAGCACAAAAAGCCTTATCCCGCTCTTTTCCGCCGACAAGGCCAGATGATAAATAATTTAATTCACAACCCAAAAAGTTAATTGGTTCGAAACGAGAATTTTTGTCTTTAAAAAAATGTTTAGTTAACAATGCTGAAAAATCAAAATCATTAGAGAAAATTTTAAGAGCTTGAAGTCGCCACGGCAACATAGCCCGAAACGCTTCGACCAACCCCAATCTTCTCTTAAAAAATAATTCGACAACTAATTCCCGGCGCAAAATTTTTCCAATAATATCACCGCGAAATAAGTTTCTATTTTTCTTGGATGATAACGCCTGGATAATATCTAAATTTTTTTTCTCAGCCATATTTTTATGAATTTTCAACAACAGACGATAGTTTTAAAGCTTCGTTCATCACTCGCCGCGATAAATACCAACTAATGGAAAAATTCAAAAATTGAGCCACGATACTCGCTGCGGCTGCTCCAAAAATTCCATAACGGGGAATAAGTATAAAATTTAAAATAACATTAATAATGGCGCAAGCTGCAGTAAACCAAAAATTTAACCATTGTTTATTATAAACAAAAAGAATGTAATCAAATAAGGCGATCGGAAACATAAAAACTATAATCCAAACAAAAAACCGGAACAAACTAACTGACGGACCGTACTGAGAACCAACAATCAGAGGGATAGTCGGAGCTGACACCGCGCCAATTATCGCCAATAAAACGCTCAAAATAATAAGCCCCAACAAGGTTTTTCTGAAAATTTTTATTACCTTTTGAACGTTATCGACTTGCGAGGCCAAATACGGAAAAACAGCAGTCATCAATAAGCCTGAAACCGTATTAATTAGAAGAATGATTTTTGTCGCAATAGAATAATAACCGACTTCAATCGTTCCCCGCAACTTCCCTAAAATTATTTGGTCCGTGGCAAAAAAGATAAAAGAGAGGAGGCCAAAAAACATAATAGGCGCTCCATTAATTAATAAATTTTTCAGATAATTCCCGCGCCACTCCGGCCTAAGGTAGAAAAAATAATTTTTAAACAAAATCAAAGCCAAGACCGCGCTGATAACCATGCTGCAAATATAAGCCAAACTTAAAGAAATAATATTTTTATAAATCAGTAAGAGAGAAATGCCCACAATTAAAAGGGAGAAACTTTCCGCCAGAACCAACCAAAATTCCTTTTCCATTTTCTGAAAGGCGCGGAAAAGATAGACAATAAAATCGCGGAGATTGGAGACAACCAAAAAAACCGCCAAGAGAATCAAATTGGCCTTAAAAACGGGGCTTTGAAAAAATAACAAACTAAATAAAACCGCCAGAAAAGCTGCGACCACCAAAAGTATTTTCAACCCGGCCGCGCTTCGGATGTATTTTTCTTTATCAACCGAATCCTTCTGATAATCGCGGATTACTAACGCGCCAACTCCCCAATCAGAAAAAATAAAAAACAGAGAAACAATGGAGAATAAATAATTGAAGGCGCCAAAATTAGCCGGGCCCAAAATTCGGGCCGCAACCATAACCACAAAAAATTTAAAGAGCTTGCCGATGCCTTGGCCTAAAAAAAGCCAAAAACTGTTTTTGAAAACAGTTTGTTTTGGCGAAAGATTTTCAAAAAATAACGTTTGCAGGCTCATAGCTAAGCCGCGTTTTCCTTTAACGCTTTTGGACCCGTTCCACGTATTCTCCGCGCTCGGTATTTACTTTAACAACATCTCCCTCTTCAATAAAAAGCGGAACTGAAACCTTAGCTCCAGATTCAATGGTAACGATTTTCGTTCCACCCTGGGCAGTATTACCTTTAATTCCCGGCGGCGCCTCCACCACCTTGAAATCCATCTTAATCGGCAAATTAATATTAATCACCTGATCATTAAATTTAAAGGCGTCTATCTCCGTGTTGGGTTTTAAATAATATTTGCTGTCGCCCAACAACTCTTCGGGCAATTGGAATCTTTGCGCGCGATCCTTGGGATCGCAAAACCAATATTCTCCCCGATGATTATACAAATAGAGAACGTGCGCTCGCTCAATTTCCGCTTCCCTAAAGGATTCGGAATGGGAAAGATTTTTTTCCAATACCTTGCCGTCAATTAAATTCTTTACTCTAGTTTGCAGCACCGGCTTACGCATCTGCATTTTTAAATGATTAACCCATAAAACCTCGTAGGGCTGATCATCCATGATAAAAACAACTCCTGGCTTTAAGTCATTAATTCCTAACATAATTTTATTTGCTTATTGAGAATCCGACGACGTCTCCTTTTTTTTATCTTCCTCTTTTTTTTGCAGCTTACCCAAAGATTCCTGCAAAGATTTCCTTAATTCATCCAAATTGACCCCGGGGCGCCTGGGCGGCTCGGGCTTTTCTTCTTTCCCCTTGCTGAATAAATCTTTAACGCTGGCACTTTTGACAATGAGCGTTTCCAGCTTTTTGGGTTTGGTGGGAGGAATTATTTCTCCGGCTTTTACTCCGTCATAGCAACTCTTACAATAAATCGGCCGGCGACCATCAGGCTGGAAGGCAATATCAGTTTCCTGACCGCATACCCAACAAAAATCACTGAAAGCTTTTTTAACGGGTTTGGGCTCTTCCCGCTTTTCTCCTCTTCCGCCCCGATCTCGTCTCCCTTTCGCCTCTTCGTGATTTTCTATTTTTGACCATTCCTGAGTAATCTCTGTCTCGATTTGCAGCCGTGGAACAGCGTATTTCGTTCGGGTATATTCAATGATGGTCAAAGCCAAATCTTCTTCCGGAATCGGATACGGCGCCAAGGTGCTGGCGGAAAAGGCCTTGGAAGTCATTCCGTCAATCATCAACTTTAAATAAACATTGTATTTTGCCAAGTTCACCAAATCATTAGCCATAAACTCCGGCTCAAATTCCTTTTCCAGCCATTCGGCATCTTCGGCGCCAACCCGGAAAACCACAAACGTGCCAACGTTGCCGAAAATAGCGAATTTCACCGGCTCAGGTAATTGAGCAATGTACTGATGGGAAATAATCAAAGATAAATGATATTTACGCGCCTCAGAAAGAATATTGGCAAAAGATTCGGTGGCAAATGTCTGAAACTCATCAACATAAAGGAAAAAATCGCGGCGTTCGCTTTCCGGCACATCGGCTCGACTTAACGCTGCCTGCTCAATTTTCGTTACCATCATCGCGCCTAAGAGCGCAGAATTAGACTCACCCATCAATCCTTTGGAAATATTGACAATCAAAATCTTTCCTTCGTCCATTGCCTTACGGATATCAAAAGAAGATTTTTTCTGGCCAATAATATTTCTGATTAAAGGATTAGTCAGGAATTGGCCTACTTTGTTTTGAATTGGCGCAATGGCCTCGGTTTGGAACCTTTCATTATATCGGGCGTATTCGTTAACCCAGAAATTTTTTACTACCGGGTCCTTAAGGCTGTCCACGAGTTTTTTCTGAAAATCATTGTCGGTCAAAAGCCTCATAATATCCAACAGGGTGGAATCAGGATATTCCAAAAGCGCCATCAAACAATTATTTAAAATATATTCCATTCGCGCGCTCCAGACATCAGGCCAAATCTTTTTAAAAATTTCCAAGATGCTGGAGGCCACCAAATGATGGTGTTCCTCGGAAATCGCTTCCAAGGGGTTGAAGGCAATCGGAAACTTAAGGTCCGGAGGACAAAAATAAATCACGTCATCCAAACGCTCTTTGGGAACAAAACTTAACAAGCGTTGAGCCGACTCGCCGTGCGGATCAATAAAAGCCAAACCGCGGCCAGCCCGAATATCATCAATTGCCATATTTTCCAGCATCACGGTCTTGCCCATACCGGTTTTACCGATGGCATACATATGCTTACGGCGATCATCAGTTCTGATACCAAATTTAACCCGCTGATTGCGAAAATTGGTTTCGGCGAAAATTGTAACGTCTTTTTGCATAAGGGCTTTGATCAATTAACTTAATTTTACCTTGAAAATTAGCTATTAGCAAATCTCGGAATTAAAACGTTGACAAAAAATAAATAAGAACTTATAATTAGTCTATATTATGAAAAAGGCCAAATTATTAAAAAAATTTAGGTTAAAGAGAAGGTTGTGTGTTTTAGCACATACTCTAAAAGCCTCGGTAGATTCTTTTGGTCCAGATGACTAAAAAGAAAACTGCTGAATTATATCCCACATTAAACAATTGCCTTGTTAGGGGTTCTTGTTCGGATTTTTATCTGCAAAATTATAAAGACGGTATTGAGTACTCCCTTAATAATGAAGAGGTAAATTTTTTCCATGATCTTAATGGTAAAAATAATATCCAAAAACTTTCGAAAAAATATAAGATCGAGGCGAAAGAAATTAAAGACTTTATCAATAATTTTAAAGGGAGTGGACTTATAAAATTACTCAAGAAAAAAAACGAAACGATTAATTTTCCCTCTTTAAATAAATCACCCTCACTAAATGAAGTCCAAATAGAATTAACAGGCAATTGTAATCTGTGGTGTAAACATTGTTATGGACGAAAAGATTTTGAAAAAATCTCAAAAAACCAAATAACAAAAGAACAATTATTTAGTTGTCTTGACCAAATGAAAGACATGAATGTCGCCCGTATTATTATCTCCGGTGGTGAAGCATTTTTATACAAAGAATTGCCCTCTGTAATAGAGCGCATCGCACAAAAAAAAATACATATTGGCGGAATATTTACCAATGGCACGATTATAAGAAATGATATCTTCAGGTCTCTTAAAAAACACAACATCACCACTACCTTTTTGGTCAGTTTAGACGGACCCAACGCAGCAATTCACGATTACATACGAGGAAATGGAAATTTTAATAAATCCATTGATTTCATCAAAAAAACGATTAGTGATGGCTTCAGGGTAACCGTAAACACTGTGGCCATGAAGCCCAACATCAAGAAGTTGCCGGCTATGCGCTATTTTTTAGAAAACTTGGGAGTAAGCCGCTGGAGAATTTCCGTGCCAAGAGAACAAGGTGAGGTCGTTGCAAATAAAGATCTCATTATTCCGGACTGGGATGATATTTTTAAAGCATATAAAAGAATTCTTCTAGGGGTGCTGGCAAATAAAGGAAAAATGAAAATCCAATTAAGTTCCTTGTTTAAAACAGAATTTTTAGAAAATGGACGATATTATTTATATAACAACGATAATGGTTGCTGTGAATATAAAAGAAACTCTTTGGTATTAGAGGCGAATGGGAACATTCTTTCATGCCCAGCATCATTAAATTTGCCCTTGGGCAATATTAAAAATAATTCTCTCAAAAAAATTTGGTATTCAGATCTAACGCAAGCAATAAAAACCTTGCCCATAAAAGATACTAAGTGTAAAAATTGCAAGATAAAAAAAATTTGTGGAGCAGGATGTCGAATAATGGCTAAAAAATTAAAAGGCTCTTACTTTGAAATAGATCCAAATGCCTGTCCATTATATAATTTTTTCCATAAAGAAATTCAACCCATATTAAACAAACTAAAAATAAAAGCCGTAAATATCCCCCAAGCAAAAAAATATTCATTTAATAAATCCGTAATTGAAAGGGCTTGGAGGAGATAAATTTATTAATTAATTACTTAATAAATTTTAAAGTAAAAAAATAGATAATTAGTAAATATAAATTTATCCCATTTATTGATACCGCCGTTGAAACAACGGCGGTATTTGGCGGTTGATATTCCAAAAATTAACTATTAGCAAATAGACTGGAATCGTAGAGAGTTGCGAAAATCGCGTTTTTAAAATACAATTAAAACATTATGGCTAATAATTCATCATCATATAACCCAAAAGAAACAGAGGAAAAAATTTACCGCTTATGGGAAGAATCGGGCTTTTTTAACCCTGACAATTTACCGGAAAGGCACAAACAACCGTTTACTATTATCATGCCACCTCCAAATGCTAACGGGGCCCTACACCTTGGGCACGCCTTAACCACGGCCACTGAAGATATAATGATCAGATATAAAAGAATGCGCGGTTTTAAAACCTTGTGGTTGCCCGGAGCCGACCACGCCGGATTTGAAACCCAAGTGGTATTTGAAAAAAAATTGGAAAAAGAAGGCAGCAGCCGCTTTGAAATTTTAAAGCAAGAGGGCGGCCGCGAAAAACTTTACAAAATGATCTGGGATTTTACCCAAGCCAACAAATCCCATATGGAAGACCAGGTCAGAAAATTAGGCGCTTCCTGCGATTGGACCAGAGAAAAATTCACCCTTGACCCGGACATTATCAAAACCGTTTATCAAACTTTCCAAAAAATGTATGAAGACGGCTTAATTTATCGCGATAACCGCATCGTCAACTGGTGCCCCAAGCACCAAACTGCGCTTTCTGATTTGGAAATCAATTGGGAAGAAAGGAACGACAAATTATATTATGTAAAATATTTTTTGGTTGACGACCCAAAGCAATTTATAATCGTGGCCACAACCCGACCGGAAACGATTCCCGGCGACTTTGCCATTGCCGTTCACCCCAAAAACAAACAATATAAAGACTTCATCGGTAAATCCGTTACCAATCCCCTGATTCAAAACCGAGGAAAATATGGAGACACCATCAAAGTTATCAGCGATGAAATGGTAGATAAAGATTTTGGAACCGGCGCTCTAAAAATCACGCCGGCTCACGATGTTGTTGATTTTGAAATCGGCAAAAATCATTCCCTGCCGCTCAATTATCAAATTATCGGCTGGGACGGAAGAATGAACGAGCTCTCCGGTGAATTAAATGGGTTAAGAATCTTAGAGGCTCGGGCTAAATCAATTGAAATTCTGGAAAAATCCGGAGCTCTGGAAAAAATTGAAGATTATAAACATCAGGTCTCTGTTTGTTACAAATGCAAAAACACCATTGAGCCCCTGCCCCGCGCCCAATGGTTTATAAAAATGACCGAAGCGCCTAAAGGCGGAAAAATATCCCTGAGAGATCTGGCGGTGGAAGCGGTGAAATCAGGCAAGGTGAAATTCGTTACCAAAAAATTTGAGAAAATCTTTAATCACTGGATGAAAAATATCCGTGATTGGAATATTTCCCGGCAAATTGTTTGGGGCATCCCCATTCCAGTTTGGTATTGCAAAAAGTGCAACAAAGATATTATCCGAATAGAAAATGACCAACCCAATAAATGCCCAAGGTGTAATAACGACTCATTTGAAAAAGAAACTGATGTTTTTGATACCTGGTTTTCCTCTGGCCAATGGCCTTTTGCCACTTTAAAAGCTTGCGAGCCTAATGATTTCGAAAAATTTTATCCGACATCAGTAATGGAAACGGCCTGGGACATTTTATTTTTCTGGGTAGCTCGAATGATTATGTTCGGAATTTATATAACAGGAAAAATTCCTTTTGAATATGTTTATTTACACGGTTTAATTAGAGACAAAGACAGGCAAAAAATGTCTAAATCTAAAAATAACGCCATTGACCCCTTGGGCGTAATTGATTTATATGGAACCGATGCTCTAAGAATATCTTTAATCGTCGGAAATGCTCCGGGCAATGACCCGATTGTTTCTGAAGAAAAAACTCGTGGCTACCGCAACTTTGCCAATAAAATTTGGAACGCCAGTAAATTCATAATGATGAACTTAGAAGATTTTGACCCATCACAGAAGCCAGCATTCACCAGTAATGACAAAAAAATCCTCAAAGATCTGGGAAAATTCGTCAAAGACGTGACTAGGGATATGGAAAATTTCCGCTTCTACGCAGCCGGAGAAAAAATCTACCATTATTTCTGGCATACTTTTGCCGACAAAATAATTGAGGGCGCGAAACCGCGATTAAAATCGGAAAACCAAAAAGATAGACTTAACGCCCAATACCTACTCCTGGAGA
>Ga0265297_10011979_pt1 | contig 10503 bp, 12 predicted proteins | sample Munlanlwell13791_FD_192502 | JGI IMG/M metagenome (GOLD analysis project Ga0265297, IMG submission 192502) | Leachate microbial communities from a municipal landfill in Southern Ontario, Canada - Leachate well 137-91 | ecosystem: Engineered > Solid waste > Landfill > Unclassified | place...
AAGGCACATATCCGTATTTAACCCTGGTATTTGATGATGGGGCCAAACATAAAAAAGCCCTGGGCACTTTAACGGATAAAGGCCTAGGGGTATCGCAAATATATGCCTTTCCGCTTACCGGCTACGAATACCTGAAGGAAATGCTGCCCAGGAAAGACTACCCTAACGCCTGGTTCCTCTCCAAAAGAGAAATCACCCTTACCACAAGCACGTTTTTAAAAGAACGGGATTTAGATTTAATTATTGATTTATTAAAGAATTTATAGATTAAGGGCCTCTAGGATCTTCAGGTTGGCTTCTTCATTGATCCTATTGAGAGTCGCAAAATCAGTTTTTGCGGCAGGGATGTCTTTAGGATGGTCTAATTTAGAAAGTACGTTTTTGAGCCTTCCGGAAAGTAAAACTTCTGAGTAGTCCCCTGTGATATCCATGCCAACGATATCAAGATTTTCCTTGAGCAGCTTCAATATAAACAAGAGCTCATTCAAAGAAAGCAGGCCTTCCTCCCAATTAGTAAGGGCGTATTCCTTTTTAAGGCAATCTTTATCCAGTGAGATGTACACTTTTTTAGTGGGAAGCCTGCGGATGAGGCTTAAGAAAAAATCCTCTAAATTCCTGTTGCATAACTCCTGCCAGTAAATTTTGGATGAACATATCCCTTTATCACAGGTAATAGAGATGTTCCGGGGGACTTTTCTGGCAAACACTACCGATGGCGGGTGCGCATACGGATAAATCTCCAGCCTATCGTCTTTGAGTGCCCCAAGATTCGCGCTTTGCAGGCTCCAGCTGGATATATCTGTAGATGATACTCCGACAAGTACGCACTTGATAATATTCGGCTGTCTTAGGGCCTGGGTTACCCATGAGCCGCACCCTAATGCGGGAGGCAAAATATCCCAATCCGGATGCGTGTCAAAGACAATCAAGGAGACCGGTTCCGTAAACTCTTCGATTAATAGCGCGCTAAGATGATGGAAGTCTCCTGAACCTAAGAAAGTAACGGCGTTTTTCAAAGAGAACTCCAGGCGCTTTTTGATTGCTTGCGCGTTCTTTTTGTTCAGGTATAACCTTGCCTTTGGGGCAAAATCCTTTAAGTCCAAAACCTCGGCCTTGTATGTAGAAACGACCTTTGTTTGGCTTGTGACGCTATTATCAAAATTCAAAATGCGGATAGACTTGCTCAGCATAGGGGCTTTTAAGCAAAACGAGGAAAAATCAGGAAGTTTTCTTTAAGGCCTTAACCAGCGCTTCTTCAAAAAGTTCGCAGCCTAAGTCTATTTCTTTCTCCGTGATGTAGAATGATGGGGCGATGGTAAATACGTTTTTGTAATATCCGCCGATATCTAAGACCAGCCCGCGCTTTTTTCCGCCGGCGGTTAATTTCCCGCTTAGGCCTATCTCTTCTATTGCCTCGGTCAGCTCTCTATTGGGGGTGAAACCGTCTTTCTGGCACATTTCAATCCTTAAAGCCAGGCCTAACCCGCCTACATCTCCTATCTGGGGATATTTTTTCTGTAATTTCTTCAGGCGCGAAACAAAATATCTGCCCTTACGCGGGACCTCTGTGGCAAAATCGGATTCCTCGATCAGCTTCATTACCTCTAAGCCCACTGCCGTACCCAGAGGATTTGAGGAGAAAGTAGAGTGGGTTGACCCCGGAGGAAATACCTGAGGAGAAATAAGTTTTTCCTTGGCCCAGACACCGGCGATAGGATTCAAGCCGTTAGTCAAGGACTTACCAAAAACCATTATGTCGGGAATAACATTAAAATGTTCTACGGCCCACAATTTTCCGGTACGAAAGAACCCCATTTGGACCTCATCGTCTATGAAAAGAATGCCGTACCTGTCTAAGATTTCTTTCAAACCGGAGAAATAATCCTGCGGCGGTATAATATAGCCGCCTGTGCCCTGGACCATCTCGGCATAGAAAGCGGAAAACTCGCATTTATTATTCTTTTTATTGACCACAGCATAATATTCCGTTTCAAAGAGCCTCTCGAACTGCTTTAAGCAGAATAAATCGCAGAAATCCCTTTTCTGTCCGTAAGGGCACCTCAGGCAATAGGGAAACGGAATAAACAGGGCGCGGTCCCCAAAGTGCCCGAAACGTTCGCGATAGCGAAAGCTGGAGGTTATGGCAGAGGCGGCAAGGGTCCTGCCGTGATAACCGCCCATAAAAGCAAAAACCAGGCTTCTGCCGGAGTAATTTCTTACTAATTTTAACGAGTCTTCAATCGCCGAAGAACCTCCGACGCTAAAATGCACCCTACCCTTTTCTTCAAAGGTCATCTCGATTCTTTGCGACAATTTTGCGGCTAAGCGGATCTTTTCTTCATGAAGGTACTGACAGGCTAACTGTGGCAAGGTATCGATCTGCTTCTTCAACACGGCATTCAGGCGTTTATTCCTATAGCCAAAATTTGCCGCCGAATACCACATCTGCAGATCCAAGAATTCTACGCCATCCTGATCATACAAGAAAGAGCCTTTAGAAGACTTAAAAATATTCGGGTTGCTTACATAATGGACCGTGTCTCCCCAGGAGCAGTATTTCGCTTCCAAATTCATGAGCTTATCGAGCGCCTGCGCTTCCTGAGGCTTACTTTCTTTAGCGGCTTGTTTGGTGCTCATCGTAAACTCCTCTTAAAATAATTATATACATCCCGTAAACTCGTGTAGGCAAAACAGGTCAATTTCCTTTCCTTGTAGTAGTTCAGAAGACTGTCCTTAGCAAACACGATATCGGCGTACTGAGCCGGACAAATGTCGGAACGCCCGTCGCCGACATACATTATTATAGAATCCCTTTTTACGTTTGCCAAGAGGTTTTTTGTCTTGCAGTGGGCGCATACCTGGCATTTTTTGCTTCGGTAAGGAAAAGACGGGACAAGCTTATTCTTGGCAAAAAGCAGCTTATTGGAATAAATCTTGATCTTCTTAACTGAGTTATGAGATAAAATCCGCCTAAGGATATAATCAAAATTATCGCTTAATACCATGACCTTGATCTTCTTTTTAGTCAAGAACTCGACCAGGTTCTTAAAACTCGGGTCTAGCTTGATATGGCGTAAATACTCATCCAGCGCCTTACGGTTCAAGGTCATGCCTCTGATCTGGCCTTCTAAACAGTCCTTAGAGCCGATCTTGCCTTTATTCCACTCTTTTTCCAGCTCCACCCACAGGTCATCGCGTGAGAAACGCGGCAAGAGGCTGTCAAAAACATCGCAAGTGGCGATAGTGTTGTCAAAATCGAAGAATACGATACACTTATCGGCGTTGATTATCTTCACTTTGCAAATACCCCCGGGATAACCGCCTTGCAAAAGGCGCATTGATTATTTTCCATATTATACTGCAAAATATTAAAAATATCTCTTTTAATCAAAGGCTTATTACAGGCCGGACAATTTGTATCGTTGCCCGGCCCTAAGACATTGCCGATGTAAATGAACTTAAGCCCGGCGGCCCTGCCTATATCCTCTGCCCTATTCAATGCTTCTTCTGCTGTAGCAGGGTATTTATTAAACTTGTAATCCGGATGAAAACGCGAGATGTGCCAGGGGATATTCCTATCGGTACTTGCGATAAAATTAGCGATGCCGCTTAGCTCTTCTTCGGAATCATTTTCCCCCGGGACAACCAAGGTAGTGACTTCCACCCAAATCCCTAGCTTATGCATGGTACGGATAGAATTTAAAACTGGCTCAAGCGCGCCCGCGCAAACCTTCTTATAGGACTCTTCTTTAAAGAACTTTAAATCTACGTTTGCCGCGTCTAGATACGGCTTTATCATCTGGAGGCACTCTCCAGTCATATATCCGTTAGTGACAAAATTGTTATACAAACCGCGCTCCTTAGCTATTTTAGCAGTATCATAAGCATATTCGAAAAAGACCGTCGGCTCGGTATAGGTATAAGAAATACTTTTGCAGCCGTTTTTTAACGCCAGCTCCACTATCTCTTCCGGGGCCAGCTCCTCTGTACCGCTAACATTATCCTTAAATGACTGCTGCGAGATCTGCCAGTTTTGACAGAAGCCGCATCTGAAATTACAGCCGATAGTAGCAACGGAAAAACTTGATGAACCGGGGAAAAAATGATAAAGCGGTTTTTTCTCAATGGGGTCTATGTGCGCTGCGGCCACATTGCCGTAGGCATGCGTATAAAGTGTGCCGCTACGGTTCTGCCTCACGCCGCAGAAACCAAATTTCTGGTCGGCGATCTTACAATGATGGGCGCAAAGAAGACAGTGTACCTGCTTGTTTTCTAATTTCTCGTAAAGTAAGGCTTCCTTCATATCTTTAAAGGTAATATTTCCTTATCGCCTATAGGTTCGCAGTGCAATATTTCTTCTTTGCCTGCCTTACTAAAGACAATCTCGGCTTTATTGCTACCATTGAGATCGCAATAGCTGCAAGTAACGACGGAGGCTAACTGAATTAAATCGGCATTAAATAGGCCCCGGCCTAACGAAGTTGGCCCGGGGAGTTCTTTTGGCATAAATAAATAATCTTCGGCTTTGGCTAAATTAGCTAATTGTTCATTTTCCTTTTCGTCTCTTCCGACAACAAGTTTTGTGCTTTCGGAAAGCCTAAAATGTCTGCCTATTTTCAATAAATCAACATTGCCTAAGGATAGCTCACGATGCAAGATTAATTCTTTTAACCTTTTACTAAATTGCGGATCGGTAAGCAGGCATCCTCCTGCCGGCTGGGCATATTTTTCTATTCCTAAAGTTTTAGCTAATTTCATCTGCTGCGAACGGCCTCGGCCGTTAAAATCCAATAGCCTATCCCGTAAAACCCAACCCATCTTTTCCGGAGTAGTCTCAAGAAGCAGCTTTGCCGAAAGGGGCCTCAACACTAACCCTTCTAGGCCGGCGCTGCTAGCAATAATATCTAGCGCATGCCTATGTTGTGACATGGGCCTTTGCCCCAATACTTCTCCGGTAATAACAAAGGACGCCCCCCATTCTGCCATTAATTCTTTGGCCTTTGAAAGCATAAGGATTTTACAATCTATACAGGGGTTCATCTGAGAGCCGAATCCGTGGCCGGGGCCTTTCAGTATTTCCAGAAAGTCTTCCTCCAGCTTAATAGTACGTAATTCTACGCCCAAAGAGCTGCTTACGGAACTGAAGTCACTTTTCTTTTTATGGCAAAAGGGGATTTGAAAAGTTAACGGAATCACTTCTATCCCTAAATCATGAATTAATTTTGCTGCCAGGGTACTATCCAGGCCGCCTGAAATTAAGGCTATGGCTTTCATATTCTAACGGATGATCGCAAAATTCAGCAGGGTTCCGATAATCAAACTGGTAAAAACCATAATCAAGGTGGATTTGATCAGGTCCCTTACGCCCAATTCTTTTAAAAGGACTACAAAGGTAGCGATACAGGGAAAAGATATGGCAAGTAAAGTGGCAGATATAAACAACTGTTTGGCTGACAGGCCCAAGGGCATAAGCATGCCCACAGCCACGTCTTTCCTGAAAAAGCCGATCACTAAAGCCACTACTGCTTCTTTAGGCAAGCCAAAGAGCCCTTTGATCACCGGCGCAGAGATGCTTGTGATAAAATCAAAAAGCCTAAAATATATAAGGATATTGATAACTGCCACGCCGATAAGGACAATCGGCACGGCTTCAATTATAAAACCTCTGATACGAAAATATAGTTTTTTCCCTAATACCGCAAGCGGCGGAAACCTGTAAGGGGGGATCTCCAATAAAAACTCCGGGCTATAGCCTTTAAGCGTGCGGTTCATGATAACCCCGATGATCAAAAGCAGTGAAAATAACACTAGATACACTCCTCCGACGTAAAAACCGCCGAAAGCGCCCAATAAACCGAAGATCATCGCCTGTAGCGGAACGCAAGGCACCCCTATAGAAATAAGCGTTGAAGCGATGAAGCGTTCGCGCTTAGATTCCAGCGCCCGTGTAGCTAAAATGCCCGGGACATTGCAGCCAAAGCCTAAAAGCACAGGAATAATGGCAAATCCGTGCAGCCCCAGGCGGTGCAACAGGTTATCCAATAATATCGCCAGGCGCGGCAGATACCCGATATCTTCTAAAAGACTTAGGACAAAATAAAAAGAAATCACATAAGGCAAGACCATCCCGAATTCAATATAGGGAGCCGTGGTCAAAACCCCCAAAGACTGCTTGAAATCTATCTTACCGTTAATCAAATCTCCGATAAGCAGATGAAACCAAAAACCCTTCTCCTGCCAAGAGCTCGATAGCCTTTCTAAAAGCGGCCGGTAAAGATCGAAGAAAATGGGGTCCGTGATCTTAGTAATGATATTTTCTCCGATGAAACGCACGACCTTAAATGAAGCATAGATTACAGCGATTGACATCAACAGGCCGCTTAATGGCCGCACCGAGGCATCTTCCAATAGCTCCCTAAAGGTATGGTGCCGGTGATTCAATTTTTGCACGCTTTCAATGATCTTGCCGATCTCAACCCACCGTTCTTGATGGCCCAATTTATTTTTTGCTCCCGGAGTAACTTCTTTGATCCGTTCAATCAGCAGCTTGATTCCTACTCCGGTCACAGCGCATGTGGATATAACCGGTACACCCAAGATATTTTCCAGGCTGCTCGTATTTATATCTACTCCCCGGTGCGCCGCGTCATCGCACATATTCAAACAGATGACCACCGAATATCCCTCCTCGATCAACTGAAGGGTAAGAAAAAGGTTCCTTTCTAAATTAGTGGCATCAATTATATTTATTATTACCGATTCCTCTTTAACTGATTCCCTTAACAAAGAGGTCGCCACTTCTTCTGCTTTGGTGCTCGGCTCTAAAGAGTAGGTTCCGGGCAAGTCAACCACCTCGACCTTCTCATTGCCTACCATAAGATACCCTTTGGCAAAGCCTACGGTTGTGCCGGGATAATTGGAAGAAAACACCTGCACGCCGGTAAGGCGTGAAAAAACCACGCTTTTGCCAACATTAGGATTACCAATGAGGAAGATTTTTTTTATCATTCTATTTCTACGATAATTTTTCCGGCCATACTATGCCCCAGGGCAATAGTACCTCTGCCGACCTTGATCATCACCGGGCCGCGCAGCGCGAAATGGCTCAATTTAGTGATCTCCTTACCGGGATAAATACCCATGCTCATTAGCCTATGTTTGAGCGCGAAACCACCGGAAAGCTCAGAAACTTTAGCCTTTTTCCCCGGAGCCATTTTAGTCAACGTTATCTTTTTCATCGTATTTTAATTGCAGCTTTAATCCGCTAGAAAAAATTTGGCGAGCCCCATAAAGACGATCCCTGATAAGAAGGCAACAAAAGCCAGTGATGAACGCCTAAAATCTTTCTGCTTGTGTAATTCGGGGATGAGGTCGGAGGTAGCAATATAAATAAATCCTCCTGCGGTAAGAGGCAAGATAAAGTTCTTGAAGCCAGCCATAGAATCCATAATGAAGTAACCGACGATGGCTCCTAACATAGCAGTAAGCGCAGAAATAAAATTATACGCCAGGGCCTTCTTCTTGCTAAATCCTCCGTAAACCAAAACTCCGAAATCGCCTAACTCCTGGGGTATCTCGTGCATAATCACCGCTAGTGTCGTGGCAATGCCCAATTTTACCGATACAAGGAAACTGGCGGCGATCACCATTCCGTCAATAAAATTGTGAAAGCTATCTCCGATAAGATTTAAGTAGGTAAAGGCGTGTATGGAGCAGTGCTCTGCGTGGCAATGGCGCCAGTAAAAATACTTCTCCATCACAAAGAACATGACTATCCCCAGGATAAGGTAATAAAAAACACTGATGTGCCTGGTTTGTTCTAGGACTTCAGGCAGGATATGCAGGAATGCTCCGCCGATAAGCGCGCCGGCGGAGAATCCGATAAGGCCGAAGAGGATCTTCTCTAAAACCTTCTCTTTTAAGCTAAGGGTAAATACCCCGGCAAGCGAAATAAGGCTGACAATAAATGTACTACCTAAAATCCAGGCTAAGACCATAAGATGAATTTTCTAAGGAATAACTTTATAGACTTTGTCGTGGGGGTGCGCGTTTTGCGCGATCTTTATCCCTATAACATCTCCTGGCATTGCCTCGGCGACGTTATTATGCTCAATTTGCATGGAACCTACGGCTTGCGTGAAATCCGTAGAATGGCCTTTGACATGGATAGTCTCACCGACCCTTATTGCTTCAGTAAGCTCCACAATGCCAACGCCAAGGTGTCCGTAATAATGGGTAATCTTACCGATCTCCTTCTCCTGCATACCCACCTCCCTTTAAGCCGCACTCCCTTTCTCAATTCAGGGTTGTGTTTAGCCTAGGCAGGGTTTACGGCCTTTATTGGCCCGCTTGGAACGCCAGTTCAGCTTTCCTCTTCTTTTACGTTTTCCCATAGTGATTAATATTTGTAATAATCCTTTGGAACGGTATGCGCGATATAGCGCACTGACTCGACTATACAGGTGTCGATAGCCTTTTGCCTATCCACGGCCTCTCCCTTTATCGCCGTAGATGCCAAAACTTTTGAGGTAGAGGTATCAGCAATACGGATACTTAATGTCAGGCGCGCCTTATTTGAAGAGGCGCCTAATAAACCGCCCAAGGCACTGCTTGAGCCTCCGCCGCCTCCGCCTACGCCCAAACGCCCGCCTGAAGCCTCCGGCTCAAACTCCGTGACTGCCGCGGTAATAATAAGGTCTGCGGGGGCTTTCTCTACTATGTTAAAGCGGTTGCTGCTGCCTAAGGAGTCTATCAAGGCTTTGCGCAGGTCCGCGCCGATCTTGTTGTCGGCATTAGCCACCTTAATCTCAAAATCCGCCACAATGATACTGGCGCGCGGCCCTGAATAAGGCGGCAACATGGCGGCGTTATTACTTTGCGCCTTATGAGGGAGCAAAGATTTCAAGGAAGCGCAACCTGTCAAGGTTAGGGCCAATAAAAAAACTGCAACTAAAGAGAGTTTCCTCACTATATATTCCTTATCTAGTCATCAATATATTACCAAACACCGCCTATGTCAAGGCTAAAGAAGCTCATCGCAATACATCCAATAATTCTATGATCTTATTGATAATCTTGTATGGCCTCTCCTTCTTGATCTGGGCCCTTGTGCTTGAGCCGGTAGTTACCATTATGCCTTTTACCCCCGCGCGCCGCGCGGCTTGGGCATCAATACTCATATCCCCCACAAATACCGCCTGATGCGGCCGCAAAGAGAAACGGCGCATGATCTTATTCAGTATCTCCGGGTGCGGCTTAATAGTCTTTAACTTATCCGCGCAAAGCACATAATCAAAATATTTGCCCAATTTCAAGTGCCTAAGCAAAATGCGGGAAAATCTGGTCGGCCGGTTACTGGCTACCGCCAATATATACCCTTTAGATTTAAGATTAGCCAAGACTACTGCTGCCTGCGGGAACAGGCGGGAATCTTCTATCAAGGCGTGACGGTGATGCGCGCGATATAGGCCAGCGGCTTTTTTTAGGTCTTTTTTTGCGACAAAAGGCTTAAGAAGATTTTCATCCCCCCACCCCACTGCCCGGCGGATGACCCCTGCCTTTTGCCGCGGGTAACGAAGCGAGCGCATGGTATAATTAAAACTTCTGTTAATCGCAGGATACGCGTTTACCAGTGTTCCGTCTAGGTCAAATATAACAAGTTTGATGTCTTTCATCTGCAAAAGAACAGGGCAGGCATTAAAGCCTGCCCCGGAATTGTCTTTAAGGTGAATTTTCTTAATATTGCGGCCCGGAGGAATCCTCCATTTTATCCTGGGTCATATCTTGCGGCGTCATCTCCGGAAGCTGTAAGGTCTTTAGCCCCGAATCTTCGGTTTTATTATTCTCCATGCTGATGTTTTTAGCGACATTATTGCCGTCCGCATAAACAATATAATCAATACTTAAGGCATCTTTAGGCTTTATATCATTGAAGGACTGCACGTTTTCATAGGTAGTCTTTTCATCTACGTTAATGGAAATTTCCTTTTCCTGGTCCGCGTCGTAATCCAGGTATTTTACTAAGATAGTCTTATTTTGCGTATCTATGTTGAGCACTTCCCCCCAAAGCCACTGAGTATCTGTGCCCCTGGCCATATCCGGGATAGCGCCGCCCTGCACAATATTGCTTTCCTGCATAGCGCCTTCCTGGCTAAAAACCAAGGCGTTGCCCATGAGTACGAAAGAAGCCGCGATTGCTATAATTATGATTTTATGCAATTTCATTACGCACCTCCTTAAACTTAAGAAGTACTTTAGCATAATTCAGATGCCTTGGCAAGCTAAAAAACCTGCTCAAGGCGGGATTTTAACTTACGGTAAATAATGCTTGAGGCCCATGCCTTTAGGAGATCCGCGGCCAAAAAGGGCAGGACGCCTATAGCCAGTAGTTTAGGCAGGTGAAAACCGAATAAAAACCCTAACCACAATGCACCGCTGGCTAAAAGCAGTAAATCTGCAAGGCAAAATAGGCTAAAAATGAGGATTAGGTTATCTTGGGCCCGC
>Ga0265297_10011980_pt1 | contig 10502 bp, 3 predicted proteins | sample Munlanlwell13791_FD_192502 | JGI IMG/M metagenome (GOLD analysis project Ga0265297, IMG submission 192502) | Leachate microbial communities from a municipal landfill in Southern Ontario, Canada - Leachate well 137-91 | ecosystem: Engineered > Solid waste > Landfill > Unclassified | place...
GGTATAGGCGGCAGTGGTGATATCAAAATGAAAGGCACTGACATTCCTCTAGCCCTAGCCGGTAGAGTAGCAGTTAAGGTAAACAACGAAAATGGAGTTATCCATCGAGGAGATTATCTAACCAGTTCTTCTACATCCGGTGTTGCCATGAAAGCAACTCGCCCAGGCAACTGTCTTGGTATTGCCATGGAAGACTTTAATGGAACCAATGGTCAAATCACAGTATTCATTTCCCTTGGATATCATGATCCATACACTGATAATAATAGAGCTATTACTGCTCTAGAACTTACTTCTTCCCCTGATAAAGACCTAACTATTACACCAGGCTCCGGTAAAGCTATCATTGAAGGAGATCTTACTGTTAACAATATTACTCTTACCGGCAAACTCGATGTTGTCGATTTGGCAACATTCAATTCAGACATCATTGTTAAAGGTAATGTTACTTTTAGTTCTGATACAGTAGGGGAGGCGAAGATAAAAGCAGGAGACACCGCAGTGCAAGTTAGTTTTGATAAGGAATATGAGGGGCAGCCGAATATTATCATTACTCCGAAAGGTGAAAATACTCTAGAGTCAAATTTTCAATATACAGTTCTTGATCAAAACACCAAAGGATTTAAAATAAAAATTGATCAATCATTAAATTTTGATGTCATTTTCAACTGGCACTCGTTTGGCTCAGATAGCGGCAAGATTTTTGTCTCCGATGGAACAACTGAACCAATAGAAATAGTAAAACCTTAAACAAATCTCAAGATACAAGAAACAAGATACAAAAATTTTCAGAAATCAAATCATGATATATGCACTACGCCTGTAATGTCATCGCGAGAAGCGTAGCGACGTGGCGATCTAATATTTAGATTGCTTCTCTCGATCATATCGAGATCGCAATGACATTTGTGCAAGTCGTGAAATATTAAATTACAAATAGATCTAATTTACGACTGGAATTTAGATATTAAAAAAGACCACAGGTTGTTTTGCCCATGGTCTGTTACTTTGTAAGAAATTTTTTTTGTTTCTCTATTGATTGATATTTCCATCTGGATCAGTGTTAATGACCCAGAAGTCCGCATCCCCGAAGGGACCACGGGCTATTCGACCCAAATCGGTCAATTGATTGAGGCCGGATAATATGTCTCCATCTGTTGATTTTGTGAACCCGATAAAGGTTAATCCTTCGTCGGATGAACTTGCGCCGATTAATTGATCGGTGTCTGATCCGCCCCAGCATTTTTGCCAGAGCAATTCTCCGTTTTGGGCAAGCTTAACAACCCACCCATCATACATGGCATGTGCCCCAGACACATTGCCATCTTTCGACATAGTATATCCGACAACAATATAATCTTCGCTACTAGAAATTTTTTTAAATGATGAAAGCCGATCATCATCGGTTCCGCCTAAAACCTGTTGCCATATGATCGAAGCAGTATTATCGGTTTGCATAACCCAGATGTCTGGGCCAAATCCGCCGTGATATTTTCCTGCCGCCACATCTCCATCAGATGAAGTAGTTTCTCCTCCGATAAGAAGTTGTTGGCCATTTTTTTCCTCTATTGATGTTGCGTCATCATTGCCGGAGCCGCCAAGGCATTTCTGCCAAAGGAGAGCTCCGTCATTCTCGGTAACTTTAATAATCCAAAAATCACTATTTCCGTGATTTCCGGTTACGTTGCCATTATTTGATCCGGTATTCCCGGCAACTATAATGTTGCCATCGGAACATTGTTGGCAAGAATAGGCTGCTTCACTGCTTGTTCCACCATAGCATTTCTGCCAGATTATATTGCCAGTTTCATTGATTTTTATTAACCAGAAATCTTGATTTCCGTGATTTCCCGTTACGTCTCCGTCGTTTGATTCGGTGACGCCGGCGATTATATAGCCGCCATCGATTTGAGCAATTGCTTGCCCAGAGTCGTATCCGCTTCCACCATAGCATTTCTGCCAGGCGATACTGTCATCTGAATTGAGTTTTATAACCCAGATATCGAAAGTACCGTGATTTCCAGATACATCTCCATCGTTAGAGTTACTTCTTCCAACAATAATTACACCGTTGTCGTTTGTTTGTGCAAGTTTTTCAGGTATGTCATTACCCGAGCCGCCCAGGCATAACTGAGAAAGAATATTGCCGCTTGCATCTGTTTTGACGACCCAATAGTCGTGTCCTCCATGATTTCCTGTGACTTCGCCATCTGTCGATGTCGATAGCCCTGCAAGTTTATAAGTGGTTTCTGCTCTTGCTCCTGAAATCGAAGTATTAATGGCCACTCCACTGCACCGGTCATTTCCACTGCCACCATAGAATTTCTGCCATGTGGTAGGCGATGGTGATGGAGATGTGGTTGGTGATGTAGTAGGTGATGTGATAGTTGGATTTCCTGGTGAGCCAGCAGTAGATCCGCCGCCCCCGCCCCCGCCGCAGCAGTAGACCATAATGCCAACAAGCATTATAGCTGCGATCATAGTAACTTTTGCGACCAGACGTTTCATGAAAAAACACCTCCTAAATTTTTTTTATTCAATTAAGTTTAATTGAATACGTAATAATGTAAACGAGCGAAAAAATTAAGTGCAAGATATACTTATATCATTATTTTTTTAGAAAATCAATAAGCAGGCGATTAAAAATCAAAATTTTAATTACAAAAAAAATGTGAGATAATAATAAATATGAAATATGCGCTATTTTTAGTTTTTCTAATGTTTTTTGTGCCAATTTCAATTCATGCTGAAGAAGCAAACGGCACGCTTTATTTCGGCGGCGGCACATCGAATTCGAATAATTTTCAGGTAAGTGGAGTTGTTACAGATATAAGTAATAATCTCGATTTTCCATCTTCGGAAGTTTCTGGCGATAGTGACATTTCGCCAGATATTGCCACGCAATCTTCAATTTCTCCCGTCATTCCTGCGACTCAATCCCAAGGGATTCTAAATTTGCTGATTCGAATTGCTCAAGCAATTAAAATTCCATTTGCAGTTTCAGCTTTAGTTATCGGAGCAATACTTTTGGTTTCGGAAGCAATAATAAATTTGCCTTGGCTTTCAATCGGTTCTAATATTTGGTCAAGAATTATAGCGCTATTTGGTTTTTATAACAAAAAAAAGAAATGGGGAACGGTTTATGATGCTGAATCTCGTCAGCCAATTGCGTTTGCAGCAGTCAGAGTTTTTGAAAGGAATAATAATAAACTTTTAGAAACACAAATGACTGACAAAGATGGCCGGTTTGGATTTTTGGCAAGGCCCGGCAAATATTATTTGCAGGTTGTGAAAAATAATTATTTTTTCCCTTCCAAGATTACTCCTCTGGATTATCATGGAGACAATATCGAAATAAAACAGAACCAATCAATAATAGCGAATATTCCCATGGATCCCGAATTTGGCAAATTGTCGAATAGACTTAATTTTGTTATTAATTTTTTTCACATCCTAGAAAATCTGCAAATATTTATAACAATTATTGGTACCATTATTTCTGTTTATTTTTATGTTTCTGACCAAAATTTGATCAATTTTTCAATTTTAATGCTATATTTATTGCTTTGGTTTTATACTCTAATACAATTAAGAAAATCAAAATCATTCGGTGTAGTAGAAGATAATCAAAACAAAAATGCAATACCCATGGCTATCATTAGGCTTTTTGATGCCAATACTAAAAAACTTATTGCCACTCGTGTAACCGCGCAAAATGGTAATTATTTATATTTAATAAACGCGGGTTATTTTTCTTTAAATGTTACAAAAGAAGCATACGAACAATATTTTGATAATTTATATTTTAAATATGGTGATGTTTTGACAAAAGATATTTTGATGAAAAAACAATTTTAGAACAATTTTCAAGAAACAAGAAATAAGATGCAAAAAATCCAAATCTCAATATCCAAAATCCAATTAAAATTTGGAGTTTGATTATTGAATATTTTTGTTTCTTGTATCTTTTTTCTTGGACATTTATTTTGCGTTTTGTTATCATATTAATTGTATTAGTCATTGTGCTAAAGGAGGAAATACGTGAATATACTTTCTAGGTTCCGGTCAATTTTGTTTATCATATTGGCAGTATTTTTTTACTATGGCTTTTTAAATATCCCAGACGCTCATGCTTTTCCCAAAAGTCAGTTGGTCTACAAAGGCATGTTATCCACAGTTGCAGGGAAACCAGTCGCGGATGGCAAATATAATGTAATTTTTTCCATCTATACAGTTGATTCGGGCGGTTCCGTGCTTTGGAGCGAATCGCAGACAATCACATCTTCCCGCGGCATATTTACGGCAGTTCTTGGTACATCAAATCCGGTAAATTTAGATTTTGAAGCAGATAATTACTATCTTGGCATAAAAGTGGGGTCCGACAGCGAAATGACTCCGCGTCAGCAGATCGGCGCCGCGCCTTTTGCGCTAAACGCCAAAAAACTAAACAATTTAGAAGCAGGGACTGGTGCGAATAATTTGCTAAAACTCGGAGAAAACGGAGAAATTAATATTGGCGGCGCAATTTCCGGCGGCAGTTTATCCACAGACGGTACTTTAAACGTTGGAAATAATGCCGCTATTGGCGGCGCATTAAATGTGGCTGGTAATTTAACCGCCCCAAATATACTTTATTCAGTTGCCGGCACATCAGGAAGAATCACAGTGAGTAGCGGCCAAAATCCTGTCATCAATATCGCTTCCGATTATATTGGTCAAACCAGTATTACAACTTTAGGAACCATTACCACTGGTGTTTGGCATGGCGCGCCGATTAATCTTGATTATACCGATCTTTCAGTCAGTGATCCGATTGTGCTAGTTAGCGGCTCAATTGGGCTATCGTATAATTCCACCAACTTAAAACTAACCACTGGCGCACTTAATACAATTCAAAATATTGCCGCTTCGTCTGCTCCTACTTTTGCGGGTCTTACCTTATCTAATATGAATACGGCTGGAATTGTTAAAAACAGTGCCGGCGGAGTGCTTTCCGGCGGGAATTCCATCACCCCATCAGATATTGCCACATCGGATTTGGTTCAAGGTACAGGCATCAGTTTGTCGGGAACTCTCACCGGAAGATTAATAGAATCAGGCTCTAACGTAACAATCAGCATGAGCGCATCTGTTCCTACCTCGGTTTCCAATGATACCAATGTTACAGGTTCTATTGCCGGCAATAATCTTACACTTGGCTGGAGCGGATTACTTGGATCATCGCGCGGCGGAACTAATAACAATACTTATACAAACAATAAATTTTTAGTTTATGACGGCACAAAAATTGCCTCGAGTGTTTATGATTCTACCAGTTTTTTTGATACTTCCGGCGGCACCATGACCGGAAGCCTTAACTTTAGCGGGGTTGCCAATGATATTACCACCTCTGGCAGTGAAGATTTGACAATCAATGCCGGCGGCACAGGAAAATTTGTGGCGGCTGATAATGCGCTTTTTCAAGGGACTTTGGGTATTATCGAAGGCGGGTTAACGCCTACAAAATACACATATTTTCAAGGCGGAGATCAGATAATTGATCTGACTTACACTCTTCCCACAGCTTATCCAACTCTGAGCGGCTATGTGCTTTCTTCTACTGATGCCGGAGTAATGAGTTGGGTGGCACAATCAGGAGGCGCCGATTCTTGGACTGATGGCGGCACTTATCTTTATCCTACCAATCGTGAATCAATGAGAGTCTATGATGCAGGAGGCACTGATTATATCGATATTGCACATGATGGCACCGATGCTATTTTATCATTTGCTAACACAACAGCGTTAAATATTAATATTGGTGTGATAGATTTATCCAATCAAACTGTTGATCTGACACTTAACAATGCTGTTGATGCGCTTAATTTTGATTCCAATACGTTATCCATTGATGCTTCAAGTAACAGAGTGGGAATCGGTACAGCAAGCCCTTCGACTCTTCTTCAGCTTGGTACCGCCGGCACCGCCGGTGTGCTTTCCATGGCGGGATCCGCAAGCGGTCTTGTTACACTGCAAACTGCCGCTGCCGCCGGCACTTGGGCAATGACTTTACCAACTTCGGCTGGTACCAACGGATTCGTTCTTTCTACTAATGGAGCAGGTGTTACCTCTTGGGTTCCGGATGGTGCCGGAAGCGGCTATTGGACTGCTAATGGCGCTGATATTTACAATAATAATATTGGTGCGGTTGGTATGGGCACTACTGGTCCTGACCGAAAACTTGATGTTCTTGATGCCGCTAACCCTCAACTTCGTCTTACGCAAACAGACGGAACAGTTTACACTGATTTATTTACAGACGCCAGCGGCAATTTAGCCTTGCACCCATCTGGCCAAGTCTATAAATTTGCCACCGATGATGGTTTTGGTGATTATTTAAGACTCGCAGGAACAAACAACACCGGACTTTTCAATTTTTCAACTTATAAAGATGGCGGCGCGGAAGGCGACATTGGTTTTTACACTTCTCATCCCGACCGGCACATCGATGTTCTCGATGCCGCCAACCCTCAACTTCGTCTTACGCAAACAGACGGAACAGTTTACACTGATTTATTTACAGACACTAGCGGTAATTTGGCCATGTTTCCCACCAGTCAAGTCTATAAATTTGCCACTGATGGCTCTTTTGGCGATTATTTAAAACTTACCGCTCCAAATAACACTGGTCTTTTCTATTTTTCGACTTATCAAGATGGTATCGCAACTGGTGACATTGGTTTCTACACCTCTAGCCCTGACCGACACATCGATGTTCTTGATGCCGCCAACCCTCAACTTCGTCTTACGCAAACAGACGGAACAGTTTACACTGATTTATTTACAGACACTAGCGGTAATTTAGCCCTGCATCCGACTAGTCAAGTTTATAAATTTGCCACCGATGACGGTTTCGGTGATTATTTAAGACTCGCAGGAACAAATAACACTGGACTTTTTAATTTTTCAACTTATAAAGACGGCGGTGCGGAAGGCGACATTGGTTTTTACACTTCTCACCCCGATAGACACGTTGATATTCTTGATGGCGCCAACCCTCAACTTCGTCTCACACAAACAGACGGAACCAGATATACAGATTTTCAAACCGACTCAAACGGCTATCTAGTTATTTCTCCATCTGGCGCGAGAACCGGCATCGGCAGAGGGTCAACCGCAAATACACTAGAAGTTGAAGGCGATGCTTCTAAAACTGTGGCTGGCACTTGGGCGGCAAATTCTGACGCAAGAATAAAAACAGACATCCAATCAATCGATGATGCCGTTTCTGTAATAATGAATCTTAAGCCTGTGAAATTTAAATATTCCGATTGGTATATGTCCCAGCATCCATCAATAAAAAATCAATATTACTACAATTATATTGCTCAAGATTTCGCCAAAGTATTCCCTGATTCTGTTAAAGGAAGCGGCGAATATTTGCCCGACGGCAGTGAGATTTTGCAAGTAGATTCTTATGATGCAGAAATTTTCGCCATTGCCGCTATCCAAGAACAAAACATCGCTTTAGAAGATTTGCAATCCGATGTGGAACTCCTTCAAACCGTTAATTCAGACATATCTACATTGGTTGATAATATCGAAGTTATCAGCGGAGTCGTGAATATCAAAAAACTTGCTGTTTCTGAGACTGCAACATTCACTGGCAAACTCATTGTTGATGCCGAAGTTGCCTTTAATGCCGACACAGTAGGTGAGGCGAAAATTTTAACTGGCGCCGACAGAGTTCATGTAACATTCCAGTACGAATACGAATATCAGCCGATTGTGACAATAACAAATATTGGCTCACATAAAATTCAATATCAATATGTAGATAATGTCACCACTACAGGATTCGATATTGTAATCGATCCTGCACAAACTAGCGACGCGATGTTTTCCTGGCACGCCTTTGGTTCTAGCAACGGCAAAATTTCCGTTTCCGACGGTACTACCGAAAATATTCAAATTCCTACTTTGTAAAAAGAGATACGGACAGGGTTTTACAGTGAGCTATTATTTTATCCACAAGCAGGGGTATATTACGAATGGCATTATTATTATGTATAATAACATTGGAGAATTATAATATCGACATTATTTCCGGAGGGGGAGATCTCGAATGAAAGAGAAATATGTTAGATACGCAAAAGGAATAATTTTAATCAATATACTGCTTTATATTTCAGCAGCTCTTGTTTTAGGAGTTGTAGTTTTGGCTGTTAGTTTTAACAGTTTTAAATCCACTTTCAATAAACAGATAAGCTATCAAGATAAAATTACTGATGCTGATAATGTTGCCCCCGTTGATGGCAGCTATAATATGATTTTTAAGATTTATACTTCGGAAACGGGAGGTTCTCCGATTTGGACCGAGACAAAATGTTTTTCTAAAAATAATGGAAAAACATGTAATGGAAAAGGTAAAGACCAACGTGTAGTTATGGTTGATGGACTATTTTCCACAATGCTTGGTTCTGTCAGCAGTCTATCTGCGGTTGATTTTACTCAAAAATTGTATCTTGAAATAACTGTGGGCGGCAATGGCAATTCTCCTATTTGGGAAGCTGCCAAGTTTCCACGCAAGCTTCTTGGGTCAGTGTCTAATGCGTTTGATTCGGACAAGCTAGATGGGAGAAATGAAGCTGAATTTGCGCTTTTATCCGGCCGCGCAGGCGCTCAGACATTAATTGGTGGCATTACTGCTAACGAAATACTGATTTTGCAGGGGAACTCGAGTGCCGGAAATTCGTCTAGTAAACCAAATATTCAATTTAAAGTAGGCGATAGCGGCAAAATAATTGCGCTTACTATTTTAAATAATGGAAACATAGGCATTGGTACAACTTCTCCAGATGGTCTACTGCAAGTGGTAGGCGGTGACACTTTGCTTGGAACAGGCAATTTTACTCACTCGTCAGACAATGAGGATCTTTATATTACCGGTAATCTTCAAGCAGACGGCAGTGCTTATGTTGCCTCACTTTTTTCTATTGGTAATATTCAAACTGATGCAGATCTCACTGTTGGCGGAACCTTGGGTATTACCGGCAGTCTAATAGCACCTAATGTAATTTATTCAATTTCGGGAGTTGCTGGTAGGATCATGGTTAGTGGAGGCCAAAATCCTGCCATCAATATCGCTTCCGATTATATTGGTCAAACCAGTATTACAACTTTAGGAACCATTACCACTGGTGTTTGGCATGGCTCTCCCATTGAATCTGCCTGGCTTGCTTTAACTGTCAGTGATCCCATTACTTTAACTTCCGGTGCCATTGGACTTGCCTACAATACTACCAACTTAAAACTTTCCACTGGGGCGCTTGATACCGTTCAAGACATCACTACTGCTTCTTCTCCCACTTTTGCTGGACTGACTCTTTCAAATTTTAATTCCGCTGGTTTTGTTAAAAACAACGCCAGTGGAGTCCTTTCCGGCGGCAATACTATTGCCGCTAGCGACATTCCTACTTCTGATATCATCCAAAGCACAGGAATGAGCTTATCTGGAACTCTTACCAACAGATTAGTTGGCTCTGGCTCTAATGTTACGGTAGCAGTTGGCGCCAATGTGCCACTTTCTGTTTCTAACGATACTAATGTCACCGGCACAATTGCCACCAATGTTCTCACTCTTGGCTGGAGTGGGTTATTAGGAATATCAAGAGGCGGCACAAATAACAATGCTTATACATTAAATAAATTTATTAGCTACGATGGCACTCAACTTTTATCCAGTGCTTATGATTCATCAAGTTTTGTGGAAGTTTCTGGCGACACCATGATAGGCTCTCTTAACTTTAGCGGGGTAGTCAATGATATTACCACTTCCGGCAGTGAAGATCTGACAATAAATGCCGGCGGCACAGGAAAATTTGTGGTAGCTGATAATGCTCTTTTTAATGGAACTTTGGGAATTATTGAAGGAGGATTAACTCCCAGTAAATACACCTATTTGCAGGGTGGAGATCAAGCCATTGATTTGACTTACACTCTGCCCATTGCTTATCCTTTGGCTAGCGGTTATGTGTTATCTTCTACTGATGGTGGCGTGATGAGTTGGGCTTCAGTAGTTGGTGCTAATATTTGGACTGATGGTGGCGTCTATGTTTATCCTACCAATCATGAGATAGTTCGTATTTATGATGTTGGAACTGAATATACCGATTTGCAAAGTAATTCCAACGGTTATTTTATTATCAATTCTTCCGGCAACGAGGTGGTGCTTTCCGACGGAGAAGTTTTCTATGGTTCTGATACTGCCAACGGCCTTGCCACTATTTGGGGAACAAATCATGTCACCAAAACAAACTCCTATGTCCGCGTTGGCTCTGGTACTACCACTCACGCTATTGGCGGTGGTAATTCTCTGTTAGTTTCCGGTAATCTGGAAGTAGATGGTACTACCTATTTTGATGGCGGAATCGTCATGGGTGGCAACCTCGACATGAATAATTATCTAGTTCTTAATATCGGTTCCCCTGACACCGACTTTACTGCTGGCGGCGGACTAAACA
>Ga0265297_10011981_pt1 | contig 10502 bp, 10 predicted proteins | sample Munlanlwell13791_FD_192502 | JGI IMG/M metagenome (GOLD analysis project Ga0265297, IMG submission 192502) | Leachate microbial communities from a municipal landfill in Southern Ontario, Canada - Leachate well 137-91 | ecosystem: Engineered > Solid waste > Landfill > Unclassified | place...
ATAACTCTTTTTCTATCAAATTACCGAGGCCGATGATCTCGCATAAAAACTACGATTTCAGCTTCTCAGGGTTAAAAACGGCTGTTCTATATGATTTTAAAAACCGTACCGATAAAGTTAAAAAATCGAAAAAATATATTGGAGCCATGTGCTTTGAGATACAGCAGGCGATTATTGATGTTTTAATTTATAAAACACTGAAAGCTGCTAAAAACTTCCGGGTCAAGAATATACTCATCGGAGGAGGGGTTTCAGCCAATAAAGAGCTGAGAAACCAATTTGAAGAAAGATTCAGCAAAGAAATCCCTGAAAGCAGATTATATATTCCTGATTATGAGTTTTCTACCGACAATGGTGCAATGATAGCTATAACCGCCAGTTATCATTTGAAAGGAGCTTTAGACTCTTCAAAAAAAATTGAAGCAAACGGCAATTTAAGGATATAATATATAAATATGGAACTTCCTAAAACCTATGACCCAAAACAAGTTGAAGATAAAATTTACAGCCTTTGGCTAAAGTCTGGTTTTTTTAATCCTGATAAACTTCCGAAGAAAAATAAAAAACCTTATTCCATGGTTATTCCTCCGCCGAACGTCACTGGGACCCTGCACATGGGCCACGCTTTAAATACGACCGTCCAGGATATTTTAACGCGCTGGAAAAGACTAAAAGGGTACAGAACTCTTTGGCTGCCGGGAACCGATCACGCAGGGATTGCCACCCAGAATGTCGTTGAAAAGGAATTAAAAAAAGAGGGCTTATCCCGCTTTGATCTGGGCAGAGAAAAATTCATTGAAAGAGTCTGGCAGTGGAAAGATAAATACGGAGACATAATCCTTGGTCAACTTAAAAAAATGGGAGCCTCTTGTGACTGGTCAAGAAACCGTTTCACTTTTGATAAAGAATACGTTAAAGCGGTAGAAACCGCCTTCTTGAATTACTATAAAAAGGGCTGGATCTACCGAGGCAAAAGAGTAGTGAACTGGTGCACAAGATGTCAAACAAGCTTATCTGACCTTGAGATTGAATATAAAGAGGAATTGGGAAAAATGTGGTATATCCGCTATCCCCTCCAGAATAAAGGGCATATCACGGTAGCTACAACCAGACCAGAAACTATGTTAGGAGACACGGCGGTAGCTGTAAACCCAAAAGACTCAAGATACAAGAAGCTAGTCGGAGAAAAAGTAATTTTACCCTTAACCGGCAGGGTTGTCCCTATTGTTGAAGACAGATTAGTTGATTTGAACTTTGGAACGGGAGCTGTAAAAGTAACTCCCGCTCATGATTTGACCGACTACGAGATAAGCTTGCGCCATAAGCTGGAAAGCATACAGGTTATTGGAGAAAGAGGATTAACCACCAAAGAGGTGCCTCTTCCCTACCAAGGGCTCAAGGTCATGGAAGCGAGAGAGAAGGTGGTAAAAGACTTGGAAGAAAAAGGCCTTATTGAAAAAATCGAAGACTATTCCCATCAGGTTCCGAAATGCTACAGGTGCGGAAGCACAATAGAATTGATTCCTTCCGAACAATGGTTTCTAAAAATGGACGAACTGGCTAAAAAGGCAATCAGCTCGGTAAAATCAGGAAAAGTTAAATTTCATCCAAAGCGCTGGGAAAGAGTTTATTTTGACTGGCTAAAGAATATAAAAGACTGGTGCATATCAAGACAGATCTGGTGGGGACATAAGATCCCGATAGAAGGGGAGAATGACGTTCTAGACACCTGGTTTTCCTCGGCCCTTTGGCCTTTTGCGACTTTGGGCTGGCCGGAAAAAACCGAGGATTTAAAAAGGTTCTACCCCACAGACGTCTTAAGCACGGACAGAGGAATCATTAATCTCTGGGTGGCAAGAATGATTTTTTCTGGAATGGAATTTATGTCAAAAGATCCTTTCCAAGATGTTTATGTCCATGCCACGGTTTTAACCAAGGAAGGCAAAAGAATGTCAAAAAGTTTGGGCACCGGAATTGATCCTCTTTTATTAATTGAAAAATATGGAGCAGACGCTACAAGGTTCGGGACTGCCTGGCAGATAATGGGAGGGCAGGACATAAGGTTTGTTGAAGACAATATTGTTATGGGAAGAAAATTCTGTAATAAGATATGGAACGCCAGCAGGTTCGTTTTGATGCAGATAGGGGAGGAAAAACTGGACAGCAAAAAACCTAAGCTGAACAACAAATCAACCCCGGCTGACAAAAAAATACTGAAAACCCTTGATAAAACAGTAAACTCAATCGATAAATATCTGGAGAATTTCCAATTCGGCCAAGCAGCCAGGGATCTCTACGATTTTTTCTGGCATGATTTCTGCGACACATACATCGAGAAGGCAAAGAAACAAGATAATAAAGAGACTAAACAGATTTTATTGTACGTTCTGCTGTCTTCCCTAAAACTTCTCCATCCTTTTATTCCGTTTGTTACCGAAGAAATCTACCAAGGTTTGCCCATGAAGGATAAAAAAGAGTGTCTAATAATTGAAGACTGGCCAAAATAATCATGTCTTACGCCCTATATATCATATTCGGTATCTTACCCAGCTTTGTTTGGCTTTTATTCTATCTAAGGAAAGATGTCCACCCAGAGTCAAACAAAACCATACTTATAGTCTTTTTGCTTGGAATGCTAATTGCCCCCCTTGTCGCCTTTCTCGAATGTATACCTATAGGCTTTGACGATATGGGCAGATTAAATTGTTTTTTCTCTTCATTCTGTTCAAAAGTATTCAGTCATCCTTTAGATTCCCTCCTTTATTTCGTTTTAATCGTGGGGCTAATAGAAGAAGTCGCCAAATACTTGGTTGTTAAGTTTAAAATACTCAAACACCACGAACTTGATGAACCAACCGATTTAATGCTCTATATGATAATCGCTGCCCTAGGATTTGCGGCAGTAGAAAACATCCTTATTCTGTTTCAGCAGGGCAACAACTTCATTCTGGCCAATACTCTCTCTGCCTCCTTTTTCAGGTTTCTGGGAGCAACATTTTTGCATACCCTATGCTCAGGAACTATCGGTTTTTTCATAGCTATGTCTTTTTGTGAAACAAAAAACAGAAAATGGCTGTTTTCTCTGGGTATAGGGGCGGCCGTATTGTTGCACGGCTTATACAATTTCTATATAATGGAAGGGAAAGGTGGTTTAAATTTTTTAATCCCTCTAATTATTATTTGTGGGCTGGCCGTCTTTGTTTCTTTAGGATTTAGAAAACTTAGAAAACTGGCCAGCGTCTGCAAAATATCTTAATTTCACAATAATATGGCATCATTTTTTGAAAAATTAAAGAAGGGTATGGGAATAGAATTTAACGGAGAAGTAGAGGAGCCAGAGCCAACCAAACCTCCCACCCATAAAAAACCAACCAAAGAGAAAAAAGAGAAAACTGAAAAAAAACCCAGGACGCCAAGAGTCAAAAAAGAAAAACCTGCCGAGATAGAAACTGAGGAAATTGAGCTGCCGGAAGCTGCACCAGAATTTGAAGAAAGAAAAGAAGAGCTGGATCAAGAAGAACCTATCCGGGAGGAAAAACCCAAACAAAAGGAAATAAAGAGAATATCCTTATCAGAGGATAAGTCAGTTATAACCAAAGTAAAGGAAGAAAAACAGTCTAATAAAAGCAAATGGATGAAAGAGCCCGAAGGACAGCTTACCGTAGACGTTTATCAGATAGATTCCCACCTTATAATTCAATCTGCTATTGCTGGGGTAAGACCAGAAGACTTAGATCTGACCCTTGAAGACGACAGAGTGATTATCAGAGGGAAAAGACAGAATCCAATTGAAGGAGACGGAGACTATTTCACCAAAGAATGCTACTGGGGTCCGTTCTCAAGAGAGATAATTCTACCTGTTGAAGTAAATTTGCACGGTGTAGAAGCCGAAATGAAGGACGGGATATTAATAATCCGAATACCTAAAATCATGAAAGAAAGAGTTAAAAAGATCGTTGTAAAGGAATCCAAATAAAATAATTAACGAAAAACACACCCTAATACGGCGTGTTTTTTTGTTTATCCTGTGTCGGGGGAGAGAGTCGAACTCTCACGGTTTTCACCACCGGCTCCTAAGGCCGGCGCGTCTACCAATTCCGCCACCCCGACATTCATTAATTATCTTATCCTTTTTTTAGGAAAAAAATCAACCCCGCCTGCTCTAGACGAGGTCGATTGTTTCAAAGCAATTTAATAATCAATTAGAAACCAGAGATAAGCTTGACCAATCCTGGGACGGCTTTAGCCAAGAAGGCTACCGCCAAACCAATGGCAGCATACAATATATATTCTCTCCCTTTCTTTGTCTTCTCTGGGTCACCTGCTGAAGTCACAAAAGTGAAGGCTCCAATAATCACGAACAATCCGGCCAAAGCTATCAAAACCACAAATACCCAGTCAGTAATATTGTTAAGAGTGTTTATGAGACAATATGCTCCCCAATAAGGAGTCCCGCAAGTTACAGTACCCAGAGAACCGCATGAATCACCGACTGTTGTACCGACAATACTGCCTGCCCCACAAGGAGTTCCCTCTACGGTCAAGGCTCTTTTCATTTTACAACAATTAGAAGGACCTTCTGTCCCCTCGGCCGAAACTATTGCAGGCGCTACTAAAAAGAATAAAAAGCTGATTAGCGCTAAAGTTGATAAAATTTTCTTCATAATAGATATGCGAATTAGTAGAAGAATCTATTTTTTCGACCTTTTAAAATTTAACCTTGAACTCCGATTACCATTCTAACAATTCCAGGTACCGCTCTCGCCATAAGGCCTATAGCCAAACCAATGGCGGCATAGGTTATATATAACCTTCCGCTCTTTGTCTTTTCCGGGTCACCAGCTGACGTAACAAAGGTGAAAGCCCCCATAATCACAAACAACATAACTATGGCTATGGTAACGATAAACACCCAGTCTGTTATTGTATAAAGCGCATTCATTAAACAGCACACTCCGCAAGGCTTAGTGCTTTCAAAGTCGCAGTTTCCTGAAGTTGGGCAATCATTTATCTTCACGTCTCTTTTCATTACGCAGTGGTCCGGAGGGCCAGTTTCATTAGCGGCATTGGCTAAAGGAACGAAAGAAAAAACTCCGCCCGCAATAAAGCTTATTAAGAATAACGATATTAAGGCTTTTTTCATGTGTTTACCCTCCTTTTTTTATATTAATGCTTATTCTAAAATATCACAACTATTTTTATATATCAAGGAGATCTTAACATTAAGACGTCCCGAGTATTTGTTTGATTATAGCCAATATGCCTTTTGAAAGCAAGACGATAAAAAGACCGACAGCCGTATAAATTAAGATGCTTTTAGCCTGAGTTACCTTTTTAACGTCCCCCGCAGAGGTGACGAAAAAAAAGCCGGCCACAATCACCAACAGAGGAACTAGAACTATAGCAATCTTAAAAATGAAATTAATAATGTTACCTATAATATCCTCGAAGCTTCCTGCTTTTATTGGATTTTGGATTTCAACCGGACCTCCTCCGCCACCGCCTCCGCCGCATTCAGTATCTGTATTACATAAATTAACACCACAAGAAGAAACCGAGAAACAAGTGCTACCAGAACATTCTTTATGAGGTTTTACCTGACCAGTAGGACAACCACCTCCACTGGTACAGTTAGAGTCATCATTACATTGGCTCGTACCGCAAGTATCAACCTGTATACAAGAAGTTCCACTGCACTCTTTATGCGGCTTCATTTGGCCAGAAGGACAGCCGCCTCCACTGGTACAGTTAGAGTCATCATTACATTGGCTCGTACCGCAAGTATCAACCTGTATACAAGAAGTTCCACTGCACTCTTTATGCGGCTTCATTTGGCCAGAAGGACAGCCACCACCGACTTCTTGAATACTAAAAGAAGCGCTGTTGCTTCTAACGGTCCCGCATGAACCACCGCTAACCATCTCACAGACTCTGAAAGTATATGTCCCTGCAGGAACATCAGAAGGAATATTCCAACTGGCCGGGGAAAGAGGGTAAGGACTGTATTCTTTTACCATACTTCCTCCTGAGTCCAGAAGCTGGACTATGAAATAATTCAGTCCATATATGAAGTTGGTGGAACTCCAGCTGATACTCACAGACTCTCCTGCATTGTAGCTGGTCTTTGAAGGGCTGAGGGTTACGTTTGAGATGGTCTTGTTAGTAGATGCGCAAGTACTATTTGATTGACAAGTTTCTACCCCGCAACCAGCTACTTCTACGCACTGACCACTTTGACATACTCTATGAGGCGAAATCTGTCCTGAAGGGCAGGCAGAACCGCCGCCGCAGGAGCCACCAGAACAGGATGCTCCTTTTGTGCAGTTCCAGTTAGTACAATTCCCCGAACAGCTTTCGTACCAGGCAGAATTATGGTCGCAACTGCAATACATGCCGAATAAACCATCGCTAATGCAGCTGAAATGATACTGTATACCGGCGTTGCAAAAATCATAGGGACCGTCTGGACAATCTGTACACCAGTCGTCAGCAGAATAGCTCTCTCCCTGAGAATCCGTAAATCCCGCGTTGCAGATATCCGGCATATTTGTAGCGGCTGAGACAGGCCCGTTCGATAAAAAGAAGAAGGAAACCGAAAGAACCCCTAGAAAAATTACGAAAAATACTTTTTTCATATTATTTAATAAAAACAAGACCGTAGTGATAAGGTCCTGCTTCAAATTCCTTATCAAATTTTAAACCGGCTTCCTCTGCGAATTTTTTAATATCTTCAGGCAAAGCTCTCCCTTCTTTAGGCCCGAAAGGAGCATCTTTTTTCCAATCAACCACTAAAATCCTGCCTCCATTTTTTAGAACCCTTTTCCCTTCTTCTAAAATATGCCTCTTATCCTTGATCTCAAACAAAAGGTTGGTCATCAAAACCAAATCGCAGGAGTCAGAAATCATTTTTGAAGTTTGTTCCACATCAGACCTTATAGTCTGGACATTAAAAAGCTTTTCCATCCTTGCCTTGCTCGATAGTGCAGAAAGGGGCTCTTCCAAAATATCAATGGCAAAGACCTTTCCTTCTTCCAGTTTTTTAGCCAAGGGTATAACCCAGCCTCCAGAGCCCGAGCCGAAATCAGCTGCCACCATGCCTTTTTGCAGCCTTAATTGCTTCAAAACCGTTTCCGGATTTAGAAATCCAGCCATGTTTTAAAATTTTTATTAAATGCAGGTAGAAGAAGCTACTTTATCGTCAGCTTCCAGCTTCATTATTCTTACTCCCTGAGTAGACCTGCTTAAGATAGGTATCGTTTTTATTTCCGTCCGTATTACCTGCCCTTTTCTGGAAATAATTATTAAATCTTCTTCGTCTGTTAAAACTTTAGAAGCAACCAGATTTCCTGTCTTTGGCGTGAGTTTTACTGTTTTTATCCCTGACCCTCCTCTGCCCTGAAGCTTATATTCCTTCAAATCTGTCCTTTTACCAAATCCGTTTTCCATCACCACCAATAAATAGCTCTTTTCTGGTTTCTCGTCTTTTGATTTTATATTCTTGATAACGCTCATACCCACCACCTCATCTCCCTTTTGTAGTCTTACTCCTTTTATACCGGCTGCCCCTCTGCCCATAGATCTTATGTCCTTTTCTTTGAATCTTATTGCCTGACCCTTTTTGGTGGCTAAAATCATCTCGTCCTCTCCGGTGGTTTTCCTGACGCTATTTAGACTATCTCCCTTTTTAAGAGTAATGGCAATAAGCCCTGACTTCCTTATATTCTCAAACTCAGAAAGAGCGGTTTTCTTGATTATACCATCTCTGGTGACCATTACTAAGTATTTTGTTCCCAAAGCTAAGTCTTCTTTCCCCAAAGATATTAATGACAGAACTTTCTCTTCAGAGGAAACCTCAAGGAAGTTTAAAAGACCTCTTCCTTTCGCCACCCTTTGGCCTTCTGGTATTTCATAAACAGGAGTTCTGAAAACCCTTCCCGAATCAGTAAAGAATAATAAATTATCGTGAGTATTTGCGGCCAAGAAGTGTTCAACGATATCTTCTCCTACGGTTTTCATACCCACCAAACCCTTGCCTCCTCTTTTTTGAAGTTTGTAGGTCTCTGGATTTATCCTCTTGATATATCCTCCTTGGGTCAAAGTGATTACTGTTTCTTCTGCCGGGATTAAATCCTCTTCAGCTATCTCGCCAACTGCCTGAGCATGAACTTTTGTTTTTCTTTCGTCGCCAAAGTTATCTTTCAGGGCTTTTAATTCTTTTTTGACTATATCTTTTATCTTTTGAGGACTCTTTAAAATAGCCATCAATTCTTTTACTTTAGCCATCATTTCTTTTAATTCATCTTCGATTTTCTTCCTTTCTAATTTGGCCAAAGCTGACAGCTTGGTATCCAAAATGGCATTAGCCTGGATCTCGGTCAATTTAAATCTCTTCATCAAATTCTTCTGGGCATCCTCTCTGCTTTCTGACCTCTTTATAATTCTGATAACCTCATCAATATTAGCCAAACACTTGTGTAGCCCTTCTAATATATGGGCTCTTTCCTTGGCTTTGTTTAATTCATATTGAGTTCTCTTATATATAACCTGCTTCCTATGTTCGATGAAATATCCCAGCATCTCAGCCAGACTCAAAACCCTGGGCTGAATGCCGTCAACCAAAGCCAGCATGTTTAAATGAAATGTTTTCTGAAGGTCGGAGAATTTGTAAAGACGATTTAAAATCTTCTGAGCGATAACGTCCTTTTGCAACTCAATAACAATTCTCATTCCGTCCTTATCTGATTCATCCCTGATATTCTTTATCCCGTCTATTTTCTTTTCCTGAACCAAATTAGCAAACTGTTCAACAAGAGTGGATTTTTGAACCTGAAAAGGAATCTCGTTAATTATGATCTGCTGACGGCCAGTCTTTTCGTGCTCTAATATCTCTACCTTGCCTCTGACAAGAATCGGACCTGAGCCCTGAGAATAAGCCTGTAAAATGGCTTTCTGGTCAAAGATTTCTCCTCCTGTCGGGAAGTCCGGCCCTTTTACAAATTCAAAAAGGTCTTCCGTGTCTGCTTTGGGATTATCTATTAAATGGACTGTAGCGTCACAAACTTCAAAAAGATTATGAGTCGGTATGTTTGTTGCCATACCCACAGCGATCCCCAAAGAACCGTTTAACAAAAGCTGGGGGAGAGGAGAGGGCAAGACCTGAGGTTCCTTTCTTGTCCCGTCATAATTCTCAACAAAATCAACCGTATCCTTCTCAATGTCTTTTAAGGTTTCTTCTCCGATTTTTGACATTCGGCATTCCGTGTACCTCATGGCAGCCGGAGGATCGTTATCGATCGAACCAAAATTTCCCTGACCGTTAATCAGAGGATATCTCAGAGAAAAATCCTGAGCCATCCTGGCCAAAGCGTCGTAAACAGAGATATCTCCGTGAGGATGATAGCGTCCTAAAGTCGAGCCTACCACCGTTGCTGATTTCCTGAATTTGGCATCGTGCCTTAACCCGTCTTCGTGCATGGTATACAAAATCCTCCGGTGAACCGGTTTTAAACCATCTCTGACGTCAGGAAGAGCTCGGGAAATGATTACCGACATCGCATAGTCGATATAGCTTTCTTTCATCTCCTCGGTTATCTCCCTTGTCTGAACCGAACCTATCTCCCTGATTTCTTCCTTTTTCTTCTCCTGCTTCTTCTCAAGTTTTTCCTTTTTTACAGGACGGACAACAGTTTTTTTAACAATGGGGCTGATAGATTTTTTCTTTTTTATTGTTTTCTTTTTATTCTTGGACATTGAATTGAGGCAAATCCTTAAACTGATCTTTTAATGAATCTACATTAATTTCTTTTTGAAATTCCTCTCCTCCTATATCCCCGAGTTTTTTCTTAAATCCGCTGACCCACCAGCAAATTAATCCCGCAGCAATGACTACCATTAAGGACCAGAGTATTATCTTCCTGGAGGTCTGGGACAATCCCTGTTTTTTTTCGGGCTCTGACGACATTAAGGTTGCAAAACGATTATTTTAGCTTCCTCTGAAGAAATGTCTTTTTTCTTTATGGTCAGTTTATCTTGCGGAGCTATCGTCTTTAAACCAAGGGATTTGAGAAATTTGTCTACTCCGTCAAGCTTTGATTTTATCTTAGGAAGCTGGTAGTGCATGGGAATTGTAATTTTAGGCTCTATCTGAGCCATTATTTTAACCGCCTCCTTGGCTGAAACAGTGACAGATCCTCCGACGGGAACCAATAGAATATCAACATCTCCTATCTTTTCAAGCTGGTCTTCGGTCAGTTCATTCTGACCTAAATCCCCAAGGTGGCATATCCTTATATCCTCCACCTCCAAAGAATATATGGTGTTTTGGCCCTTTTCTTTACCTTGAGAATTATCGTGAAAGGAAGGGACTCCTTGAACAAACACTCCTTTTATTTCATACTCTCCAGGACCGGAAATCAAAAACGGACTGCCAGAAACAGCTTTTATATTGTTGTGGTCATAATGACCGTGAGAAACCAGGAGGACGTCTGCTTCCAGTTTCGGCA
>Ga0265297_10011982_pt1 | contig 10502 bp, 8 predicted proteins | sample Munlanlwell13791_FD_192502 | JGI IMG/M metagenome (GOLD analysis project Ga0265297, IMG submission 192502) | Leachate microbial communities from a municipal landfill in Southern Ontario, Canada - Leachate well 137-91 | ecosystem: Engineered > Solid waste > Landfill > Unclassified | place...
AATGGACTTTCCGTCATCGCCAGCTTCATGCTCGGCTTTGACAACGAACAGCCCGGCGCGGGCCGCCGCATCTGCGAGTTCGTCGAGGCTGCGAACGTGCCGGTCGCGGCGCTCAACGTCCTTCAGGTGATGCCGAACACCCGGCTCTGGAATCGCCTGGAGCGGGAGGGCCGGCTGTTCAAGGAGCGAACCAGCGGACAAACAACAGGCGGCCAGTTGAATTACGTCCCGACCCGGCCCGAAACTGAGATTATGGAGGAGTTCGCCGATGCGTGGAACTACCTCTACAAACCTTCCCGTTGCCTCGCCCGCGCGTTTCACGCTTGTCTGGAGATGCGCCCCACGCGCCGGGCCATGGCCGCCGCTCGCGGCGAACGGCAGCCGCCTCACATAGCCGCCACCAGGGCAACGTGGGCGGGTAGAATTCATTCGCTGCGTCAGTTCTTGAGATTGGTGGCGGCGCAGGGGATAATGCCGCCGTTGTCGTTCCAGTTCTGGGGTCAGTTTGCTGAGATTAAGAAGAACAATCCCAGCCGCTTGATCAGGTATCTCGGCCAATGCGACTTTGGCGAGAACATGTTCCATCTCGGAATCAAGATGGCCCAAAAAGCTGCCGCCGTTGGAGCGGAGGCGGCGCGGAAGACATCGCTGGTAAGATGAAGGATGATTCTTTTCAACGCAACGCTGCAAGGCCAGGGCCGGGCTGGTCGCCGCGGAATTTTGAGTTTGATGAGTTTGACATTAACTCTGCCTGTGTTCCGTATTGGTCCGCACGGGTGGAATTGCCAGCCGCTGCGTGGGGGAAGACGATCCGTATCAAGGGCCGGCTGTTGGAGGGTGATTTGCCTTACAAGCCACGCTGGGAACCTCCGGCTCAGGTGCGCTCTTTTGAGAAGGGATGGCAGGCGGTGTTTCACGCGCTGGGCATGGCCCGGTTGAAAGAGCGGTTGGATGCGTGGGTCGCGCGGTGGCCGAAGATTTCGAGAGTGCCGGCGATGGAAGTGATACTCAACGGCGAGAGGTTGTTGCGGCACACGCCAACACAGCCGGAGTTCATGGTGGAGGCGGCGTTGCCGCCACTGCCGGAGGACAGAGAGTCTTTCCTGATTGGGTTTCGCCTGAGACGCGCGATTGTCGCGGAGGCTTTTGCGTATATCGCGTGGCTGCTTCTCGCGATGCCGATGCCGCTGGCGTTGTGGAGAAGGATGCGCGACTGGCAATTCCGCAGCCTGCAACACCGGCGATTGCGCCTGGTCATGGTTTCGGTGGACGAAGAGTTGATCCTCGATTTTCGCGAGCACTCTGCCGCACCGGGGCCGAATCTCAGGAAGATCGCCCGGCCCGGTTTGAACATCGTGGGACATTTCCTGTCGGAGCACAGCATGGGCGACGCGGCGCGCGGCTCGGTGCGCGCGACGGACGCGGCTGGCGTGCCCACGTGCTTGGTGCGCTTGCGCATCCCACTGACCAGTCGCCAAGGCGATGAGACGGTGAAATCGAGGTTGTCGGAGACGATGAAGTATCCGATGAGTCTGTATCATATCAACGTGCGCGAGGTGGAGGACATCGAACGGTGCCACGGCGCCGCTTGGATGAACGGTCGTTACAATATTGCCTACTGGGCGTGGGAGACGTGCGAGTTCCCCGAACACTGGGTGATGCATGCGCGACGGTTCAATGAAATCTGGAGTCCATCACGTTTCGCGGCGGAGGCGATCCAGAAACGCGTGCCAGTGCCGGTGCTGACCATGCCGCATGTGATTGAGTTTCCGCCGCCGGTTGGCACGAATTTCCGGGCGAAGTTTGGGCTTCCGGAGCGCCTGTTCCTGTTCCTGTTTGTGTTCGATCTGAACTCGCTGGCCGCGCGCAAGAACCCGGAGGCGGTGGTGGAGGCCTTCCGACGGGTCGTCGTGAACAATCCGGCGACAGGATTGGTTCTCAAGACCCACAATGCGTCGCGAAATGCCGCGGATATGCAGCGGCTGCGCGAGCGGCTTGCCGGGTTGCCGAATGTATTTCTGATGGATCGCACGCTGCCCCGGGACGAAGTCTATGAGTTGATGGCCTGCTGTGACGCATTCGTGTCACTGCACCACGCGGAAGGCTTCGGCCTTTGCGTGGCGGAGGCGATGTTCCTCGGCAAGCCGGCGGTCAGCACCGACTGGTCGGCGACGGCCGAATATGTGACACCGCAGAATGGTTTCCCCGTGCGCTATCGGCTCGTGCAGCTGGAACATCATATTGACGAATACGTCCGGGGCTCCGAGTGGGCCGAGCCGGACGTGGAACATGCCGCATCGTGCATGGAGAGACTCGCCGCTGACCCGCGGTTGTGTGCCGCGCTTGGCGCGCAGGCCGCCCGCGATGTGCGGGAGCGTTTCAGCGCCGCAGCGGTCGGACGTCGTTACGCGCAGCGGCTGGAGAGCGTTCTGTTTTGGTAAGCCGAAGAAGCTGACGATTGATTTATGCCTGCTGTTTCCATGGTGGTTTGCCTGTATCGGCAGCGGGATTTTCTCTCCCGACTGCTGGCTCGTGCGGAAGATTGTTACGATGATCTTGTTGTGGTCCACGACGGACCGGACCTCGACGATGTCCGCTCGCTTGTGGAGACACACGGTGGACGTTTCTTCGAGAGGCCACGGCAATTCGCTGGCGATGGACACTATGTGTTTGCCTGGCAGCAAGCCCGGTATGGCTGGATATTTCGTCCCGATGCCGACGAGTTTCCAGCTCCTGAACTGGCAGAATGGCTCCGGAAATTTCGCGCTGCGCCGGAGCCGGTGACTGACACAAGCGGGTTTGAGTTTATCATCCCTCTCTGGGACGGCTCAGCGCAGGCAACCTCGCTTTGGCCCTATCGGCCGACGCTAATCCACCGTCAACGTATTCGCTACGTGGGGTTGACAGAACAATGGCTCGTTCCAGACGGAAAGTGGGAGCGCGTACCACGTATTCTTTGCCACCAGCCTGGCAACAAGAACTACGGTGTGGAATACCTGATGCACATGACCAAGCGCAAACGCTGGCTCTATGCCACTGTGCTGGGTTTGACGCGCCCGCCGGCCGCGCTGGACTGTTGGCGTTGGAAAGAGCCGGGTTGGCCTGGAAAGTGGGAGGTCGTTCGCCGGCATCCGCTGCGCACGGCGCTGATCCGGTTGTTCAGGTCGTTTTGGGGAAACGCTTGCGAGATGATCCAAAGTGGTGAACCTTTCAAACCGCTGCTGTTGACGCACTATCCGATTCACCACTGGATCACGTGCATGGCCTTTCGCGCCGTCCGCAAGGAATGGGTGCGCGTGCAGTCGCTCGGTTTGGAGCCAGGCGGCATGGTGGAGCGGGGCAACAGTCCACAACGTGCCTTCATCCTCGACGGTCCGGACGCGGATGCGAAGTGGAAATCCGCACGGCGTTCCGGCGATGGTTGCTGGATTGTCTCCAAGGATGCACCTCCAAACGACGCGCGGCGGATCAGTGAGCTGCGTGCGCGAGTGCTGATGAGGCTGGATGATCTCCTGATTCATTCTCCTGATCAAATCGCTTGGGCGGAGGAGTTCCTCTGCCGAAATCTGGTTTGCGAGGACAAACCATCCATCGGCTAGAAGCGACTACGGGAATCTTCTGAAGCACGTTGCGCGGGCAGACTGCCTATGAGTGCATGTGATGGCATGTCGCCGGCGCTGTAGGTCGGAATGATGAGGGGGCATGGTTTGAAGTTGTTTCGCTTGGAACACCATGATTACACTCCGTTGCAAACACGGCACGAAAACGGTGAGTTGGACGGCGAACTGCAAACGGATCTATGGCGCGAGTGCTTTATGGGGTGATGGCGGCCACGAACGGGCATATATCCCGCGCGCTAGCGATTGTCCGGCGCATGCCCGAACATCAGTTCCTCTTTGTCGGCGGTGAGCGGCTCCGCGATGCGATTGGCGATGCGTATCCGATGATGACCGTGCCGGTGCTCGACACCATCCGCCGGCGCAACCGGATTCACGTCACAGCGACGTGTTTTCAAGGCATCGGCAATCTTGCACGCACTCCGCGCGTGTGCCGCCAGATTCGCGATACGATCGAGCAATGGCAGCCGCACGCCGCGATCACGGACCGCGAGTTCTATCTGCCCATTGCCGCCCGCATCGCTGGTCTTCATTGCTTGTCCATCGACCACCAGCATGTCGTAAGTGCGTGCCGCTATCCGGTGCCCGCCTCATAGTGGGTTCACCGGGCGCTTTTTCTGGCGAGCCTGCGCGCGCTCTACGAGTTCGCCGATCGGAACATGGTTGTCTCGTTCTTCCATCCGCCGCTGAAGTCGGGAGGGACAAACGAACTCTTGCTGCCAGTTTTGCGGTCGGAAGTTGCGAATGTTTCCGCCGGCACAGGCGCACACGTGTTGATTTATCAGACGACTCCGACCTTCACATCATTGATTGGCGCGGCCCGGCAGTTGGCGCGACCGGTGATCGTATACGGATTCCGGGACAGCCAGGCTGTGGATGGGAATCTCACCTTCAAGCCATTTGACCGTCGCACCATCCTCGAAGATATCGCCCATTGCGCCTACGCAGTGGTGAACGGCGGCCACAATCTCCTTTGTGAGGCATTCTACTTCCACAAACCGGTGTTCTGCTTTCCCGTTGCCGGGGATTTCGAGCAGTTTCTCAACGCGTGGCACGTTCGCGATCTTGGTTTCGGCGATTTCTCCGTGAGCGCCGCGCCGACGCCTGACCTGTTGCGGCATTTCGAACTGCGTTTGGAAGACTATCGCGCCAACATCAGCCGCCGGTTCATGGATGGCACGCCGGTTGTCGTTGACCGTGTCCGACAATGGATTCAGCAACAGGTTGTCGGGCCTGGCGCTCACGGGCCGGGACTTGTAAGAACAGTTGGTTAGCGTAACATGGGTCTCACACATGACACGGCCCAAACGTAGCAGCGTCGGAATCGGAGTTGTGGCGAAAAACGTTCGCCGCATGGCGCCACATTTCTGGATCAACCGCAAGTTGGCCGCGCTGGAGTTTGATAAACGGTTGTTCAACCTTTTTCGCCCCTTGCGCCGCGATGGCAGAGGCGGGAAGATTCGCCAAGTCAGCTTCAGAATTACGGACGTGTGCAACTTGCGTTGCCACACCTGCGGCCAGTGGGGCGACCGCGGCTATCTTCAAGGCGAGAGCCTGAAGCAACTCAGGGACAAAGAGGTTTCAACCGAGCGTTATCTGGAATTGATGAAGGATCTGGTGCGGCACGGTCATCGTCCGGTGGTCTATTTCTGGGGCGGCGAGCCGATGCTCTACAAAGGCATCCTCGACCTGATTGCGGGCGCGGCGGCGCTGGGTCTGCCGCCGTCCATCGCCACCAACGGTTCACGCATCGCCGCTTCGGCACAACAGTTGGTCGAGGCACCGCTGTTTCTCTTGCAGGTCTCGATTGACGGCCATTGCGCCGAGCTGCACAACCGGATGCGCCCTTCGCCGGGCAACGGCGACAACTTCGGCGACATCGTGCGCGGCCTTGATGCGGTGCGCGAAGCGAGAGGCAGGAACGGCCGTGGCCTGCCGATGATCGCTTCGCTGACGACGATTTCGGAAGGCAACCTCAAACACCTTGGTGACATCTACGACGCGTTCCGGGACAAGGTGGACATGTTTGTTTTCTATCTCTCGTGGTGGATAGACAAGGAAAGTGCGGCGGCACACGAGCAGGATTTTCTGCGGCGGTTTGGTTTCGTGCCGACGCGGCATCGTGGCTGGGACGGTGACTGGAAATCGGCGGACCACGGCGAACTGGATCGCCAGATCAAGGGCCTGCTCACCAAATCGAGGCCGTGGTCGGCGCCACCGGTGATCATGATCCCTCCGATCACGGGCCGGGAGAACTTGAAGGTTTATTATACGAATCATGCCGAGCGGTTTGGCTACGACCAATGCGCTTCGATTTACCAGGTCGTCGAGGTCAACAGCAACGGCGACGTTTCTCCGTGCCGCGACTACCATGACTACGTGGTCGGCAACGTCAAGAACACCACCATCACCGATTTGTGGAACGCAGAGGCGTACCGGAAATTCCGGTGCAGCGTCAGCCGGGACGGCCTGATGCCGGTCTGCACGCGCTGTTGTGGACTGATGGGCTATTGAGGAAATATGGATAACCGTTATGAGGTCGTGAATCCGCGCTATGCGCCGTCGCCGTTTTGGCGTGCGTTCGTGAGTTCGCGCGTGGTGCAACGCACTTTTGTGCGGGTGTTTAAGCGATTGTTCGGCCTGCGCATCCGCAACTTGGAACAGGTTCCGGGTTCCGGTCCTTACATTTTTGCCGCCAATCACGGCTCGCACTACGACTTGTTTCTAGCGCTCGCAGCCGTTCATAGTGTCTCGGGTCAGATGGCTGTCTCCACAGTCTGGGACGGCGCGTATAACATCCCAGTCTTCGGCAGCATCCTCAAGGCGGTGCCGTGCATTGCCGTGGACACGCGGCCCGGCCACAGCACTGAACGTATGAAAGCTCTGCGTGAGATGGTCGCCCACTTGCGTGCCGGGCGGCACCTGATCATCGGCAGCGAGGGTGAGCGCAGGGACGAACTTGGCAAATTTGAAGGTGGTGCGGCGCAACTGTCGTTACTCACCCACGCGCGGGTGGTGCCGGTCAGCCTGCTGGGTGTTCAGGAGTTGTTTCGCGACCTGTCGTGGCCGAATCGGTATCGGGGAAATGTCGAGATCATCCTGCACGCGCCGCTTGACCCGGCACAGTTTGAGGCCGAGGGTGGTTCGCGCAAGGAAATTGTCGCCCGGTTCACCCAAGCGATCCGCGACACCGTGGCAGCCGATCTGGACTATGCCGTGGGCGGTAGCTCTGCAAAATCGTAACGGGAGAACAGACGCGACACATCCCGTCGAAGGGTGCTGATGCGGACTATCCGTTTTTGGAGCGAATGCCCACCCGCTGCATTGCCACCTTCAGTGCGTCGCCAAAGCGGTCGAGTTGCTCGGTAGTGTGCAGCGAGGTCACGGCGCAGCGAAGAAGTTCCTTGCCGGGTGGCACGCCCGGCGGCAGTGACATCACCGTGAAAAAGCCCTGATCCCACAGTGACCTCCAAAGTTCGTAGCATTTCACTTTGTCACCGACGACGATCGGCAGTGCCGGCGTTGGGCTGCTCCAATAGTCCAGCCCCAGCCGATCCAGGATCGCTTTCAGATGCCGGTAGTTGACCCAGAGCCGCTCATGATGCTCAGGTTCAGTTTGCATGACTTCCAACGACGCGCGGGCACTTGCCGCGGCAGCCGGGCTGATCGCAGCGCTGAAGATGATCTGTCTAGAGTTGCTGCGCAGATACTCGATGAGCGCACGGCTGCCCGCCACAAACCCTCCCACGCTGGCCAGCGCTTTCGAGAAACTGCCACAGATCAGGTCCACCTGTTCTGTCACGCCAAATTGGTCGCATACACCGCGGCCATTCCGGCCCAGAATGCCAATACTGTGCGCTTCGTCCACCACGACGGCGGCTTGGTGTTGCCCGGCCAGTTCCACCAATCGCGGCATGGGAGTGATGTGCCCTTCCATTGAATACACACCATCCACCACGATTGCTTTGGCCTGTTTGGGGTCGAGTTCTGCCAGCAATCTTGCCAGTGAATCCATGTCGTTGTGTGCGAACCGCTCGATCTTCGCGCCGCTCAGCAGCACGCCATCCCAGAGCGATGAATGGATGTTCGGGTCCACGATCAACGCGTCGCCGCGTTGCGCTAGTGAACTGATGCTGCACGTGCATGCCAGGTAGCCTGCCGCCGTGACGTGGCACGCCTCTTTGCCCAGAAACGCCGCGAGCGCGTCCTCCAACTCGATGTGATAGGCGCGGCTGCCATTGGCCAGACGCGAGCCGCACGCGCTGATACCCCATTGGTCAATCGCGCGCTTTGCCGCCTCCACCACTTTTGAGTGCTGACTCAAGCCGAGGTATTCGTTGCTGGACATCAGCAGCATTGGCCGTCCGTCCACGGTCAGTTGAATGCCGTCGGCCGATTCCGCGGTGCGGTAATAGGGGGCATACTTCAACCGCAGCCGCGTGTTCACATCGTTTTCGCAACGTTCAATAATGGGTTTCGTTTTCTTGAAAAACACCGGGCAGATGTCCTTTTTTTTGTTGTTGGGAAGGAGACTACTGTTCCAGCGGTTGGCATTCAAGTGCCGTCAGCCAATTGGCGAAAAATTGTGAAAAAGCAAAACCGCTTTGCATCGCTTGCGCCGGCCAGCATGATGCAGTAGTTTTCACCAGTTTTGTGGGATATCAAACAAGTCAACCAGCAAGGAGAATGCAATGAATCGCAAGTATATCGCAGTTTTCGTGATCTGTGGAGCGTTCGCGCTCGTTGTCTCGTGCGGCAAGAAGGAAGAAGCTGCGCCACCTGCGCAGACCGAGGCACCCAAGGCCGCCGCTGCTCCTGCCGCAGAAGCGTCCAAGGCCGTTACTGCCCCCGCTGTCGAAGTGCCCAAGGCTGTCACCGCGCCTGCTGTTGAAGTGCCCAAGGCTGTTGAGACCAAGGCTGCGGCTGTGCAAACCGCTGTCACCCAGGCACAGAGCACGACGGCGCAGGCATCAGACATGACCAAGAGCGTGATCGAGAAAGCACAGGCGCTCATGGCCGACAAGAAATACGCCGACGCGATCAGTGCCTTGCAGTCGCTTTCTGGCCAGAGTCTGTCAGCAGAGAACAAGACATTGACGGACGGCCTCCTTAAACAAGCCCAGCAGGCGATGGCCGCTCAATCTGTTTCCTCAATGACAGGTCAGGCTTCGTCGCAGGCTTCCACATTGCTCGGCGGTCTGCTTGGCGGCAAGACAGAAGCGGCTGCGGCACCGGCGGCAACCACCACGCAGACGACCGACATGACAAAGAGCGTGATCGCAAAGGCCCAGACGCTCATGGCTGACAAGAAGTATGCCGACGCGATCACCTCCTTACAGTCGCTTGCCGGTCAGAGTCTGTCGCCAGAGACAAAGTCGATGGTGGACGGCCTGATCGCACAGGCGCAGCAGGCGATGGCTGGCCAAGCCGCCAGCAAGGCAACCGATGCAGCCACATCGCAAGCCACCAAGGCACTCGGTAATCTGCTTGGCGGCAGTAAGTAACTGTAACATAGACGTGCGGGTCGACCGGTGCTCGTGGTTCCCAGGGTCCGGTGACCTCCAGTGGAGAAACCCAACCCAAGGGGGGAGGGTATTACTGTTGCGCCAAACAACTGCTGCGCTGCCGTTGGCTACTTGAACAGCTTGATGAGCCGCTGCTGGATTTGTTGTTGCACGGCGTTTTTCATCAGCCCTTGCGCAAGGTCCGTCTTCGGCGAGTCGTAGGGGCCGGAAACGCGGAAGTCCACGGTCAGGAAGCCGTCGCCGCGATCCTTGAACGCCGACTGCACCTCTTTGGGGACTTTGGCGAGCAGTGTCTTCGATAACGCAAGCGTCAGGTCGTGGTTCAGGGCGTAGTCTGTCAGCGAAACCGAGCCTTTGCCCGTGACCTGAATGGTGGACGACGAAAGCTTGATCACCGGCGTTTGGAGGACGCTGTTCGCCAGCGTGTATTCCAGGATGCATTCGTCGAATTTCATTTCGCGCAGTTCCGCCACCTGCAGCAGCGTCGCCAGCGTGTTTAGCAACGGTAATTGCATGATCTGGCCGTTCGTGATTTCAAACCGGCCTTTACCGACGATGGTTGGCAGGCCGCCTGTGCCCTCGACCCCGGTCGTTCCTTGTAGCTTCCCGGTGATGATCTCCTTCACGCCCGCCTCCTGCAGCAACTTGGCCACGTTGCTGTTCCTGGCTTGCAGGTTCATGATGTATTTGAAACCGCCCGTCAGTTTCAATGTCAGGTCGCACGTTACATCGCCATCCGCCAGCTTGCCCGTTGCCGGCGATAGTTTGATCTCCGACGCCGTCATGCTCACGGGCGAATCAAGCTGTCGCACAAATAGCGAATCGGCGATCGCGAGCGTGCCGATCCTGGCGCGGCCGTTGCCGCTGAACTTGCCGCCGATGAAACCCAGCGCACTGGAGAAATCCAGCCCCTGGATCTTCGTCAAAGCCTTGTTCTTCTCGCTGAGCAGCGTCACTGTGCCATCGGTCACAGCCAGTTTTGACAGCGCGAGGTCCAACGCCGGAGTTCCAGTTTCGTCCGCTGCCGGCTTGGCCGTAGGTTTCGCCCCCGGTTTTGGTGCCGGCTGTGCCGCTGGCGTGCCGCCTGCCAACGCCCCGAGTTTGTTGTAATTCCACTCGCCCTTCTCATTGCGCGCGAGAGTCACCACCGGCTTGGTCGCCGACAACTGTTCGACTTCGACCCTGCGGTTCAGCAGCTGCATGAGGTTGTAACTCAGCACAAATGAATCGGCCGTCAGCAAGCTGCCTGAAAACCCCGGTGGATTGCTGATGACGATGCCCTTCAATTGCACGCCGCTGAACAGCGAGACGTTCATGTCGGTAATCTTGACTTCCGTGCCGAGCGCAGTGCGCGCCACCG
>Ga0265297_10011983_pt1 | contig 10501 bp, 21 predicted proteins | sample Munlanlwell13791_FD_192502 | JGI IMG/M metagenome (GOLD analysis project Ga0265297, IMG submission 192502) | Leachate microbial communities from a municipal landfill in Southern Ontario, Canada - Leachate well 137-91 | ecosystem: Engineered > Solid waste > Landfill > Unclassified | place...
TTGATAACTTCTGCATAAAGTCTCCTTTAAGCTCCCTAATCAACTCTTGCGTTGAGCATCACTGCTCAAGCCCTTCCCTTTAGGGAAGGGTAGTTGACTTCTTTTTCTTCCACAACCGTGACTGAAACGAAAGCATATTCTTTGTTGATTTCAATCTGATTAATTTTAGAAAATTTAATTGGTATTCGGTGTTCTAATTCTAAGGATAAGCAAGGAATTCTAATTTTATTATTTTTTAACTGAATACCTTGATTTGGGACAATAAGATTAATTCGTGATACTTTTTTGGTTTTCTTATCACTGTATTTTTTAAGAATTTGATTCGAGATCACTGATTTTAAGCCAAACTGCTTAACATCCGCAGAAGAACGGGATTTTGTTTTGACAGCAAATTCTGCAACTTGTCGAGCTTTTGCAAGTTCAACAGAAAAGTTTTTGCCATGTTTTATTTTATAAGTAAGTATCATTTATTTTTTTGATCCTCAATGTATTTCTTAATTGTTACTTCTGAAATATGACCTACTGATTCACAATAATAAGAATTAGTCCAAAGGGTAGGGAGCCTTGATTTTAATTTAGGAAATTCATCCCGCAAAAGTCTTGAAGAATTCCCCTTAAACTGTTTCACCAATTGATGAGGTGCAAATGTTGGTTTGCATTTAACGAATAAATGAACATGGTCTGGTAGAATTTCCAAAGATACAATTTCAACTCCCAACTGTTTTGCTTTTTCTTTCATAATCACCCTTAATCTCTTTTCTATTGCATCAACCAAAACTTTACGCCTATATTTAGGGCACCAAATAAAGTGGTATCCTACATTAAAAATACAATTTGTTCCTGACTTCCAACGTTCCATATTCATATTATACACCATAACACCATATAGTCAAGTGTTTTTTTTAAACAAAATAAACGCATTCATCCCCGTACTAAAGTACGGGGCTTTCTGCGCCAAGGCATCGTAAAGTATCCCCTTCATCCCAATACTCAGGATGAGAGAAATGAATTCCTGATGAACAAGATTTATTTGAAAGATTAGGCTTTTTTATTTCTACTCTTTCCCTTATTTTATATTCAAAAGAAGGATCATAACAAGTTATGTTCCCTATTTTTTTCTTATTTTTTGTTAATTTATATTTCATTTTACTTCTCCTATTACCTTACATTTTTTACATCTAACTTTTCCTTCCTGACACGTTATTATATCAGAGATATTAACCTCACATTGAAGTAAAACATTTCCTTTATTCCAATAATCAGGATGAGAGAGATGAATTCCCGAAGCACAAGATTTATTTGAAAGATCAGGCTTTTCTACTTTTACAATTTCTCCTATCTTATATTCAAAAGAAGGATCATAACAAGAAAAATATTTATTTCCTGTTTTGTTAACTCTTTTATATAATATATAATTCCCCCTTTCATCAGGAAATATATTTAGTGAACCTTTTATGATTGAAACTAAATTAGAAGAATTAGAAGAATTACAAGAATATTTTATTCTTGTATCTCCAGAAATTTCTACATTTCCATAAACTTCTGCATCCCCAAAAACTTTTGCATTCCCAAAAACTTGTGTATTTTCAAAAACTTTTGCATCCCCAAAAACTTTTGCATTCTCACAAACTTTTATATCTCCAAAAATTTGTGCATTCCCAAAAACTTTTGCATTCCCAAAAACTTGTGCATCCCCAAAAACTTTTGTATTCCCAAAAATTTGTGCATCCCCAAAAACTTTTGTATTACCAAAAACTTGTGCAGAATCAGAAATTTGTGCAAATCCAGAAACTTTTGCATTTCTACAAACCCTTGCCTTTCCAGAAACTCTTGCAGAACCAGAAATCCTTGCATTATCCCAAACTTCTGAAAAACCTGAAATTTGTGCATTCCCAAAAACTTGTGTTTTCCCCCAGACTTTTACATTACCAGAAACAATTGCATTGCCAAAAATTTGTGCATTCCCAAAAACTTTTGTATTCCCAGAAACTTTTGTAAAACCAAAAATTTTTGCATTACCATAAATCCTTGTATTCTCATAAACCTCTGCATTCTCAAAAATCCAACAATCTCCTTCTTGAGAAAGATTTTCATCTTTCTCAATCCAACCACCTAATATTCCACTACTTATGCTTTGAATTTGGAATAAGGTTATGTTCCCTGTTTTTTTTGTATTTTCTGTTAATTTGTATTTCATTTTACTTTACCTCCCTAATTACTTTACGTTTATCCTCGCTCGCAAGAAGACCCCTTGCTTTAGCTGGGGGATGAATTGCACTCTTGGTCTTTAATTCCATACAAATCCTCCAAAATTATACATACTCGCATCAAGACCCCCCTGTTTTAATGGGGGTCTTGATGATATAAACCTTGGCAGATACTCTCAAGTTCTGCCCCTCTTTATATTGAGGTTATTGAACACTAAAATAAAGTGTTCCACCTTACGGTGTTGAACGCCTTCGGGAGTGTTATCAAGAGTTGATAAGACTTGCTCACTGATCCTTTGGGGTCTGTTTAAAGACAAGTCCACAGAGCCTTGAACTAGGTGTAATTTTACATTCAAGGGTGTGTCGGTTTTCCGTCTTCTTGATAACTTCTGCATAAAGTCTCCTTTAAGCTCCCTAATCAACTCTTGCGTTGAACATCACTGTTCAAGCCCTTCCCTTTAGGGGAGGGTAGTTGATCTATTATTATATCAATATTTTTTTTAATTTTATCTATTATCTTACAATAATCTTTACCAAAATATAAATTATTAATAACAAAATATAAATAAACTATTTTAAAAACATCTAATTTGCAATATTTTTTTATTATATCATATTTGCTTTCATTATAAAATTGTTCAACTTTAGAACCATCTATAATATCCTTCCCAGGGAGCCCAAGCATTTTACAAAGACCATCTAAACTATTTTTATTTGCTGCTCCAAATCTACTTAGGTAGTCACATATGTCAAAATGAGGATATATATTATATCTATACATAAAGTCTTTATTAGTAAAATAAGGGAATGATATATTATATTTCATTCCTCTTGTTATTAATAAAGGTATATCAAAATGACTCCCGTTAAAAGTAATAAAATAAGATTCATCACCTATTTTATCTAAAAATTTACCCATAACAACATCTTCTTTATCTTTTTCAAATATTATGTTAGTAATAGGTTTATTAAAATCTTTATTACATCTCAAATAAGATATACAAATTATTTTATGAGCATAAATAGGTGGGAATTCTTTTTCTTCTTTTCTTTCCCAAATTGTATAATCTGGAACTGTTTCAATATCAAAAAATATCATTTTAATCTCCTTGCCTTGCAAAAAAATTGTGCAATCCTGAACATGGGGGATGAATAATTCAGGATTGCACGGAGATTAAAATGAATGTATTAAACAATATATCACTTTAATCTCCAATGTCAATACTTTTTATTATCAACTACCCTTCCCTGCTTCACAGACATAAACCGACGTAGCATTGGCATAAATTCTTTCTAACCCCCGCCTAAAGGCAGGGAATTTCTTTTGAGATTTATTTTAAAATTTTATTATTTTTTAAAATTTTATATATATATTCATCTTTTTCGTTATTTAATAAAATTTTAAATATTTTTTTTAATATAATATCAATCATTTCATTTTGATTAATATTATGTTTTATCTTTATTTCTTTTATTTTTTCTATAACAACATTACTCAGTAATGTTGTATAAAATTTCTTTCCTTCTACTTTTTTCATGCCTTTATCCTTGCCAACAAAGTTTAACTAATCTTTAAACCTTTGTCAATATTTTTTTTTATTTATTTTTTTATTTAATTGATTTTATTGAAATAAAAATTAAATTAAATTATCAAATAGATTTTCATCATTCATAGATTTAACAATCATCTTTGCCATTTCATCATCAATAATTTTTTCTAAATCTAATTCATCTATTAATGGCAATAAATTAATTTCAAAATCTTTCATTAATTCCTCTTCATTTTTTATATATGGTGCTTTATAATATATTATATTATTATACTGGATTAAATCATTATAATAATTACCTCTTTTTTCTCTAAAACAAGGTATCAAATAATTACTTAAAAAATTTTCATCTGTTGCATCTTCAGTTAAATATGGCAATCCTTCTCTATCTAATATTATTATAATACCATTTATTTTTTTAATAAATTCTAAATCATTTTCAAATTTACAATGATCTATTATTTTTATAAATGGATTCTCAAAATAACCCTTATCTCTCATTTTAACATAAAGGCAATGTATAAACCAATCTTTATGTATTATTCTGAAAGTTTTTATAAGATGTTTTAATGTAGTTTTTACTTCAGTATTACAACCTATATTATCATATATATCTTCTTCAGGAATATCATTTATATTATAATAATATTTAACCATATCCAATACAGGATCTATAAAAGATAAATATATATGATTTTGAAAAATTCTTTTAATAGTTTTAATTAATGTTTTTTTACCAGAACGTTCTGGAGATATTATAGATATTATATTTCTACACATTTTTAATCACTACCTTTAATATAAAAATTTGCAAAACTATTTAATTGGTTCATGTTTTCCAATATAACCGTAAAAGGTTTTTTTTCAATTTTCACAACTTTAATTAATTTTTGAGTTTCAGGATCCTTCCAGTATAATATACCCCTACTGATTAAACTTTCGACAAAATCTAATTTTATCTTATTGATAGGTTTCATTTCCAAAATTTACATTTCTTTTTATTAATATCAAGGGTTATTGATTTATTCCATAAAACACAAAAATTTCTTTTCTTATCAATTATATTATAATATCTACAATTTTTACAATTTTCAAAAACAAAATATTCAAAATTCTGTATTTTTTTCTTATTCAATAACATTTTTTTATATATCTCCAAAGATATTTTACCCATACAACAACATAAATTAAACATGTTTTATAATGTTTATTTAATATACAACCAAATCTCAATTTATATGAACATGTAGGCGTTATATATTTATTTATATGAAGAATAGAATAACATGGAAAATTTAGGCATCTTCTATCTCTTACATCAACAATAAATTTATTTTTATCATCATAAATAAACATCAGCAAACTTCCTAAAATCAATTTTAAGGCATTTTAATATTTAAGGTATATAAAACCATTAATTTAATATTTAAATGCCTTAAAAATGCCATTCTGTTATCTTCCAGTTGAACCAAACCCTCTATCTCCTCTAGCAGTTTCAGATAATTGATTAACTTCCCTAAATTCAATCTCTGGCAGTAAGTTAAAAACTACTTGTGCAATTCTATCATATTTCTGGACAACACAGGGTTCTTTCCCAGTATTTTTAAGTAATACCTTTATTTCTCCTCTATAATCAGAATCAATTGTTGCAGGAGAATTTAATACGAATATTTCATATTTAATACAATACCCAGATCTGGATCTTATCTGAGCTTCACAATTTTTTGGCATTCCTAAAATTATTCCTGTTGAAATAACTTTTAAATCTCCAGGATTAATTGTGATAGGACACATTATATCTGCAAATAAATCGTATCCAGCAGATCCATCTGTTGCTTTAGATGGCATTTTAGCAGTATCACTTTTTTTTATATCTATCCAAATCATACTAATTCTTCCTTTATTAAACCTATTTTTTTTAATATTTCATAAGCTTTTGCAGCAGCTTTTTGTGATTTAAAATAATAAACACCTGGAATATATTTCACGGTTTCAATATCAATATAATATAAATTACCTATAAAATTCTTATATAAATAATATTTTAATTCAGTTTTATCACTCCAGTTAGGAATCCAGCCTTCATTAACTTCAGTATATATATCCTGCCATTTTTTCATATCATAAATATCCATTCTATTCCTCCACCTGGTTTAGTCCATAAACTAATAATACTGTTGCCCCAGCTCCTATTATTATACCAGATATTAGCCCAATTGTAATTTTATAACGTTCAAACCATGTATCTCTACTTCTGACAACCTCTTCCATTTTATTAACTTCATCTCTATATCCTATTTCGTATTCTTTTACTAATGCTAACTGACTGGAAGATAAGTTTTTTAATGATTTATTCTCTAAATTTAATCTATTAACTTCATCTGGAAGAAATAAATTAACTTTAGAAAATTCACATTCATCTACAAGGATTCCAGGTTGAAGTTTAATATTCGTTGCTAATCTTATTTTTTCTATTTGATCTTCATCTATAGATATTGGATCAAATTGTTTTATAAGTTGACTGCATTCTATTTTTTCTGGAATAAATTCAGAATAAATAGAATTAATCTTCTGTAATGAAGATATAGTTCTATAAAGAGGCAATGTTGATTCTATAGTTGCTGTATTTTTAGTGCATGCAAATAAAAATATTAACAATATATATTTTTTCATAATAAAACCGTATTCCTTTTATAATTCCAATTTACTTTTTATTCCCCATTTTTTTATATATTTCAATTAATTTCTTTCTTCTTTCTTTATTATCTTTAATTTGATTTATTTGATTTATTTCTTCAATATTATTATCTATTTCTTTTCTAGCAGCTTTAACTTCAACAATAGATTTAATATTTTGATTAATCATTTCTATTTCTTTTTTTTCAACTTCATCTTTATTTTCAGTTTTAATAATAGTTATTTTTTTCTCTTCTTTATCTTTTTTAAAGAAATTAAATAAACTACTTATAAAACTAAATAATCCTAATATATATCTCATTTTTAACCTACCTATTTATAACTTTTTTTAATACTACATAAAAAGCCTTAAGTCCATATTCATAACCTTTTTTAAAGTCTTCTGATTTATCTATAAAATCAAGAGTTAATAACTTATTATAAATAGTTTTAAAAAGATTTTCAACTTCATTAGCTCCTTGACGTTGAGTATCTAATATAATTTCATCAAATTCTTTACTTTGAACATTTTCTATAATCTTATTCATTTTTTTCCTCTAATTCTTTTTTTTACTATCCCATAAATAGTTCCAGAAAAACTTCCTGCAATAAAACCTACCAACATTCTTTCCCAAACACTATTCCCATATAAAAAATTAGGTATTAATCCTAATAAACTGCCAAATATTAAAGGCAATATTGTTAAACTAATCTTAAACCATCTGGAATTTCTATTTCCCAATTTCTTAGCACAATTAACTAAAAAATAAACTACTACAGAAACTATTATAAATTCTGTAACATTAATAACATTAAAAAAACTTTCCATTTTCCCTATATCCTTTCTATTTTAAGCCTTAATCTCAAATTATTATTTCTTAATTTTATTTTATCACAATTAACTGTTAAATTATAAATTTCTTTAAGGGAATAATTTTTATTTTCTTTATTTTCTATTGAACTATTATCTACTAACCATTTTGCTTCGCCATTATTTTCCAATTTATCATAACTTAATTCAATATTAAATAAAACTGGTTGAGTATAATAAAATGTTATATATATTTTTTCATAATTATCAACAAAAATACCTTTCATTGAAGGATAATATATTGTAGTACCTTTTTCAAAGTTTACTTTTGGACTCCAATATAAACTTTTTCTTTTAGTATCTTCATCTTCAGTTCTTACAACAAAATTTCTATTTTCCAATATCATACATAAATTCTTTCTGATATTTATAATATCATATTTATTTTCTAAATCATTATTTTCTATTTTTTGAAGTCTTCTTGATATTGGATTTATTGATGATACAAAAAAATATAATATAAAAGCATTGAATATGAACTGGAATGTTAACAATATTATTATTATCAAATCATTATTCATTTTATTTTTAACCACCATAAAAATTATTCCCCTTGCAAAAAATTACTCAAAAATAACCTTGCTTCCTTTAAATCTTAAGAAATCTCTAGCTTTTGATTTAACCGTTTTCCCAGTTTTTGGATTTCTGCAATTTCTTGACTTAAGAGAAGTCTTGTAAAACTTTCCAAATCCAGTGATTTTAACTTCTTCACCTTTTTTAGTTTCTTTTTTAATTACTTCAACTAATCCATTTACCACAGAAAGGCAATCTTTCTGAGATAAGTCTGTTTCTTCGCTTAACTTCTTTACTAAATCTTCTTTTGTCATTTTTGACAACTCCTTTGGGAAATTTCCCTATTGACTTATTAACTTACTAATATTATCTTTTTTTAAATAATAAACTTTCTGTTTTGTTTTAGCAACTTAACTTCTTTATAACCAATTAATTCATCATTTAAAAGTTTTTTTATTGCATTTCTAACTGGTGGATCAGATGATTTTAAATCATCTTTTATTCCACCTAAACTTAAATCTTTTTTACTTAAAGAAGCAACTACCATCCCAATATTAAAATCATAATATCTTGCAAAATACAAGATTGCCTGAACAATATCTAATTCAATATCTAATTCAATATCATAAGCATATTTGACGTCATAAGTATAATCACCAGAATCTATATTTTCTACCATTTTTATTCCTTTAATTTTTTTATTATTGTTTCTTTAAATATTTCTTTTAATTTTTTTATATCATCTTTGCAATCATCTATTTCAAAAAAATATATTTTACCATCTATACAACCATCTTTAGAATCATCAGAAAATCTATTTAATATATAATATAAGTCTTTATATTTTTTAAAAAATAATTTTAACATTTTTAACCAAATATTTTTCTTATAATTTTTCCAATATTTAATTAAATGAACTGGTAACCATTCTGTACTGTCTTTATATATTTTATTTTTATAAGTAGCTCCCTTTTTATGAAGTAAAATAACTTTGGTATCATGTTGACAAGTTAAAAGAAATCTTAATTCTTCTACTGTCCTTACGTCATCAATAATTATATATTTATGTTTATTTTTATTCAAAATAATATCTAACCAAACTAATTCTCCAAATAAATCTCTTCCCCATTGTCCTAATTTTTGTAAAAAATATCTTAATTTTATTTTTTTATATACTTGATCTACAACAGCATTCTTATTTTTGCTAAATGGCTTATCATAAAAAATCCTTGCCATTGCTTTTATTGGATTTCCAATAGATAAAATCTTATATCTATTATCATCTTCTATTAGTGCTTTAGCTAATGTTGATTTACCTGATTGCGCAGGTGCTATTATTGATATTTTTGGCATTAAAAACCTTCCAAATACTGAATTAATTGAATTATAATTATATAGCTGAAAAATAAAAAAATTATAAATAATAATATTGTATCTTTCATAATTTGATAATTTCAATCCCAAGTTTTTTTGCAGATTCTACTACATTATTATCATTTCTATAATCTTCTAAATAATAAACTTTTTTTATTCCTGCATTTATGATCATTTTAAAACAATTCCAACAAGGATAAGCTGTTATATAAATATCTGAATTATATATTGCAACACCATTTTTAGCTGCAAGAACAATCGCATTTGCTTCTGCATGTATTACATTCATACAATGATTATTTTCCATTAAATGATTATTTTCATTACAATGTGGGAGTCCACTGGGCGAACCATTATAACCTGTCGTAAGGATATTATGATCTCTAACAATAACACATCCTACTTGTTTTCTATCACACGTAGAACGTTCTGAAACCATCTTTGCTAAATTCATAAAATATGTATTCCAATTCGGTCTACTGCCTATTTCATGATTATTATTCATGAATTCCTGCTTCATCCAGGATAGCTTCCATATTAAGTCTTACATCCTGTCCACAGGCTTTAATTCCCTTGTGGCTCAAGGTACAAAGATTTATAGAAGCATTTAGATCTCTATCTATTATAAAACCACATGTAGGACATACAAAAATTCGTTCAGATAAATCTAACTTTTCCCTTATAGCCCCACACTTACTACATGTTTTAGAAGATGGATAAAAACGATCTGCTACAACTAATTGACTCTTATATATCTTAGATTTATAAGATAATTGTTGTCTTATAAGACCCCATCCCACATCAGATATTGACCTAGAAAGCTTCTTGTTCTTTGACATACCTTTTACATTAAGATCCTCAATTACTATAGTTTGGTTTTTGCTACACAATTGAGTGGTCATTTTATGTATATTATCACTTCTTTTACAAGTAATCTTATAATGAAGCCTTGATAGCTTAATCTGAGACTTCTTCCTATTATTAGAACGTTTAATTTTTCTTGAGTGTTCTTTGGATAATCTGGCCAACTTTTTAATATTTTTCTTTAGTGGTGTTAAGTTATCAAAAACTGTCCCATCTGAACAAGTTGCCAGGGACTTAATACCTAAATCAACACCAATACACTTATTAGAAATTCTTTCTTTTGAATAATTACCTACATTTACAGAAAAGGATATAAACCATTTATCTGCTGTTCTTGATACTGTTGCAGATTGTAGGGCACCACTGAATCTTAATCCCTCAGCCATTTTAATGTTTTTGATATGTGGAATATAAATTGTTTTACCTAACAATTTTATCATCTTTCG
>Ga0265297_10011984_pt1 | contig 10501 bp, 7 predicted proteins | sample Munlanlwell13791_FD_192502 | JGI IMG/M metagenome (GOLD analysis project Ga0265297, IMG submission 192502) | Leachate microbial communities from a municipal landfill in Southern Ontario, Canada - Leachate well 137-91 | ecosystem: Engineered > Solid waste > Landfill > Unclassified | place...
AGGGAGGAAGACGATCGCTTACGTCCCCCTCTTTTTAAGGAGGGGTTAGGGGAGGTGACAGTACACTCACACGCCCCTCTTTTTAAGGAGGGGTTAGGGGAGGTGACAGTACACTCACACGCCCCTCTTTTTAAGGAGGGGTTAGGGGAGGTGATATTCATTTGTCATCCTGAACTTGTTTCAGGATCTCTCTTTTTACATTTTATTGTTTTAATGTTTTAGTAATTTGTGGTATAATAATTAGGTAGAAAGTTTGTGAAGTGTAAAGTTAAAGGATTTATTAATTAAATTCTTCATTTACTTTATAAACTTTTGACTTTTAACTTTATAATTAAAATTAATATGAATGAACCAAAATATACAGACGCCATAAAATACTCATGGAGTTTTGTTTGGCATCATAAAATTTTGTGGGGGTTGGGTATCCTAGCCATGTTTATTGGTCAATTTGGTCTAGGTGATTTTTTGGGAAAAATTTGGTTATCGGGAGAAAGATTAGTTTTAACTGGTGAACCACTAGGACAAGGTTTGAAGATTTGGTTTTTTGGTCTAATGCCATATCATTTTAATGACCTAGCTATTTTGTGGTTTATATTATTATTTTTAATTGTGGCAGTTTTTGTGGTTTTCGTAGCCATCACAGCTCAAGGAGCCATAGTGTCGGCTTGCGTTTCTGGGCATGGTATAAAACACATCCCGAATATCACTAAATTTTGGCATAGTGGTGTTAAACATTTTTGGAAAGTATTGCTTGCTAATGTGATAGAAAAAATAATGTTAGCCATGTTGCTCGTAGATTTGATTTATGTTTGGCGATATATTATGACCTCTGGTTGTTATTGGCCGACACTTGCTTTGACTTTAAGTTTGGGTTTAATATTATTTTTAGCAATTTTAGTTTCAGTTTTATTTATTTATACTATTGGTTATATTGTGGTTGATGATAAAAAAATGATTGATGCTTTCAAAAGTGCCTATCAATTATTTGCCCGCCATGTGCTTGTTTCCATAGAACTTAGTATAATTTTACTTCTGTTTGGAATTTTATTAGTAATGGCCATCATTGCTGTTTTAGCTATTTTCTATTTCCCCAGTTTATTCTTTGGAATTTTAGCAGGAGCTTTGAATTCTTTAACTCTGTTAGTCATTGGGGTTATCATCACCACTTTTTTAATGGTGGGATTCATAGTTTTAGCTAGTGGTATTTTTAATGCCTTCACTATTTCTGTTTGGACTTATATGTTTATGCGAATGCACAAAGAAGGATTAACAAGTCGTATTTTACATTCAGTAGAAAAATTATTAAAAATAAAAAAATAAATAATATAGTGATATGTCATCAGGTTTTGGATCCATACAAAATTTATTAAAACAAAATCAAGATGAAGAGGGAGAGGACAACAAGGAAAAAGATTTTGATAGTGCGGAGGCTAAATTTTCTAAAAAAATAGCAGAGATTACTACTTTGGAAAAAGAAAAAATAGTCATGAGAAAAGCTGGTTCTTTGGGCTTGCCCCATATTGATTTATCTCAATTTCCAGTTTCTTCCGAAGCTTTACGAACTATTCCCGAAGAACAAGCTCGGGCAGAAAAAGTAATTTGTTTTTATTATTCTATTGAAGAAATACGTTTGGGCTGTGTAGAACCAACTAAAGAAGTAGAAGAAATTGCTTATCAAATAGCCGAACGTCATCATGCACAAGTTGGTATTTATTTAATTTCCGAACATAGCCTGGAACGAGTATTAAAACTTTATGCCACCTTACCTTTAATAAAACCAATTAATAAAGAAATAAATATTACTGATGACGAATTAGCTAAATACCAAGCTAGTATAAGTACACTACAAAGTATTAGTGAAAATTTTGAACAAATATCTGTTACCGAACTTTTAGTTTTATTAATTGCCTCAGCTTTAAAAACTAACGCTTCCGATGTGCATGTAGAATCAGAGGAAGATGGTGTGAAAGTGAGATATCGTATTGATGGCGTTTTGCATGATGTGGCCGAATTACCCAAAGAAAAATTAAAAAAATTTATTGCTAGAATTAAATTACTAGCTGATTTGAAATTAAATGTTGATGACAAACCACAAGATGGTCGCGTTACTTTGCGTTTATCAAAAGATAGTTTAGACGTGCGTGTTTCTACCATGCCGACTGCTCATGGCGAAAGCGTGGTGATGCGTATTTTGTATGGTAATTATCAAGGTATAAATATGGAAGATTTGGGTATCTATGGTGCGTCCTATGAAATTTTGCAAAAAGAAATGGAACGACCGAATGGTATGATTATCACCACTGGTCCAACTGGTAGCGGTAAGACAACTACTTTGTATGCTATCTTAAAAAATTTAAATAAAGAAGGTGTTAAAATTATTACTTTGGAAGATCCGATTGAAATTAAAATGAAAGGTATTAATCAAAGCCAAGTTGACCCTAGCCGTGATTATACTTTTGCCAATGGACTTCGTAGTATTTTGCGTCAAGATCCAGATATTTGTATGGTGGGAGAAATTCGTGATTTAGAAACGGCTGATATTGCTATTCAATCCGCCCTCACCGGACATTTGATGCTCTCAACTATTCATACCAATTCAGCTTCTGGTGCTATCCCACGATTTTTATCAATGGGTGTCAAACCATTTTTATTAGCTCCGGCACTAAATGCTATTATGGGTCAACGTTTAGTACGTCGTATTTGCCCCCATTGTATTATCGAGGACAAAATAGATAATACTAAATTAGATAGAGTAAAAGAATTAATTAACAAAATGCCCGAATCAGAAAAGAAAAAAATAGATTTGAATAATTTAAAATTTTATAAAGGAACTGGATGTGAGAAGTGTAGTGGTTTGGGCTATAAAGGTAGAGTTGGTATTTATGAAATTTTTGTGATGAACAAAGAAGTTGAAAGTATTATTTTGTCTGAGCAAGTTTCCGAATACACCATAGAAGAATTAGCTGTAAAAAATGGTATGGTCACTATGGTTCAAGATGGTATTTTAAAAGCCCTAAACAAAGTTACCAGTTTAGATGAATTATTTAGAGTAGTAGAATAATTTTTGTTTTATTTTTCATATAATAATTAAGGAGGGATTCATTAAATAATATAAATTAAATATGATTGTTAGAAAAAATGAGACTCAACCAACCAACGAACCACCTATCCAATTCTACAAAACCATCGCCATATCTTTTTTAGTTATTACATTAATTCTTTTAGGCGTGGTAATTTTTATTACTACCAAAAAAGCCACTATTGAAATAACAGCTAAAGAAGATAGCAAACAAGTAAGTTTATCTCTAGGTGTGGGGGAAACAGGTGAAATTATGGGGATAGTCACGTCAACTTTGTATGAATGGTCAAATAAATATTATCCGACAGGGGTAAAAATGATTGAAGCCCCAGCGGAAGGAACAATAATTATTTACAACAAACAAAATAAAGATCAAACTTTAATAAAAAATACTAGACTTTTGAGTTCGGATCAAGTTTTATTTAGAATGAAAACTCGAGAAACTATCCCAGCCAACGGACAAAAAGAAGTAGCGGTTTATGCCGATGTGCCCGGCAGTAGTGGCGATATTCAACCAGCTCAATTTACTATTCCCGGTCTAAGTGCATCTTTACAAACTCTTGTTTATGGAGAAAGTGTACAACCTATGTCAGGTGGATTTAGAAAAGTAGGGGCTTTGAGTGCTGAAGATTTAGAATCCGCCCAAACGCTCTACAAAGAACAAGTAAAAGAAGCTTTTTTGAAAGAACTCGGTTTAAATAGTTTGGGGGTAGCTTTAAAAATTGATATTGGTAAAATAAAATCTGATAAAGAAATTGGTGAAGAGGTGAGTGAATTTACTTTAACAGGATCAAATAGAGTTATAGCTGTTAATTATGATCCTCAAAAATTGCAAGAGATTATTAATGGTAAAGTAGCCAGTGAGATAGATAAAGGTTCGGAAAAATTTTTAGCTGTGAATAATGAGCCAAAAGTAGAATTGGTGGCAGTAAATGAAGAAACAGGTACTGCTGAATTTTCTGTGTATCAAGAAGTCTTAGTCACTTTAGATGTTAATGCTGATAGATTAGCAATTGTGAATTTTGCTGGTAAGAAAAAAGATGAAATAGAACGTTATGTTTTAGCTTTAGATCATGTGACTGGGGTTAATGTTAAATTTTCTCCCAGTTGGATGAGAACCGCTCCGAGCGTACCAGATAAAATAAAAGTGATTGTGAAGAGTGTGAAGTAGAGAGCCCCGATGCAAATCGGGGTCCCGACTTTACGTCGGGATAGTAAGTAGAGAGTAGTGAGTGGAGACAACGAACATTATTTGTCATTGCGAGGAACGAAGCAATCTCACACCCCCCTCTTTTTAAGGAGGGGTGGTATCCATCTGTCATCCTGAAATTGTTTCAGGATCTCTCTCACTTGTCATCCCACGAAGATGCTGAAATAACCTGCCTGCCGGTAGGCAGGATTCAGCATGACAGTGGTGTCTGTCATTGCGAGGTACGAAGCAATCTTTTATTGTCATCCTGAACTTGTTTCAGGATCTGTATTTTTCACAACCGTTTAGAATGACAAAATTCTTGACAAAAAAATAATAAAGATATAAGATAAATTTAAGGTAATTGGAACGGCTACCAACCGTTCTACTCCAATAAAGTACCCCTTGTGGGCTAAGCCTTTAAAAAAGTTAAATTTTCGGGTGGAACCGTCCCAATTAAAAAATTGAGACCCCGATGCCAAGTTTTTGGTGTCGGGGTTTTTAAATAGCCTTGATTACTCAGATTATATTGAATCACAGAAGTTTAAATAAAATATAAATTTAATAAATAATAATTATAAAAAATATGGAAAATAAAAATATAGAATTACAAAGACACAGTATGGCGCATTTAGTAGCCACAGCTATACAAAAACTTTACCCCAATGCCAAATTTGGGGTAGGTCCAATAGTGGAAAATGGTTTTTATTATGATATTGATTTTGGTAATAATATTATTGAGGAAGACTTAAAAAAGATTGAGAAGCAAACTAAAAAAATGATTTCGCAGAATTTAAAATTTGAGAGAAGTGAAATGAAAATTGATGAGGCCATTAAATATTTTGAAAAGTTAGGGCAAATCTATAAAGTGGAACTTTTGCAAGATTTAAAAAGTAAAGGCACTACCAGATTGAGTGATGAAGAGAAAAATGAAATAGGTGAACAGGTAGAAAATGTTTCTATCTATAAAACTGGTGATTTTGTGGATTTGTGTCGTGGTCCCCATGTGGAAACTTCCAAAGAATTATGTGTTGATGGTCTCAAATTAACTAAACTAGCTGGAGCCTATTGGCGTGGTAAAAATGAGAATCCACAATTACAAAGAATTTACGGAGTTTATTTTGCCACCAGTGAAGAGTTGAATAAATATTTAGAATTTTTAGCAGAGGCAGAAAAAAGAGATCACAAAAAACTTGGTAAAGAATTGGGTTTATATTCTTTTCATGATGTTGGGCCGGGTTTTCCATTTTTTAAACCCAAAGGAACAGTTATTTTAAATGAATTGATGAAGTATTGGCGCGAAGTGCATGATAGAGCTGGTTATGGAGAAGTAAGAACTCCAGTTATTTTATCTCGAAAATTATGGGAACAGTCAGGGCATTGGGAGAATTACCGAGAGAATATGTACACCACTAAAATTGACGGCGAAGATTATGCCATTAAACCAATGAATTGTCCTGGTGGAATGCTTTTGTATAAAGAAGACTTACATTCTTATCGTGATTTACCCTTGCGTTGGGCAGAAGTCGGTTTGGATCATCGCCATGAACTTTCCGGAGTATTAAATGGTTTATTTAGGGTGCGTGCTTTTTGGCAAGATGATGCCCATATTTTTATGCGTCCTGATCAAATTAGTGACGAAATCCTGGGTGTTTTAAATTTAGCTGATGAAATTTATACAACTTTTGGGCTTAGTTATCATTTGGAACTTTCTACTCGTCCTAAAAAATCGATTGGTACAGATGAAGCTTGGGAATCTGCCACTAATGGTTTAAAAGATGCTCTAGAAAAATATGGTAAAGGCTATCAATTAAATGAAGGTGATGGTGCTTTTTATGGACCTAAAATTGATATTCATGTGAAAGATGCTCTAGGTCGTACTTGGCAGTGTGCCACCATTCAATTAGATATGAATTTACCAGAAAGATTTGATCTAAATTATGTTAATCAAAAAGGAGAAAATGTTAGACCGGTTATGATACACCGAGTGATTTTTGGTTCAGTAGAGAGATTTTTAGGGATCATTGTTGAACATTATACTGGAAATTTTCCAGTTTGGTTAGCGCCAACTCAAATAAAATTAGTAGCAGTTTCCGAAAAACATGTTGACGGTGCCTATAAATTAAAAGAAGAATTGAGAGAATTGGGAGTTAGAGCAGAAGTTGATTCTGCTGATGAAACTGTAGGAAATAAAATAAGAAAGTCAGCTAAAGAAAAAGTGCCTTATGTCGTGGTGGTGGGTGATAAAGAGTTAGAAGGAGAAAATTGGACCATTCGTGTTCGTGGTCAAGAAGATCAATTGGTTATGAGTAAAAATGATTTTGTAGAGAAAATTTTACAAGAAATTAAAAATAGAAAGTAATAAATGTCTAAAAAATATCACCTTCAAACTTTTGGTTGCCAAATGAATAAAAATGATTCAGAGCGCATAACTGCGCTTTTGAATTCTTTGGGTTTAAAAAGTGTTAGCGATCCCTCTTGCGCTGATTTACTTTTAGTAAATACTTGTGCCGTCAGACAAAGCGCGGAGGACAGAGTTTTTGGCATAATTAAAAATTGGCAAAAATTTAGAATAAAGAAACCCAATTTAATTATTGCTGTTACCGGTTGTATGCCGGGACGCGATAAAAATGGGAAAATAAAAAATAAAATACCGGGAGTGGATTTATGGTTTGGTATTGATGACTTATCACAATTACCAAAATGGTTAATTGGGTTGTCTTTAATACCCCTAGTTTGTAATTCAAAGCAGACAGAATCTCTCACCGATTATTTGCAAATAACCCCTAACCGAGAAAATAAATTTCAAGTTTTTATTTCTATTCAGACTGGTTGTAACAATTTTTGTACCTATTGCGTAGTGCCCACTGCTCGAGGGAGAGAAAGAAATAGAAAATTAGTAGATATTTTAGCAGAAGTAAAAGAAGCTGTTAGACAAGGTGCAAAAGAAATTATTTTGCTCGGACAAGTAGTTAATAATTATCAAGCTAGTGATATAGAAAATTTTTCCGCTAGTTGTCCCCTCCTTACGAAGGAGGGGAATAAGGGGAGGTTAGTTAAAGATCATTTCTCTGCTTTACTTTGGGAAATAAATCAAATTCCAGGAGAATTTCGTATTCATTTTACTGCCCCTGATCCCCAATATTTTTCCAATGAACAGATAGAAGCTCTAACATTTCCTAAGCAAGTAAATTTTTTGCATCTTCCGGCTCAATCGGGCGATGATGAAATTTTAAAAAAAATGAATAGACATTATACCAGAGCCCAATATATCACATTAATTAAAAAAATACGCCAAGTCAAACCCGACATATCTTTAGCCACTGATATTATAGTTGGCTTTTGTGGGGAAACAAAAGAACAATTTAAAAATACAGTTGATTTATATAAACAATGCGATTTTGATATCTCTTATCACGCTCAATATAGTGAACGTAGCGGGACAACTGCTGTCAAAATGTTTAAGGATGATGTTTTACAATCAGAGAAAAAAAGACGGTGGAATGAATTACAAAAGATAATGTTGGAACGAACTTTTCAAAAAAATCAAAAATATCAAGATAAAATTGTTAGAGTTTTAGTTGATAATGTTAGACCTCTTATTACGAGTAATGACAACTCGTTTGTCATCCTGAGCAAGGCGAAGGATCTAGATTCTTCGGCTTTGCCTCAGAATGACAATAATGATAAAAATTTAGTAATCTGTACAGGTAATTCTGATGATATGAAACTTTGCCAATTTCTGGGGTCGCCCGATATGGTGGGCACTTTCCAAAAAATAAAAATAACCCAGCCATTGACTTGGATTTTAAAAGGGGTAATTAGTGAATAAGTTATAGAGAGTAATGAGTAATTAATTATCACTTTTTGAATTGTTGTCCGACCAAACATCCTGTACTCCACGCCACTTGAAGATTGTATCCACCAGTCGGGCCGTCAATATCTAAAATTTCTCCAGCCAAATACAAATTATCAATTATTTTTGATTGGCATGTTTGTGGGTTAACTTCTTTTAAATCAACCCCTCCGGAAGTTATAATGGCTTTTTCAAAACCCACTAAACCCTTAACATTAAGTTCAAATTCTTTTAAAAGTTTAACTATTTTTTTTCTTTCTTCTTTAGTTATTTCATTTACTTTTTTATTATCTTCAATTTTTGATAGTTTTATAATAACTGGAATAAGTTTTTGGGGTAATAATTTATCCAAGCTATTTTTAAATTGTTTATTTTTTTGCTTGGCAAAATCTTTTTGAATTCTTTTATCCAAAGTAGAAAAATCCAGAGCTGGTTTAAAATCTATTTTAATTTTTAGCTTATCCGTCGTAGCTCTAGCAGAGGAGGACTCAAAGTATTCATTTATTTTCTTACTTAAATTTAATACCACTGGGCCACTTAGTCCATTGCCAGTAAATAATGCTTCACCAAAATATGATGCTAATTTTTTTTCTTTCCACAAACTTACTTCCACATTTTTAAGACTTAAACCTTCTAATTCTTTTACCATGTTTTCTTTTACTATAATTGGAGTTAGAGCTGGTTTGAGCTCTGTTATTGTGTGTCCCAATTCTTTTAGCCATTTATACCCGTCTCCTGTGGAGCCAGTCCCGGGATATGATTTACCCCCCGTAGCGATTAAATAATTATCAGCTATTATTTCTTCCCCATTTTTTAATTCAATTTTAGTAATAGAATTATTTTTAACTACTATATTTTTTACTTCCGCGTCTGTTTTAATAGCTACATTATTTTGTTTTAAATATTTTTTTAGGACTTCCAAAACATCTTTAGAATTATCCGAGACTGGGAAAACTCGATCTCCACGTTCCACTTTGGTTTTAAGTCCTCGGCTTTCAAAAAAATTAATTACATCTTTGTTACTAAATTTATTTAGAGCGGAATATAAAAATTTGCCATTTGGTCCATAAACATTTATTAGTTTTTTTAAATCTTCTTCGGCATTAGTGATATTGCATCGGCCTTTGCCAGTGATTAAAAGTTTTGTGCCCAAATAGTTATTTTTTTCAATTAAAATAACTCGGGAGCCAAGTTCTCCCGCTCGTCCACCAGCCATCATACCAGCTGGTCCTCCTCCAATTACTGCTAAATTATAGATTATTTTTTCCACAACTTACTTACTCTGGTAAATTATCAAGATCTTCTGAAAGACCTAATTCTAATTCTAGTTTAGCTGAATCACGATCTTCTTCAGGAAAAGTGTTCAACCATTCATTTACTATAGTTTTAGTTAATTCTACTCCTTCATTTTCTTCCATAAAATCGTTAACTCTGTTAGTTAAAGATGATTTTTCCATATCCACATTCATATTTGGCATCTCACCTTTGAAATTATTATTTCCCATAAGTTAATTGGTTAATGTTTAATAAAATATTTTTAAAGAGCTATGGTAAAATAGCTTAATTTCTTGAAAATTTTGCTAAGATATGATAGGATGCCAGTAGCAGTTTGCTGTATAATTCTATCATTTTCTCTAAACTATCTTAACAGTTTTAAGTCGGGTAGTCAATTATATCAATTAATATCTCATTACTTGTATTAAAAATCAGAATAAAAATATGAATAAAGTTTTACCTAAAATTTTAGTAATTCTTGGTCCCACTGCCAGTGGTAAAACTGACTTGTCTCTTAAAATTGCCAGAGAATTTAATGGTGAAATTATTTCAGCTGATTCCAGACAAATTTATAAAAAGATGAGTATCGGTACAGCTAAGCCTGAGGGGAAATGGTGTGAGGCTAAATCCGGGAGAGTGTATTTAGTAGAAGGTGTCCCTCATTATATTATGGATATAGTTGATCCGGGTAAAAATTTTACTTTAGCGGATTTTAAAAAAATAGCCAGCAAACATATTAAAGATATTTTAAAAAGGGGGAAATTGCCTATGATTGTGGGTGGGACAGGTTTGTATATAGAATCTATAGTTGATAATTTGGGGATACCTAAAGTGGCACCAAACAAAAAATTAAGGAAAGGTTTGGAGGAAAAAGAATTAAGTGAGTTAATAAAACTTTTAGAAAATCTAGATCCCCAAACAAAAGACAATATTGATTTACAAAATAAAAGACGAGTAGTGCGAGCTTTAGAAGTAGTTATCACCACTGGGGAGTCTTTTGTAAAACAAAAAACCAAGTTAGATAGTTTGTATGATTGCTTACAACTGGGAGTTCAAAGGGATAGAAAAGAGTTGTATGATAGAATAAATCAGCGAGTGGATT
>Ga0265297_10011986_pt1 | contig 10500 bp, 12 predicted proteins | sample Munlanlwell13791_FD_192502 | JGI IMG/M metagenome (GOLD analysis project Ga0265297, IMG submission 192502) | Leachate microbial communities from a municipal landfill in Southern Ontario, Canada - Leachate well 137-91 | ecosystem: Engineered > Solid waste > Landfill > Unclassified | place...
CCCGTAAACTGTGGACGAAGCAGATCTCGTTAACCAGTCAGGTTGGGGGGGTTAACCAAATGTTGCAACATGCAACACGTGGAAGAATAGTTAAAGCATTAACTATTAATGATCGAAGCATTCAGGGGTTATGAGATATATCTCAAAACTCAATCTCGTTAACCAGTCGGATCGAGGGGGTTAACGAGATTTAAAACAATTGTTTGAATTCAGGGGGGCACAGGGTAGGGGGGTTCGGTCGAAACACCCATAAACTGTGGAAAAAGGGACCCCACCGCACCGCCCCGCGCAGTAGAATTACCATGGATAACCAAGAATAACCGTAGATGACAGATAATAACACCGCACCCTCTCACTTGCAGAAAGAATCGATCCATGCTACACTCTCCCCCATGATCGCGTACCTATTATCAGGACATCGTCCCGAGCACATGGCGCATTGCATATCGAGGCATTTCCCGAGGCCCGTGATGACGTATCGCTGCACTGAGTCCGGGGATCCTATCGTCCGGGTGCGGAGCCGCTACGTGCCCTTGTACCCGGAGATTGTGGACATCCTGGACGTGTACATGAGATCGTACGGCGAGTGCGAGAACCCGGCCCACAGGCTGTGGGTCTACGCCAACTTGTTCTGGAGGGACAAGACGATGTCCCCGGTGCTGGTCATATTGGGCCATGGCCTGACGCTGATGGGTGTCCGGAGGTATTTCAAGTCGTACAAGACTGTCTGGTGCGAGGATCCCTGCGACTGGTCCGTGGACAATGCGGACTATATTCTGCCCCAGGGATCTTCGATTGAAAGATTGCATCCTGTGGCAGACGAGTTTGTAACGAGCATGATGCTGGCCGATCGGCCTAAGTTTCGGGCTTTGGGACGATAATTCTATGTTATTTTTTCTTTGAGCTTTGTTTTGATGGCCTGGCAATAATCGCCACCGGGCCAATAATTTCCATCGGAGGAAGGTGTACATAGTCGCGAACGACACAGAGGTGATCGAGCAGGCAGAGCGCGTGGAATCGATCCTGAAGACGGCGGACCGGTTCCACGAAAACCCGTTATCGTACTACCAAAGCCTTCGGTCGTGGCGCGAGGACGGTCGATTGGAGGTATTTTTTCTGGATATGGGGAAGGTTGAGGTGTTTGAAGGGGGTGTTGCGTGGTCAAGAAGGTACTGAAAGGATTAATAGCGTACATGGCGCTGGTCGGTCTGGTCACATTCCCCCTGTTCATCATGGAGGAATCTCATCAATGCTTAACTTTTGGTACATGGCCTGCCCAGGACGCCAAGAGATGGGACCTGGTGATGACCGGAACGAGCATGATGGAGAAGAATCTGATCATAATGGACCGGGTCAACACGTACTTCGGGTGGATCCAGCCGCTTGCCTGGCTGTCGTACAGGGCCTACCATGAGAGCGCCGAGTTCTACACCGAGGCGCTTCGTGCGAAGGTCTTCGCCTACGCTCCGGAGCTGTTCGTAGGCAAGCATGTGGAGTTCAGGTTCAAGCCGAACAGCATTTCGACCCTGAAGGACGGCTCCTACGCCGCCTCGAACGGCAATGTTCGGGTACTCTACGGGTCGCCTCCAGGCATGGTCATGCAGGATGTCAAAGGCGTGCTCATGCAGGACGGAAATCTTCTCACAATCGACACGCGGAAATAGCCCCACGAACGCCTCACGTCGCCGTGGTGCGACGATCTCACCTAAAGCCATATCAACGTACTTATATAATAAGAGGAGCCATAAAATGTTCACACCGGACTGGACTGTATCTCCTGGAGAGATACTTGTGGAGTATCTGGAGAGCCTGGGCTGGACCGTGCCGGCATTCAGCATCGAAACCGGGCTGGCTGAAGCCACAATTCACAGCATCATCGATGAAAAATCCCCGATCACGCCGGAGATTGCCCTGGGCCTGGGCCGAATTATTCACTCGGACAGGTTCTGGCTGAACCTGGAGCGTCAGTATCGTCGGGATCTCGACCGGCTCTCCTCCGAAGAGGGGGGCACAGGGTCGGGGGGGCTGATCCAAACACCAATTTTACCCTGTTGATCGGCAGATCGACAGGGTTTTTTTTAACCTACATAGTCACACTATGATTGACCCCATCTTCGATGGGGATAGATTCAGCCTCCGGCAGGGCGGTAAAAGATAATTCCATGTTGTTCTTCTATGATCTTTTCTTCCAACCATTTTGCAGGAGGCTACCATGGCACATGAAATCATGAAGGCTGCAATCTTCTTCTCCGCTCTTTTCAGTTGTTGCATCGTCTTTTGGGCTCTTACTCCATGATTCAGAAAATAATTCTTGGTTGTTTTGGGGTGAATCGATTGTCAAAGGGACGGTCGGTTCGAAACCAATAACCCTTGAGAGGAGATTACACAATGAAACTTTTGAAGAGAACCGCACAGCCCGCTGCTGTAACGAAATATTATCCGGCAGTGGATGGCAAGAAATCCTTCATCATGCTTCCGGCAAGTATGGTGGAGCCCACCAAGGACATCAACGGATACAACAGAGTGGTGGCATTCGGCAAGGTTGCCGACGCTATCAACAAAGCTGTTGACAAAGGTTTGTCGAAGCTGGACGTCGTGTGGGCGTCTCTCCGCGACAATTCCTTCGACGGCATCGTGGGAACCATCAAACAGACGGACCTCGTTTGTCACGAAGTCAAGATCGGCAAGAAGTCCTACAAGGACGAGTTCGCCACCGAAGCCGCAGGCGCCGACGACGGAGCGCCGTTTTAGTCGCCAACCCCGTACCCCACCCCAAGCGCCCGGAGGATGGTCCTTCGGGCGCGTCAACCCAAACTTTAAACACAGGAGATTGAAGAAATGAGAACTGTAAACTTTGGAAAATGTTTCGTAATCGCGATTGCTCTTTTTGCCATTTTGATGTGTGGACTCATGGCCCATCCCGCAATGGCCGAGGACAAGATCCTTGATGCCAAGATTCAGAGTATCGAGAACAAGCTGGACAAGAACGGCAACCAATACTGCCGTATCTTTATCGCGGAAAAACGAGAACTTTCTGGAATCCAGTATGAGACTTCGGTCGCCGTGATGGGCTTCGGCGCCGGACTCGTTGAGCAACTGAAAGCCAAGAAAGCCGGAGACACCGTGAAACTCATCGTGGCCGAGAACGAGTACAAAGGCCGCACAAGTTACAACATCATAGCTTTGGTCCAGTAAACGAACGCCCAGCCGCCCCGCACGGGACGGCTGGGCATCCAAGAAAGGAGGCAGCCATGGAAAAGCGGAGTTGCATCCTCGACCTTCGGAAATTCAGCGGCTACGGATGGAAGAACCCGAGGCCGTGGGACTGGAAGCCGCACAAGCCGGAAACCCCGGATAAAAAAGTCATCATATTGAAGCCTCGCTTGGAACCCGAGGTTGCATGAAATCGAATCTGGGTTGTAGATTCCGGCCAAAGTAGCGTGGCAGAGGTAGGGGCAGCCGTTGCGACATGCAGCGGCTTTTTTTTATGGGTGAAGATGATTCCCTGTTGTTTGGGGGGTGAACTCTTAATCACAGGAGGTTGCCATGGACAGACAGCTTATAGACTTACGGGACGGCCATCGCTACAAGATGGACGAATTGCGCGGGCGGGTCCGCGGAATGTTGCAGGGACAGCTCACCCGCCACATCCAGACCGCGCTGGACGCCTCTCGTCTCGATCCGCCTTATACAGATGCAATTCAGGAGCGGCTGGAAGATGCGCTCCGATTGATTAAGAAAGAATTGGGTTGTTTGTAGGGTGAATCTTTTAACCAGGAGGTTGCCATGTCATATCTTTCATACGCTGGTGTCGGTTCTCGTCAGACTCCGGTAGATATTCTTTGCCTTATGAAATCTATCGCTACTCGTCTTGCGGCTACGGGCTACGTGCTTCGTTCAGGCGGAGCGGCTGGAGCTGACCGGGCGTTTCAGTCGGGGGCTGGGCGGTCGTGTGAGATCTTCCGGGCACAGGACGCCACTACCGAAGCCGCAGAGATAGCTCGCCAGTTTCATCCCGCGTGGCATCGTTGCGGGGATTTTGCCAAGGCCCTGCACGCGCGGAATGCATTTCAGGTGCTTGGGCGGGACTTGATTTCGCCGGTCAAGTTCGTGATTTGCTGGACACCGGATGGAGCGATCAGCCACGCGGGTCGGAGCATTCGCACGGGCGGCACCGGTACAGCCATCTCGATCGCGTCCGCCAACCAAATCCCCGTGTTTAATCTACAGCGTCCGGAGCATCTGGCGCGGTTGCTGGACTTCGTGAAATAGACCGTCGCTCCATCAGCAATATGAGTTTGGGTTGTTGATGGAGCGAATTTTATTTTAAAGGAGGCAGGTATGAAAGTGTATACGAGCAGCATGAGATGCGGAGATAGAGATCGGTTAAATATTACGGTGAAGAGTGGCGTGCAGGCGTTCGCTCCGAGCTGGGATATGGTAATGGGATACAAGCGGGGGGTGCTGAGTGAGAAGCAGTATGAAAAGCTCTATCTGGAGCGTATGAGAAGATCGTACGTTGCGAATAGAGCTTTATGGGAAGGCGTGCTTGCGAAAAAACGAATAGTGCTGTGTTGTTATTGCAAAGCGGGCGAGTTTTGTCATAGGGTTTTATTGGCAAAGATCTTTGTAAAACTTGGAGCGAAGTATGGAGGAGAGATATGAAATGCTTTCATTGCGGAGCAGAGATCAGGCAGGCTATGATCAAGGCGATAGCGTTTGGCAAAGGCAATGCGCACGCAGATGTGCAGTGTAAGGCTTGCAAGTTTTGGAACGCTGTTGAGTGGAGTGATCCTAAAGTCGTGGCGGCGTACTCGCCACGTGATTATGAAGAGGCGGCTAAGGTGTTCTAAAATAAGTTTAGGTTGTTTTAGGGTGAACAAGGCGTTGCAATCAAGCAGAGCCTGCAACCGAGGAGGGGATCATGGAAGAACTGGATTGCATGGGCAGCGAGGATTGGGAATGTGAAGAGTCATATTGGAAAGAATCGGCGGACGATCTCGAAGAATTTCTTCGAGAGAACCTCGCTGAATAAAATCAAGCCGCCCTTCGGGACGGCTTTTTTTTGCCGCACCCTAAGAGGGGGTCCGCAGGGTCGGGGGTGATGAGATTATTTACCATCCGACAGTGCTTCCGACCCGGCCAGCCCCGTCACCCGTCCCAGCTCCGCACGCTTCAGACCGAGGCAACTACCCTACATAGTGCCAGCGCCAAGACCGCCCGAGGCTCTAACCTCACGCATCTCCAGCACATAGACCGCAGAGGGCAAAAAGAGAGATCTCGTTAAGGTCCCGGCTGTGGACCCCTTCGCTACGCTTCGGGAGAGGGCCGACCGGCAAACTGCCGCCGGTCGGCATGGCAGAACAGCCAATCCGGATAGACCCCGGCGAAGAGCCGCCGGGGATCGATGGAGCTTCCGGCAGGGCAGCCTTCGCTTCAGCAGACCCGGCTTCAGCGACTTCAGCTTCAGCTGGTCCTGTATTCGCCGTTTTTTTAAAAGCATAAGAGGGGGAAAGCATTCCCCCTGTTCGAGCTAAGGCGAGAGTAACCCGGCGAACAGCCGCCGGGAACTCTCGCTAATCTCTCAACACCCCCTTCTATGGGCTACCGTTCTTCGCTGTCATGACCCTTCGGGGGCCTCGCTAAGGCGAGGCATGGCATTCTGCCAAAGATTTGATGCCGGCATCCGACACAGACCGAGCGCAGACGGCCCGGTGGCTTGATTGCCCAGCATCTGAGCATTGAACAAGGACCGAGAGGCACGGGCCGGACCGCCTGAACACAGTTCCCAAATTAAGGAATTCTGACAATGCGCTGCGGCGCCGACGCGAATCATAGCGGAGCATCTTGGAATTGATTGGCCGCGTCCGATTGGCGTGCGAGATTTCAAACGGGTTTAAAAATCACGGTTAGTGGAGGATGGGTTTTGTATCTATCTGAAATCATTCATAATTTACGAGTACGGCGACTTCGATTTATACCAGTCTATAAACATCGGAGGCCGCCCTTATTTTATGGAGTTTTACTCTTTACTTATTGACTTACTTAGTAATGAGTAATCACTATGAGCAATTAGTAATTAGTAATTGCGGACAATGAGAGAAAAAGCCGAGAACGATAAAAAAAGACGTTTTTTTCGCCCTGGATGAAAGAAAAAGTTTGACAAAATATATCAAAATATGCTACGGTAAGACATCACGAACGAACGAAAACAAACCCAAAAACCAAAGGAGATTAAGCAATGAATCAGAGACAAATTAAAGACAACTGGACAGAAGAAAAAATCAGAAACATAAACAGCGCCCTTGAAACAACCCCGTCTTTTTTCGATGCCGTTGACTTTTGCAAGTCAACCGGCAGGTGGGCAGATAAAGACGCAGAGTCAATCCCTGACTGGACTCTTGACGGTTTTCCTATGGGCGAGGATATGGGAATTGACGCTTCCTTCGGATATGGCGCAGACCGCAACCGCCTTGATCGTTCCACGATAGGCGAGGAAGGCCATTTTATCAATGGCCGCTGTTTTGTGGCCCACGAACCCGCCCCGGTTTACAAACCGCAGGCCCACCACAGAATTGAAAATCATATGGCGACATTTGGTCTAGACGCTCTGACAGCTCAGAGGCTTGTTGACGCGATAAAGGCTTTAGAACTCAGCGCCCGTGATTTTTTCACCCTGTCAAGAGCGAATGGCGAAACCCGGAACGGCATAGCCATTCTTGATGAACTGGAAACTTTAGCCGCTGAACTTGCCAAAGTAACTTTTGACCGCCCTGTCAGCCATGACGATCTTGAAACATACGAAGCACCCGAACAGACCCCGCCCGCCGTATGCTATCACAGGCTATTCGATGGAGACGAACCCGGCATGGATGAAACACAGATCCAAGCCCTGAAAGATCAAAAAGAGATTTCCGCTTTGCGGAAATTCCGAAAAATGCTTTATAGTGGAGACTTAAGGCAAATCATACCAGACCGCACGGCAACAACTCAGGCCTTTAATTTCAGCCAAGACCGTATAAACGCGCTCCTTCGTAAGACAGCCGAGACAGCGCCGATTGATGTTTGCTTCTGGCTAACTAGGATTAATGAGGCAAAGCCTGAGAAATTCAAAATTATAAAGGCTTTTCTTGCCACCATAACAAGCGGCAAGGTTTTTGACTGGCGCGGAAAAAAGATAAGTTTGAAGCTAACCCCGAACGAATCCGCTTTGCTGTGGTCTTGCTTCAATGCGAGGCAACGCGCCGCTAAATAACTAACAGCGAGTAAAAAGAGGAATAGAGGCTAAACCCTCTATTCCTCTTTTTTTACTCATGGTAGGAATACTTTTACTCATTACTTAGAGTGAGTAAAGTGAGTAATTGCCTCGAAATTTTCCGCGCCCGCCACGTGAGAGTATGGCGCCTGGCCCCGGCAAAGGGCCGCCGGGTCCAGCCACCAACTCTCACGGGCGGGCGCGGCCTGATTGGTATTCTTCCAAAGATTTGATCACCCCCTGCCCCCTCAAGGGGGGATTGACCCCTTCGGGGATCGATTGAGCCTCCGGCAGGGTGGTGGCCTTCGGCCCTGTTCTTAACTCGGATACCGAGCGCAGACGGGCCGGCGTCGGTGAAGCGCCGCCGTCATATCTCTTTGTGTGGAACGCTTCGCGGCCAATTGATGGCCCTTCGGGATTGACCCCTAAAGGGGATCGATTTAGCCTCCGGCAGGGTGGTATGGGTCTAAGTTGCAGTGGTCTAAGTGGTAAGCGCCGGAGCAGACGGAGCAGCCGGAGCAGCCGGAGCCAAGGCCGGAGCAGCCGGAGCCGGAGCCAAGGCCGGAGCAGCCGGAGCCGGAGCCAAGGCCGGAGCAGCAAGGTCAGAGGTCGGAGCAGCAAGGTCAGAGGTCGGAGCAGCAAGGTCAGAGGTCGGAGCAGCCGGAGCCAAGGCCGGAGCAGCCGAGGCATAAGCAGCTGGAGCCGGTGCCCTTGATCCACATGGTTCCGTATTTGACGCTTCCTTAAAAGCATAAGGTGGGGAAAGCATTCCCCCTGCGCGAGTTAACGGGGGAGTAAGCCGGCGAACAGCCGCCGGCAACTCCCCCTAATCTCGCGACCCCCCCTTCTACCAGCTGTCGTTCTCCGTTTCGAAAACCGTGTTGAACGTGACTTCGAACACGACCCTTCGGGGGCCTCGCTAAGGCTCGGCAAGGAAATTGCCAAAGATTTGATGGAGGATGAATCCAAGGGCGGTGTTTCGTTGCGAATACCGAGTTGAACGAGGCTTCGAATTTTAAAAGGAACGCGCTACGCGCGGACAAGCGATCTGATGTTAGATCTATACAATGGATTGATAGAGCTCGTTGAATCAGCGGGTACATACATAGATGATTTACCTACATAGGTGGCTGTTAGAGTAGTTAGTCTGGATGGTAAAAAGCCACCATCCAGCCTACCAACTCTAACATACCACCTATGTAGGTAAATCATCTATATATGTACGTAGTTACCCCCGCCCCAAAATTTCAGCACATTTTAACCTTCGCCATATGCAATCTTCCCACCCAATCCACCCCACCACCCAAGCACCAAGCTACCAAATTTTATTCTATCTTATTCAGGGTTGATTTATTTTTTACAAGATAGTAGGCAAAAATCTCACCTAAAGGAAAAAACTATGGTAACAGTAACGCCAGCGCAGCTTGCCACCCTGCTCACGTTCACCATCCCCGCGCGTGAACCTGTGCTCATAGTGAGCGCCCCCGGGGTCGGCAAGACCGCTATCAGCGGCCAGGCATCATTCAGATCCGGCGCGGAGTTCATGGTAGCTCACCCTGTCGTGGACTCCCCGATCGACTACAAGGGCATCCCCTTCGTGTTCCAGAACGGCACCGCGGAGTTCATCCCGTACGGCTTTTTAAGGGCCATGATGGACGCAAAGAAGCTCACCGTCGTTTTGCTTGACGATCTGGGGCAATCGCCTCCAGCGGTCCAGGCTGCGTGTTTCCCAGCAGGGACCATGGTAGCGACTCCTTGCGGCACAATGCCGATAGAATTGATTCAAGTAGGCAATCAGGTTGTGGATTCCAATGGTGTTGTGCAAACCGTCACACAGGTATTCAGTCGGTATTCCAACGAGATGCTGCAAATTAATGCAGTCGGTTTGTTGCCGTTAAAGTTGACGCCAGAGCATCCAGTGCTTGTATGTCGTGGTGGCAGGAAGAGGAGTTATTACAAACACAAGAATGGATCATATTTGGTTAATAAAGAAACGGTAGGCAAAATCGAATGGTCTTTAGCGAAAGATATAAAGCCAGGAGATTATGTGGCAACACCGGTCCCGCACAGTAATATTGATGCTGAATGTCTAACGATTGAGCGTAAGGGCCAGATTACAAGAACGGTTGATCTCACAGAGGAACTTGCCGAAATAATTGGAAATTATGTTGGCAACGGATATTACGTACAACATAAGGCCGTCCAGTCTGTTTCATTTTCAATGGGAGACAAATATCCAGAAAGACAGACTCGTCTCCGTGAATTAATCGAAAAGGTTTTTGGAGCTAAAATATTTGTTAAGCAATGCAAGGGCTGCAAGGTTATTGCTTTCCATGATCCGGCATTAGGTGTTTTTCTTTCCGAACATTGTGGACACAGAGCAAACAACAAAAAGATTCCGCAGTTTATTCTTTTTAACAAAAACAGGAACATCCTGACTGCATTCTTGCGAGGCTATCTGGCAACAGACGGTGCGCTCATGCGCAACAAAAACGTCATTCGCGGCATACAGTGGAGCACTGTAAGTCGCACGCTTGCACTTCAATTGCAACTTGCATCAACGAGATATTCTACGTTAGCAACCATCAAGTTGCATTGTAAACAAGGAATGACGATGACTTCTCCGCATAATGGTAAAAAATATCATGTTCAAGATTCATATACCATTCAATGCTCAGACGCGAACTTGTTGGATGCGATTGGAACGGAATACGATGCAAAAAGAAAAGTAGTCTGGTCATTCAAACACGATGACAAAATCTGGACTCGCGTAAAGAGCATCCAAACCGCTTCTTCCGACGAAGTCTACAACCTTGAGGTTTCAGGAAGCCATACATATCTTGCCGAAAATTTTGCGGTTCATAATTGTATGCAGTTATTGCTGGAGCGCTCGATCAACGGCAAGAGGATCTCGGACAATATCGTCTTCATCGCGTGCACGAACAGAAAGCAGGACAAGGCCGGCGTGAACGGCATCCTTGAGCCCGTGAAATCCAGGTTCTGCACGATCGTCGAGCTGGTAGCGGACCTCAACTCATGGATCAAGTGGTACTTGGGCACGAGCTTGCCCGTAACTGTGGCGTCATTCATTCGATTCAGGCCGGACTACCTGCACGACTTCAAGGCCACCTCGGACATGACGAACAGTCCCTGCCCCCGCACGCTGGAGAAGCTGGCCCGACTGGTGCAGATGAACCTGCCGTCGGATCTGAGGTACGCAGCCTATGCAGGCGCCGTAGGTAAGG
>Ga0265297_10011987_pt1 | contig 10499 bp, 7 predicted proteins | sample Munlanlwell13791_FD_192502 | JGI IMG/M metagenome (GOLD analysis project Ga0265297, IMG submission 192502) | Leachate microbial communities from a municipal landfill in Southern Ontario, Canada - Leachate well 137-91 | ecosystem: Engineered > Solid waste > Landfill > Unclassified | place...
AGTCGGCCCCAGCGCCGTCGTCCAGGCGGCTCGCGGGCGCTGCGCGGCGATGGAACTCGGCGTGCCGTCCTGTTTCTCCCACGCGCTGGCGCCGAACCCGTCGCTGGGCTACGAGGGGAGCCTCGGTCTAACCAGCCGCATGATCAACGCGATGTCGGCCCACGCGGCCTTGCGCGCCGCCCTTGTGGGCCCATATGCCCCAAGGGCGGCGGGAGGCGGAACAGTGCCCGCCGCCGGGAGGTCGTCATGAAGCGCACGCCGGTCTCTCCCATGGCGGGATCCCTCCGTTCGCTGTTCCGCCGACCCACCCGCAGCCCCATGTGGACGCCGGAGGGCGTCTTCGTGTATCCGCCGCGCTGCCTGTGGAGCCCGCTGGACCGCGAGGTCATCGTTCAGGAGTGGGCCCAGGCCGCCAAGAGGCGCCAGTTCCGGGATCCCATGGGGCTCTACGTCCACATCCCCGCCGAGGTCCACTACGTGGGAGAGTTCTTCCCATCGAGGGGAAGCCACCCCTACCTCGAGTGCCTCGAGCTGGAGGCCGATTTTCTGAAGCTTCCCGAGGACCTGCCGCTGCGCACCCTCTACGTGGGAAGCGGAGGCGCCGGCGCCCTCTCGTCCTTCTCGGCGCAAGGGATAGACCGCCTGCTCTCCTGGCTCAGGAGCCGTTTCCGGCTCACGGCCTTGCGGCAGATCGCCGTCGAGGTGGACGCGGCGGAGCTGAGCCCGGCCAAGGCCCGCAGCCTCTCCAAGAACGGCGTGGACCGGGTCGTGGCGAGGCTGCCGGCCGACGACGGGACCCCCGCGGCCTCCCAGCGGCGCCGGGCCTTCGCCGAGGGCATACGCATGTGCCGGCGGGCCCGCATACACGCGGTGGCCATCGACGTCGTCACCGGGCGTCCGGGCCAGGGCGCCTCGGCTGCCGACGAGGACGTGGATTTCGCGCTGAGTCTGGCGCCGGACAGCTTCTTCTTGTGCGACTACAGCGCGCTCGGCGACAAGCCGTCCGAGCGGCGGGCTCGCCGCGTGCGGGAGGCCATGGCCAAGGCCTGCTCCCGCGCCCGGGGGAAAGAGGAGCCCAACAACCTCCAGCTCGTGCACGCGCTGCGCTTCAACGCCTCGATCCTGGGGCTGGGCTGGGGCGCCATTTCCCACATCCGCGGGCGTCTCGTCTACGGCAAGGCCGGCTCCTGCTTTTCCTACGTCGACTCGCTGCTGCGGGGCCAGGGCGCCGTCTACGCGGGCAGCCCGGTGGACGAGAAGGGCGAGATGCGCGCCCAGCTCGTCCACTACCTCGAGGACGTCGGCTCCATCGAGTGCTCGACCTTCCGCAACGCCTTCGCGCGCGAGCCGGAGGAGGCCTTTCCGCGCGAGTTCGCCGCTATGGTCGGCGAGGGGCGGCTGGTCAAGAGGGACGAGCGCCTCGAGGTCGTTTCCTCCCACGAGGAGGACCGGTACGTGGCCTCCCTGAGGCTCTACGGGACCGATGTCCTCAAGAAGCTCACCCGGCAGGCGGCCGGCGGCGTCTCGCTGAAGGACCTCGGCTCGATGGACGACACCCCCTTCGCCGACCCGGAGGCGTACCATCCGCGGGGACGGCGCGAGCGGGCCGAGCAGCTGCGGCTCAACGAAGAGGGGATGCGCCTGCTCCAGAAGGGAAAGCCCGCCGAGGCGATCCGGAGGTTCGACCAGGCGTTGAAGGCAGACCCCCGGGACGTCAACGCCCTCATCAGCAAGGCGGCCGCCACGGGAGCGCTCGGCGACCTGGAGGCGGCGCTCGAGCTCTACGGCCGGGTCGTGGAGCTCAACCCGCCGGGCATCGGTGCTCTCTCGGACGTCCTGGCCGCGCGGGCCGGCGTGCTGCGCCGGCTCGGCCGGATCGAACGCGCGGTCGTAGACCTCGAGAAGGCCCTCGGGGCGGCGCCCGCCGACTGGCCGCGGCGCGAGGCGACGCGCGGAGCCCTCTTTCGCCTGCTGCGCGGGCGGCGGAAGGGGAAGGCCTGATGCGCGGGTCCCGCCGGGCGCGCGAGGGCGTCGAGCTCTTCAACGCGGGCCGCTTTCGGGAGGCGGTCCTGTGCTTCGAGGCGGCAGTCCTCGAAGGAGACCGCGACGTGTGGACGCACTGCTTCTTCTCCCTATCGCTGGCCTCCTGCGGCCGGGTGGAGGAGGCCCTCCGCCGCATCCGGGAGTCCTTTCCGTCGCGCGAGCTCCCGCCACCGGTTCTCTCCACGATGGGGGAGATCCTGGAGCGGGCCGGCCGTTCCGAGGAGGCGCTCAAATGCCTCGAGAAGGCCGCGGCCGGCCTGCCGCGCTCGGCCGAGCCCCGCTTCAAGCTCGGCTGCCTGTGCCTTAGGCTCGGCCGCCCCGAGCAGGCCTTGGAGCATCTGCGCAGGGCCCTGCGGCTGGACGGCTCGCTGGCCCCGGCCCACGACATGATCGCGCGCATCCTCACGGAGAAGGGCGATGCGGTCTCGGCGCAAAGGCACCTGTCCGAGCTGGTCCGCCTGAAGCCCCGCTCGGGGGAGGCGCGCCTGAGACTCGGCGAGGCGCTGCGCGCCGACGGGAAGCTCCAGCAGGCCGAGGCCCAGCTGCGCGCGGCCGTGAGGCTCGAGCCGGGCCTCGCGCAGGCGCACCTGTCGCTCGGCGAGCTCCTCGCCGCGCGGGGCGACCTCGCGCGGGCCGAGGATGCCTTGAGCGCGGTGGCGCGCCTTTCCCCGGACTCCTCCGAGACGCACCGCAACCTCGGCGAGCTCTACCTCCGGTTGGGCCGCCCGGCGGAGGCGGGCCGGGCCCTGGCCTCTGCGGTCCGGCTCGATCCCGGCTCGGCGCAGGCGCATCTTCTGCTCGGGGAAGCGCTCGAGGCCTCCGGCCGCTCCGAGGAGGCGCAGGCCGTCCTGCTCGAGGCGACCCGTCTGGCGCCGTCGTCCCCCCGGGGGCTCCTGCAGCTGGCGGAGTTCCTCGCCAAGCGCGGGAAATGGCCCGAGGCCCTGGACCTGGCGCAGAAGGCGGCGCGGCTCGACCCGGCCTCGGCGGCCGCCCTGGCCCTGCAGGCCGACCTTCTTCAGCGCTGCGGCAGGGACCTGGAGGCCGAGGCCGCCTGCGAGTCCGCGGCCGGCGCGGCCTCGGGCGCGGTACAGCCGCTGCTGCGCTTGGCGGACCTCCGTCTGAGGCAGGGGCGCCACAAGGAGGGAGGCAAGCTGGCGCGGCAGGCTTTGGGTCTGGACCCCCGGTGCGCGGCCGCGCACCTCCTGCTGGGGAGGGCGCTGGAGGCGGCGGGGGAGCTCGGACATGCCGAGAAGAGCTTCCGCGAGGCCGTGAAGCTGTCCCCCGGCACGGCCGAGGCGCGCCCGAAACCGGCCGATGACCCCCGACAACCGGGCCAGCCCCTGCTCCACCTGGCGGACCTGCGCCTGAGACAGGGGCGGATCGAGGAGAGCGCCCAGCTCGCGCGGCGGGCTCTGGGCCGGGACTCCCGCTGCGTCGCCGCGCACCTGCTGCTCGGAAGGGCCCTGGAGGCTGCGAGCCGGCCCGGGCAGGCCGCGAAGAGTTTCCGCAAGGCCGTGAGGCTGTCTCCCCGCTCGAGCGAGGCGCGCCTGAGGTTCGGCGAGGCGCTGCGGGCCGGCGGCAAGCTCAAGGAGGCCGAGGTCCAGCTGCGCGCGGCCGCGAGGCTCGAGCCGGGCCTCTCCCAGGCGCATCTGTCGCTGGGAGAGCTGCATCTGAGGCTGGGCCGTCCGGCGGAAGCGGCCCGTGTCCTGGCCTCGGCCGTCCGTCTCGACCCGGGCTCGGCGTCGGCGCAGCTCCTGCTCGGCGAGGCGCTCGAGGCCTCCGGTCGCTCCAAGGAGGCGCACCGCGCCTTGATCGAGGCCTCACGTCTTGCGCCGTCCTCGCCCCAGGGGCTCCTGCAGCTGGCGGAGTTCCTCGCCAAGCGCGGGAAATGGCCCGAGGCCCTGGACCTGGCGCAGAAGGCGGCGCGGCTCGATCCGGCTTCGGCGGCCGCCTTGGCCCTGCAGGCCGACCTTCTTCAGCGTTGCGGCAAGGACCGGGAGGCCGAGGAGGCCTGCGAGTCGGCCGCCAGCGCGGCCTCGGGAGCGATCCAGCCCCTGCTGCGCCTGGCGGACCTCCGTCTGAGGCAGGGGCGTCACGAGGAGGGCGGCAAGCTGGCACGGCAGGCGCTGGGCCTGGACTCGCGCTGCGTGTCGGGGCACCTCCTGCTGGGGAGGGCGCTGGAGGCCGCGGGGGAGCTCGAGAGCGCCGAGAAGAGCTTCCGCGAGGCCGTGAAGCTGTCCCCCGGCTCGGCCGAGGCGCGGCTGAAGCTCGCCGAGTTCTACCTGCTGCAGGGGCGCGCTTCGGAGGCGGCCCCCCACATGGAGAAGGCGACGGCCACCGGAGCCGACGCGGTCCAGAGGGGACTGCTGCTGGCGGACCGCCTGCTGGCGGAGGGGCGCCTCGAGGAGGCCGCGCGGATGTTGGAGTCGGCGCTTCGCAACGACAAGGACGCGGCTGAGCTCCACTTGAAGCTGGGGCAGGTCCAGATGGCCGCGGGCCGGCAGGAACCCATGCGGCGCGCCTTCGAGCGGTATCTCGAGCTGCGTCCCGGCAAAAGAGTCTCGGACGGAGCGGCGCGTTTTTCCGCGCTCATGTGCCTGCGCAGGTACAAGGAGGCCTTCGCGGCGGCCGAGCGGCTGATGGACGGCTGGGACGGGCAGGTCTGGTACGAGAAGCTGCTGCGCCCCTGGGCCGAGTGCCTGGCGCGCCCGTATCCGGAGGCTTTCCTCCTGGGGCTCATCGAGGATTTCGACCGGGAGGCGCGGCGCGATCCGCGCTCGCCGTGGCCGCTCTTCTACAAAGGAATGGTCCTTTGCCGGCTGGTCCGTCCCCGCGAGGCGCTGGCCGCCATCGACCGCACGGCCGTCCACAAGGAGGGCCGCTACGGGTGGATGAGGGCCGTGGCCGGCATGGAGCGGCTGTACCTAGGCTGGTACGCCGAGGCCGTGAGAGACCTGGAGGCGGCCTTGAGGTCCAAGCCGGCGGCCTGGTGGATCCGCTGCCGGCTGGCCGAGGTCCGTTTGTGCCTGGGCCGCGGCGCCGGGGCGCTCAAGGAGCTGGACGCCGCCGAGTCGCTGTGCCAGACCAGCTCGGTGGCCGAGGTCCGCTGCTGGCGCGGAGAGATCCTCCTCTGGATGGGCCGCTATGAAGAGGCCCTGAAGACCCTCGAGGCCGCCTGGAACGGAGGCTCCCGCATGGCGGCCTGCTGGAGAGGGGCGGCCCTGATGCTGTTGGGCCGCCTGCAGGAGGCGCTCCCTGAGCTGGACCGGGCGGTCCAGGTGAGCCCCAGGGACGCGGAGGCCCTCATATACCGCGGGGAGCTCAAGCGGCGGCTCGGACGCCACGAGGAAGCGCTCGAGGATCTCGCCCGCGCCGTCGAGCTGGGCGGCGCGGCCTGGGCGCACGTCAACCGGGCGCTGTCCTTCGCGGCGCTAGGGGACTCCGGCGGAGTATGGCGGGAGTACGAGAAGGTTCCGTGGCAGGTGGTGGAGCGCGGCGCCGCCGAGGCGGGGGTGGACGCGCGGACAGGCCTCGACCGGGACGGAGCCGTGCGCGTTCTCGAGGCGGCGCTGTGCCTGTCCCGCGGCGTCCGGCGCTACGAGCCCTACATCCAGCCCATCTGGATCAAGGCGGGCCCCAGACCTTCCTGAGCCCCTAAGGCTTGCCCTGGCCCGCCTCGACCGGCTTGAAGGTGGCGTCTTTCTGGAACAGGTCCCCGGAGCCTGCCTGCACGAACAGGTGGAAGGCGTCGTGCCGGATGAAGCGGCCGGGAACGCCGAGCGCCTCGAAGGAGACCCCGGACTCGTCGCCTAGGCCGGGCACGGGCCTGAACGTCGCGCCCGTCCTGAAGAGCGGGTCCCCGCCGCCCTTTCCCTTCTCGAGCTTGAGACGGCCGTCCCGCTCTATCAGGAAGCTCCCCGGGGCCGCGACCGACTCGAGGGAGACGAGGCGTGGGTCCGCCAGGCCGGCCGCGACCCGGAAGACATATTCCTTCTTGCTCCCGTCGGCGGCCGGGCGTCCCAGCTCGCCGAAGGGACCCGGCGCCCAGATGGAGCGGTCCGGATAGTTCACCGACTGCAGAGACAGCGTCCGCCCGATGAGCCCGGACGGCTTGAGCAGGGAGACGACCCCGAGCAGATAGGCCGTCCCTTTTCCAGGGTTTCCCCAGATGGACAGGGCCTGGGCGTCCACCTTGGCATTGAGCTCCTTCTGCGGATGCCATGGGTCGGTCTGCACCGAGACGGCTGCGGACGAAGCCTTCACGGCCGCGGCGGGCTCGAACCAATCCGCTCGCTCCCCGGGATCATAGACCCGCCAGGACCGGCTATCGGTTCGGAATGCCACGCCGCCTGAGGCATCCGTGGCCGTGAGCATGAATCCCCAGCTGCCGCCCCGGCGGCTCCCCACGGTGAAAACGTCCCCCTCGGAAAGGACCGCCGAGGTCGAGAAAGCCGGATGGGGCGCCTCGTCGCCGCGGTTCTTGAAGGACGGCGTATAGTCGCGCAGGGGCTTGCCGTTGAGATAAACGTCGGCGTCGTCGGCCACATGCCAGTACAGGGTGACGGGGAGGCCGGCCGGAGCCTCGGGCTCGGCGGGAGGGGCCTTCACGGCCTCGGGCTCTTCCTCAGCCGGCTCGGCGGCGGGCTTGGTCTCCGGCAGGGCCGGAGCCTCCTCGTCCTCGGGCGCGGTCTCCTCCTCGGCCTCCACATCCTCGACGTCGTTGCCCGCCTCCCGCTCCAGGGCCTTGAATGCCTCGTCAAAGTGCGGCTTCACCACGTCGTAGGCGGAGCCGGCCAGCGCGGGCTCCGGCGCCCAGCAGATGGCCGCTGCGAGCAGACACGGCATGGCGGATATCGCGAGAGGAGTCAGGGAGCGGCGCATCGTTTCCTCCATTGAGGCTGACCTGGGTGGATCGCATCATATAAAAAATAGCATCCAAGGGTTCTAATCTTGATGCTTGCGGCGCAGGACCGCGGGCATCTGCCGAATGAAACTTCTCCCTGCTTCCCGTGTTAGATGGTCGGGATGAGAGACGGAAAGGAGGGGCGCATGCGAACCCAGGCCTGGCGGAGGATCGGATGGACGGCTCCCGTATTCTTCGTCGCCTTCCTCGCGGGAGGCTGCCTGGGGACCGACGCATCCGCGCAGAAGGAAGAAGCGGCCGACGAAGAGGCGGCCGTCGAGCCCGCCGCGAAAGCCCCGGCGGCCTTCCGGCCGGTCATCTTGTCCAGGAGCCGCTTCTCCGGACCTGCCCGCCGCGTGGAACAGATCAAGAGGAGCCTCCCGGGTGTCGACAGCGCCTCCGTGCGAGCGGCCTCTGTCGCGGCCGGGCCCAGGATGGGAGACGTCGGCGAGGCGATGTCCCAACTGCATCGCATAAGCTTCGACGGAGATTCCCGCCGCCTCAGCGCACTAGAGTGCGACTCGGCGCCGACCTTCGAGGCCGGGCCTCAGGGCGGCGGTCCCATCCAGGGCGGATGATCGATATGAAGGCTCTGATCCTGTTCGTCGGATGGGGCATCCTGTTCGTGCTGTGTTGGCCGGCGGCGCTGCTTGCGCTGGTTCTCTTTCCCGTCGTCTGGCTTCTATCTCTACCGTTGCGGCTTATCGGCATCACGCTGGACGCGGTCTTCGCGCTGGTGAGCGCCTTGCTGTTTCTTCCTGCTCGCGTGTTTGGGTGGAGGAGAACCGTCGGGCGAGCCTGATTTTCCTATGAGCCAGCATAAGGCCTCGTGTCCGATTTGTGCAATACAAGAGGCCATATTCCTATTATCCTATCAGCGCATATGGCCATCATGCGCGGGAATAGCCTTGTGAGCATCCTGCTGCTTATGGTCTCTCCCTGCGTCCCGGCGTTCGGAGGCGCGTCCCTGGACTTTGAGCAGGAGCTGACCGCGCTCCATGACGCCGGCTTCCATGTATCCTTACCTCCGGGACCGGTGCCTGTCCAGGAGCTCCGGGGAGGGCCGGGCCGGGGGCTGTCGGGCCCGAGGGCGTCGAGGGCCCGGGCGTCGAAGGCTGCGGGGGAGCCCATCGACCTCGGCTCCATGTTCACCGACGGCGTCCGCGAGCAGAAGGACATCAACTCCTGCCATTCCTTCGTCACGGTAGCCCTTCTTGAGGCCGCCTATTTCCGGCGTCATGGAGAGAAGATCCGGCTTTCGGAAGCCGACCTTTTCGTCCAGCATACCGTGCTGGGAGGAAGGGTCTACGACGGCTTCGTGGGGGAGAGCGCCACAAGCCTCTCGGAAAGCGACTACATGGAGCTTGACCTGGACTTCGCTTTCGCGCATGGGGTGGCGACAGCCCCGCAGTACGAGCCCTTGCTTGAGAAATGGAGGCGTTATCGCGAGGCCGAGAAGAGGACCCTCGAGGACCTCTTGAAGCAGGCCAAGCTGGATGAACAGCGCAAGGAAGAGCTCAAGAGGCGCTTCGATGGAGTCGCCAAGGAGGACGCCCGAGAGCAGCTCAGCCGGGCCGACTTCGAGCTCCTTTTCGAGGAGGAGGTCTACGATGTCCGCTCTCACTGGAAGGAGCTCCAGATGGGGACTCTCTCCAAGAAGACGCTCGAGCGTTTTCTGACCGGCAACAGCGATGAGCTCGCCCGGCAGAGAGAGGAGATGCGGGGCAAGTTCAAGGGCATGTCCAGGGTCACCCGCACTTTCGATGAGGGCCGCGCCTACGACGACGTCACAGACCTGAGCGCCCGCGAGTGCCGAGAAGCCGGCTCAGGGCAGCTCGCCGCGATAAACGAGGAGCTCAAGGCGGGACGCCCGGCGGCCGTCTCCATGTGGGATCCTTCACCCGCGAACCATGCCTTTCTCGTCACCGGGACTCAAAAAGGCAAGACCGGCGCTCTTATGTTGAGGACCCGGGACTCCTACTATCTCGACCAGCCGCTTCCGCTGGCCTTTGCCTGCGGGATCTACCGGGTCACCTCGATCCACGAGAAGTAGAAGCCCAGAGTCACGGTTGAGTCCGTGGATCCGGCGGCTAGTCGCCGTTCAGGACCTGCCAGACGTAGTGCGGGAACGCGATGCCGTCCAGCGCCCAGGCGACGGGAAAGCCCACCGCCATCACCGGGTAGGCCCAGAGGCTCCGGTCGTCCCTCACGAGGAGCTCCTTCTCCGTCAACCAGGAGGGGTCGGGGAAGTCGCGGACGACGGGGATGCGCGCACCTCCGAGACGTCGCGCCGGTGCCTCCCCAGGTCGGCGACGTAGCTCATGGCGCAGTCGGAGCCGAATAGCGCGAGGCTCAAGAGGGCCGTCGACGCAGTACTATGAGTCGCGATGACAGGCATTCCCCTTTCTTAAGACGGGGGGATACTTTCCAGGCTTGGCTCACTATTGCTTCTGCTCGACGGGCACGGCTGCACCGTTCTTGAATTCGTATTCCTGAGGCCCGACCTTAGCTTTCCCGTCGCCATACGACACGTTACTGCCGGCGCCCACGTCGCCTAATGCGTTGAATTCCGACTGCGGCATCCAGGTTTGCCCGCCGCCGGTTTTGTTGACGAGGACGTAGCTCCCGGATGCATCCGTCACGATCTCACCGTTCCCGAAACGACTGAGCATCCCAGCCTGGTCAAAGCCGATCGTGGTGGCGCCTGGCGGCGCCGGGACTCCGGCTTGGACCGCCGCAGGATTCTGGGGACTGACGGGTCCGGCATTCGCGACCGAGCCTCCGCCCCCGCCTTCGCCGCCGCCGTCTCCCCCGCCGCCCCCCCCCGAGGGCATGGAGGGCATCGAGGGGCTGCTCGAACCGTTGTCCTTCGAAGGGCTGGCCGGATTCTCCTGCTGGGCTTTTGCAGGGGGGCGCGAGGCGGAGTCCATGACCGTATTGGCGCCCGGGGCTGAGTCCGCCTTGCCTCCTGGACTCGGCCGGCCGCCCTCCGCGGCCCCGCTGGCCGTGCCCTGAGGCCCCCGCCCCTGCTGGCTGAGGTTGAGGCCGAGCCCGTCCCATACGATGCTGTCCACGAAGGACTTCGCGGCATTTCCATAGCCGGTCGACGTGGCGGACCCTCCGGCCGAGGGACCGACTCTGCCGCCGGTATCCGGGGCTGTCCCCTCCGTCGTGGGCAGCGGGCCGCCTCGCGCGGTGCCCCGGTAGTCCGGGGCGATCTCGACGCGGGACAGGTTCGTCTCGGTCCGGGACACGAGGTCGGAACCGCTTCTGGACGGCTGCGGGCGCGCCGCGAAAAGGAAGGCCGAGCTCTGGGCAGGGCTGCCCGCGCTCAGGGCGGGGCCATCGCTCAGTACCGCCTCGACGAAGTTCCGCGAGGGCTGGGCGACGGAAGCGCGCCGGGTCGCGTCGGAGACCCCCGCCCGTATGGCGTCGGCCATGCGGTCCTTCCAGTCGCCCGGCCTCGCGGGGGAGGCCGGGCCCTCCGGTGATCGTCCTTGGCCGTCCTCCGCCGACGGCGCAGCCTCGCTGGCCGGAGGCGTGACGAACTCCA
>Ga0265297_10011989_pt1 | contig 10499 bp, 11 predicted proteins | sample Munlanlwell13791_FD_192502 | JGI IMG/M metagenome (GOLD analysis project Ga0265297, IMG submission 192502) | Leachate microbial communities from a municipal landfill in Southern Ontario, Canada - Leachate well 137-91 | ecosystem: Engineered > Solid waste > Landfill > Unclassified | place...
AGGTGCCAGGCAAAGATCGCACCCGAGGCCATGATAGTCAGGCCAAGAAATGACGTAATAAAAAAAGAGGAGGAGCCCAGCGAAATGAACTGGCCGGTTGTCAACGCAGACCGCAGGAAATTTTCATAAGAATAATTTGCCAGTGACAAAATGACCGCGATGGCACCAGCGACGAGCAGCCTGACAGAGCGCCGGGGAATCCGGTTGATTGCGGTAAACAGGAGCAATGCATATCCACCGACAAGGAGCGGTGGGATGAGGAAGACGATAAAAAAGCCAAACAGGGGCCCTATCAGGGGAATATCGATAAACGGGTTCATGAGAACCACCCCGTAAAAATGTCAAACTGCCGGAAAAGATCCGGTTTTCCCGCTACGTGAATATTAACCGGATTCTGCATGGGCCACCCGGTCAGGCTGTACCCGATTACCGGCCCGGGCTGGCCCGGGTTGGTTGCGTTCACGGTGTACATGACCATGAGCGTGAGCGGGGATTCGCACCGGGTGAACGGGAAGGAACACGGCCTGTTGACTATGCACCCGTTGCTCCCGCACCAGGTCACGTTCGGGTAGAGACGGGCAGTAGTCTCGTTCATCGTGTGGATGGGTTCAACAGGTAACGGGGGATTATACATCGACATGTCTTTTTGTCCTGCAAGAGTGTCAGCGTGAGTCAGGTAATACGCAGTGTCCATTGTCCGGTTCTCCGCATTCACTCCGGGAATTGCAATAATCCCTGCCAACAACGCGAGGATAATGATACAAATCCAGGATTTCATTATTCTTCTCCTCCCCCGTCAGCAAGTACACCCGGTACTATCACGTGAATTCCACTCGCCCGTGCTGCCTCCCGATCCTTCGTACACCTGGATTGAGGGGCCGGTAATAATCAGCTGCGCATGCAGTATCCGCTCCGAAGCTCGTGCAAACTTGACCATATGCCTTAGTTCCCCGTTCATACCGTTCATGGACATTCCGATCTTCTGCGAGCAGACCATCCATCCGGGATCATGGGAGATGGCAGACTCATAGAGAACGCGATCGACCCGCTGCCCGTAGAGCACATAGAATGTCCCGGTTGTCGAGACCGTGAAGAGCTCCGCTCCATCCGGATAGACAGCCATATCCGTCCGGGTCTTTTTCACGATATACAATGGTGCCGTCGCATTCCCCGGTCCCGGAAGCACGAGGTCGATACGATGGACCGTAACTTCATCTTCCGTTGAAGAGGTATAGGTCGGGTGATGGGGATACCCGGTCTCGTTCGCCCCGGTGTGCCGGCTCCCCACCAGCCGGGGCATGAGAGAAGAGATCCGGATGCCATCACGGGTCTCAAGCACTTCTGTCAGGGCCGTATCATTGTTGATGAGGAGGAGCCGTGAGTCCGGAAATTCATAAAGCCCGATGATGGATTTTTCGGTGCCGTTGACCTGTGCCCAGGCCATGAGCGGGTCAACGACTCCCCTGCGCCGGGGATACTCGGTCAGCGGCGGCATGTCCGGGCTCTTTGCCGGTTCGCTCTCTCCGAACAGATACAGGAAACTGTCGGCATATGACGGGGGGGCCTTGCCGGTATAGGTCATCAGGATATCATCGTTACTGCAGGTACCAAAAGAAAAACCGCTCCACTCACCACCCGGGATAAAGTACATGTTCACTACCGAGTGCGCGGGGTTCCAGAAGAGAAAGCCAAGTCCGAGAATAATGATGATAATGCAGGCTGCAATAAGGATCCTCTGCCATTTTTTATTTTCAGACGAATTCATTTTCGACTCCGTCTTTTACCCATCCTGCAATCATCAGGAAACCACTGATCGCGGTAATCGTAATCATGGCAGAACGCGGAGCGGGTTGCGTGGGGGCGGCGATGCAACCGGTAATAATAATTAAAAAACGAAGAGAGCAATCAGGATACCTCCCATAAAAAATGGTGTCCGGTTTCTCGTTTTCTTCATGATAGTTGTCATCTGCATCTCCAGGAGGTATACAAAATCCGATTCAGTCTGCCGTCCAGTTCATGCAGCTCTCACCCCAGAATGTTCCTTTGCAGGACTGCCCCTGCACGGTGCCGTGGGGGCATTCATGAATTGTTATGACCGGGTTGTTTCCTGTGTTCGTCAAGACAAACTCCGAACCGGGTATCCGTTCCTCAGAAAAAACAAGGATACTGCCGTTCGAAAAACAACTCTCGCCATACCCGGGAATGTCGATGCAGCGCTGATCGAAAATATTCCAGTAACTGGTTTCATACTCCGTATCGTGCAGTACCATCCGGTCCAGGGGAATAATGGTACCGTTTTTTAAGAGGAAGAGATCGGTACAGGGCATGGAATAGTACGTGGCATTGATTTCCCGGCTGACCCCCGTTGTGATAAATACAGACTGGTTTGAGATCCCAAAGGCGGATGGCCTGACCCGGGGGAGCTCAATCAAAAATTCCCGGGGGGACCGGGGATTATGGATGACAAAGTTCGGGGGATCGGACGGATATGAGTGGATGTTCAGGGTTCCGCAACGATCTGGGTCATAACGCAGGTACACCGAATACATACGACCCTTCCCCTCCTTTGTCGCGTAAAACGAGAGCCCCAGGTTTTCTAGGGTCTCGTCCGGTGTGAGCCGGACCTGCATACCCTCAAATGCCGCTGAAGAATTATCAATCCCGGTCCGGTTCACGATGATATCCCAGATCGAACTCATCGTTTTTTCATCTGCCGGGGGATACAGGCAGATGGCGTTGGGATCCTGCTGGTGCAGGAAACTATAGTACATCCACGGGAGGGGTGAGATAACGATGAGGATAATGACGCCAACGATAATGACGAGACTGGCAATCACGATAACAGGAGATATTTTTTGGGAGAGGGGCATGGGACGTTCACGACATTCATACTGGATTTGAAAGAATATGATTTTATATTATATATCATTTCTAATCCATTCGTTAACACGTTCTTTCCCGCTGCACAGTATTCCCCCGTAGCGTGAACGTGACCGGGTCGTTTGTCTCATTCAATAAAAATTACATCGTCCATTGTCACGATCCCATCGGGATCCAACAGGAACCGGGGTGCTTGAGGAACAGCCAGTTCCATCACCGGGGTCATGTTCCCGTCAATCGTAAACCGGAATGAACGGGTCTCATTTCCAGAGACACTCAGGACAGGCGAATGGTACAGTCCCCCTGTTGCGATTTCGAATTGTTCTTCGCCAGTTAAAAAACGGGTCGAATTGAACAGCTGGATATGTACTGAGTGAGATCGGTTCTGGTCCAGGTTGCGCAGCGAAAAAATTTCAGGTACCGGTGATTCGAACGTTCTGGATGTTTCCCGCGGTATTACCTTATCAGACCTGTACAGGATCTGTATGGTCTTTCCCCCGTCCACCCGTCCCGGGCCGCACTGTTCGAGGTAATAGGTTATACCATTTACGGATATTCTTCCCAGCAGGACATCATCGGAAACTGTAAAAAACGCGTCTCCGGTCTGTCTGCCAATCACACGTCCCTTGTACATTTTTACCGGGGGCAGTGGCTGTGTCGTCACACCGTTCTCAGTTCTCACGATCAATATTGCATCCGGGGAAACAGGAGGCGGAACTGAAACCAGGCATATCCGGTACTGCGCCTCTTTCCGGTAGAAAGTGCCTTTGATTCCGAAGATGACTTCATGGTTTGTATCTGCATCATTCATAAATGCGGCAGGATCAACGGTAACCAGTGCGTATTCTGACAGGACTTCGGACATATCCGGGGCATTATCCAGTTCCGGACCGGAGAGATCGTGAAAATACTTCATTTCAAGAATTTCGCGTGACGGCACGATTACCGAAGGGGTCGTGGCTGGAAGTATCGCAATCGTAACCGCTGCTGCAACCAGTGACGTAACAAGGAGGAGAATCAGCACAACCCATCGGCGGGAATTCATTATTCTCATTTCACGACCCTGGCTGAACTTTGCCATAGACGTAAAGAATTCATGCGATCATCTCCGATGATCCGGATACCGGCAATTGCACTGGCGAATGCAGATGCATGTATTGCGAATTGTACGAAACGCGGTGCCGGGTTGGGAGCGTCAGGGGTCGGCAGCCGGGTTGTTTTAAGCATGCGGGATTACCTGCGGAAAGTTTACCAGCCGCACCGGCCGTAATGATGAAAAAGAACACCAAAACTGCAGAAATTCCTTTGCCGGCGTTACGGTTCATGGTATATCAAAAACCTCAATTAATTTATTTATTGCATTTTATGGGATATACGATTTCCAGCCATTCCCTTAACCGGTCTGGAAAAATCCGCCAACGCTACCGGTTTTTGCCGGCAGTACGGTCCAGCACCGTCTGCCAGGCCGGGCTGGTGAAGTTTGGATAGTCGCCTGTGGCTCCACTAAAAAGGCCTTTTGCAACCTGCCAGCCAAGCGAGTCCCCGGTATGGAACCAGCTGTAACTGTCTGCGTAAAAATTTTTTCGGGTATCCCCGTGCTCATTCCACGTATTCTGGACAAGCACCTGCGAATAGATATTCACCCACGTTGACGGCGATGCAGAATAATCTGCATAGAGCATCACCTTCTGGTTGACGTCTACATCCTTGTACACGATGAGATCCGGATCTTTTGACGCGATTTGCACGGGCTCTTCTCGTGAATAATTTATTTTTTGCAGGAAAACGGACTGGTTATCAAACGGGTAGATCGTATCGGGAAATGCGAGTGGAGAATCCAGCACTGTCCGGTTTTCATAAAAGAACGAATACCCGGTATGGTAAGTCTCGTTCGGATAAAACCAGTCGGCATGGATCTCCATGAACAACGGCGTTGCATCCGGTACCGGGCTGGTCCAGTTGGGCATCATCCCCGGCGGGGACCGGACAAAATCAAGGGAGATATTTTCCTGGGAAAAATAGTGTTTTGTCAGCACAAAGGTTCCTGCCACGGGCATACCGTTTTTTACCGGCAGCGGCACATACAGCGTGACATTGGTTAAAGGACCCGTGGAAATGACGTGAAGTTTGTAGTCCACGTTGGTTGAAAACTTTCGCGGGGTGGGATCGAATATACACCCTGTACATGCAATAACGAGCGTGACGCAGAGCAGTAAGCAGATCGCCCGGCAGGGCTGATTCCGATTCATTGCCGGATTCTCGAACGCACAAGGTAATAAAAATGGTGAAATGATTCCCGGGAAATTATTATCTGTGTATTTTCTCCAGCAGATTACGGCACGCGGGGGAGCCTTCGGATCATCCAAATTTTCACGTTTCGGGTACGAACGCGTGTTCATGTGCGTTTTTCCGGAGCCTAAAAACCAGATCAGAATACTCAAGACCCGGGAATTTCCAAGTATTTCCCAATGAACGAGGATCATCTCGCGATCATTATCACCCTGGCCTGCATTTTGGTTCTCGCAGTTATCATATCCACGCCGGAAGTGTCGAATCACGGGTACGTGGTTACGCCGGCAACCGATGCAGATACGGTGGGGCAGACCGGGGCTGATCCTGTCCGCATCTCATTCTGGGATCTTCCTCCCCGCTTCATGTTGATCACGGTGATACAATCGATCTCTCCGGTCCTGCTCGTCCCGCTTGAATTGTTTTTCTTCTTAAAGGGACTCGCGTTCCTCCGCTACCGCAAAATTACGGCCGACAATGTGCTCGGGAGCCCGGCACGCGCCCTGATTTTTGCAGCAATCAGGGCCAACCCGGGAATCTATTTCAATGAATTATCCCGCGAGACCGGGCTGAACCGGGGGTCGCTCCGGTATCATCTTGCGCTCATGCGGATGACCGGCAAGATCTCGACTCTTGTCCTGAAGGGCGATATCCGGTACTTTGAAAATTCCGGGAGATTTTCCGAGACCGAACAAAGAGTCCTGAAATTTTTAAGAAACGATAAGGAGGGTGCGATTTTTTTACACCTCATGAACAATCCGGAAACAACCCGGGGCGATCTCGAAAAGATGCTGGGAATAACCGGCGCTGCGGTGACGTGGCACACGAACCGGTTATGCGATGCCGGGATGATCACGGTTGCCCGGAGCGGAAAAACAGTCCGGTATCTCATCAATCCGGACGCGAGGACGTACCTGGAGAAATATCTCGTAACCGTTCATGGAAATCCCGCATTCAATTCCCCCATGTGATGGGGATTTAGCTAAAAAAGACCCCCATACATTTCCACTAAAACTCCCTGTAGGGTCCGGGTGTCAGGTTCGTTCCGAAAGAACGGACGTCAGCATTCAGGGCAGAACATAATCCGGCGGATTTACGGGGTTTTCCGGAGTTGATCGGGATACTGGAACGGGAAAATGAACCAGTATATGGATTATTTGCCCTCGGGGTTCCGACCATCTTATTCCAGGAGTCCCAACAAGGGATAAAAAGGGGAATGGATCATCGCATCCGTATCCCGTTTTTGTGACTGAATAATTTATTGTCCCGTTAATCCGACACCTTTTCAAGGATCCGCTCGATATTATCAATTTTTTTATGCATTATATCAACAGTCTGTCTGAGCAATGCAATCTCGGTTTTAATATCAGCCATCTCAGTTTTCCTGTCTGATACCGATCCGATCTGTTTCTTTATCCATTCCTTAATCTCCTGCGTGTCTCCCGGATAAATAATTCCAGTAAGTTTTGTATCCATCATCTCACTCCGCAACATTCTCAAGGATACGCTCGATATTGTCCAGTTTCTTCTGTATGGCATCAACGGACTGCCGGAGCTGGAGTATCTCCATCCGGATCTTTTCCTGCTCCGAAGAGTTTCCGGTACCTTGTACTTCCTGGATTCTCACCCATCTTCCCAGATAATAGATAACCAGTGCGAGGAAGACGCCACCGGCTATCATGACAGCGATCAATGGAGTGAATATATACATAACGTTGATTTTAAGCATATTCAACACGAACAGGGCGAGAACCAGTACAAGGATACTAATGGCAACCCCTGTCAGCCAGTAAAATTTACTCTTAGTCTTTGAATTCATACTCAATCCTCGTTCATTTTCCGATCCAAACCTGTTAATCCGCAACCTTCTCAAGGATTCGTTCGATATTGTCCAGTTTCTTCTCGATGCTTTCGATTTTCCCGTTCATGACCGCGAGTACCTCTCCTGAACGATCTCGTTCAGCATTCTGTGCGGAGAGCGTGTCCAGTTTAGCGAGGATCTGATCCAGGTACTTCTCGATCCATGTCCTGATCCAGGTCACTGTCATGGAGACCAGGACAATGACAAGGATCACGAGGAACACCTGCGTGAGGATCCACCCCAGAGACAGGAAGATCATGCCGAGCCCATTGCTTGCCTGGTAGTCATCGGGCCGTAGTACAGTCACCACAAGAGCGATGAGAAATAGTCCTGCGAACAATCCCGTTAACGCAATCACACTCTTTGTCAGCCAATGAAATTTTTTGATGGTTTTGAAATCCACGTTAATCATCTCCAAGTTCCCGGATGAGGTCCAGGTTCACTACAAACTCAAAAGGCACCGCTTTATAATACCGTTTAAGGTACGGCGGCTCTTCGGCAATGCGGTTCGTACCGGTAACGAGCCCGGCCTTTTCGAACTGCTTTAAGTATATGTTTACCAGAGGTCGCGATATCCCGACCTCTTCTGATATCTCCCGCGCAAACTTCTCGTCGCGGGCGATCGCTCTGAGAATGTTAAGCCTCTGCTCGTTCCCGAGAAATCCCAGGAGTTTTGCCAGTTCCGGGACTGATGACGGGCTCAGCATACTTACGTGTTTAATTATTTTTACACATGATAAATTTTTTGTTACGCGCTTAATAAAAATGCTGATAGAATTTTCTCTGGCCCTATTGGGCACGAATTAAAAAAACATTTACATCCCAACAACCTGCGATCAGATCGCGAACACCCCGACAAGGATCCCAGCCATCCCAGCCCCACGTGTACTTGCACTTCTCAGTGACATCGGTTCCGGCATTGACGATTGATCCATCACAATCCGGTCCCGGGTCCGCCCAACCGCATGCGGCTGACATTGAAACGGATCCGTAACGTGATGCGTAAACAGCGTTAGAGTATCCCCTGGACATCCCTATTCCACCTCCGACACCGCAAAACTTCCGGACCTCTGCTGACCTCTTGAAATCGGGTATTTATCCGAGGGAACAAAGTTCGTCAACCTCAAATATAAATATGGTTGACGATAACATTCCATAGACGACGGGCCGGGAAATCCCGGCGCCGATGATTTCCCATGGATGAATTGCCCAGGATCCCAAAATGCATGAGCACCCAGCACCCGGACAATGTCCATGTGCCATTTTTTGCAGGATCGTCCGAGCTCAGTGGCGAGGATGAAGTCAGGGAGGCGTATTATGTCTACTCGCACCTCAGCTGCCGGGAGCAGATGTGGGATTGCGAAGGAAAAGAAGTGGACAACTTCGTTGTCAAGAAACTCCTGACAACCTACTTCTCGTTCTTTTCGGAAAAAAAACTGGGACGCGATATTTTCCTCACGCTCCGCGTACCCAACCCGAAGGTGGAGAAGGCAGAGGCAAAAATCCTCCTCGAAACCCTCGAGAGCATCCCCCGCTCGTTCGACAGCGCAAAACTCTTCTACAACGAAGACATCGCCCCGATCTTCGAAGTGATCCTGCCAATGGCCGATTCCCATACTGCCATAGACAATATCTACCAGTATTATGCGGATTTCGTGATCGGCAAACAATACAAACGGCTGGGGGGCAGGGACGCCACCATCGCCGACTGGATCGGGACGTTTGCACCTTCGCACATCAACGTGATCCCGTTATTTGAAGACAAAAAGAGCATGCTCGGTGCCCACACGACCGTGAAGCGGTACATGTGCGACAAGGATCTCCCGTACCAGCGGGTCTTCCTCGCCCGCTCAGACCCGGCGATGAACTACGGGCTGGTCAGCGCAGTCCTGCTCAACAAGACAGCCCTCTCAAACCTTCACGCGCTGCAGGAACGGACCGGCACACCCATCTTTCCGATCATTGGTGTCGGCTCGGCACCTTTCCGGGGCAACCTGCGGCCGGATACCGTGAACCGGGTCAGCGCCGAGTACCCGTCTGCACATACCTTCACCATCCAGTCTGCCTTCAAGTACGAGTACCCGCTTGAAGCTGTTCAGGCAGCAGTGCAGCAGATTGAACAGCGCGAGGCATCGGCCCCCCCGGCCTTCGATGAAAAGCGATGCGGGGAGATTATCGAAAAATACACGCGGGTATATATCTCCGAGCTTCTCCCACTCTCGGATATTATCAACCGGGTCGCAGTGTATGTCCCGAGCCGGCGCAAGCGCAAACTCCACATCGGCCTGTTCGGGTACACACGGAGTACGGGAGGGGTCACGTTGCCCCGGGCGATAACCTTCACCGCCGCCATGTATTCGATCGGCGTTCCCCCGGAAATTCTCGGGCTTTCCGCCCTTGACCGGGACGATCTTGCGTTCGTGCGGAGCATGTACGTGAACTTCGACCAGGACATTCTCGACGCGGTCCAATACATGAACCCCGGTTCGCCGTACCTTACACCGTCGATGAAGAATGCAGCCGGGAAGATAGCCGGAAACTGTTTGCACGATCAGCACAGGCAGGTCACAGATTCCATTCTTGCAGCACTTCACGATAACCAGACCAAAGACCTCCAGTCTTTGATTCTGCAGGCTGCGAATATCCGGAAGTTCCTGGGATAGACTAATGCATAAAAAAATTTACCTGAAACACCTGAACGCTCGCTCCTCAATGATCTTGGTTCCGACAAATGATAACGGCCACCTCCGCTCCGGCCCCGCCCCACCGCACGCCAGTGACACGGGAGAAGGTGAGCCGGCAATGAAACACGGCTCAATGGGTCCAGCGCAATTCGTTCCCGCAACCGTAAAATTTCCCGGGCCCGGTCCGCAACAAATTTTTTTGTCCGGGCCTTGTTTACACACCCCCAACCCCCTCATCCGCATTCCCTGGCACTGCCCTCAGGATACCAGCGACTGACGATGGATACCTCCCTCCCCGGTGACCTTGCAAGACCCTCCGCCGGTGTCCCCCTCACAGAAGGCTGGGATGCACCCATGGGAATTCTGGTACAACGGAGCCCTTATCGGAGCCGGTTGTACCTCTTTTCCCAAAAGCACCAAAAACAGAGGTCATAATTCGCAAAAACGCGGAACCGGGCCCGGAAATTACCCATCACTATCGACGGGAATAATTGAGGTCACATATAGCCGTATTCCAGCACACGAAGACCGGACCGGTCAGGGTACCGTGGGCCGGATCAGCTGGCGGGGGATGTCCCGGGACCCGTTCCGGCGGAAGGTCACACCGGTTAATCACATATAGTTACCATTTTTGCGCAGTGCCAATCTCAGTGCATCGGGCCCCGTTACCGCTCAATCGCGAGCAAAACTCCCGGATTTTGTGTTTCCGGATTTATTCATACAAGCGCTTATATACCCCGAGCTAATTTGATTCTGTCCAAGGCGTTCTGCAGAACCCCGTGGAC
>Ga0265297_10011990_pt1 | contig 10499 bp, 12 predicted proteins | sample Munlanlwell13791_FD_192502 | JGI IMG/M metagenome (GOLD analysis project Ga0265297, IMG submission 192502) | Leachate microbial communities from a municipal landfill in Southern Ontario, Canada - Leachate well 137-91 | ecosystem: Engineered > Solid waste > Landfill > Unclassified | place...
GAACGAGGACGAGTCGGCCGGTGCCGCGCCCCTCGCCATCGGCAAGGTTCTCTTGCTTGCGGCTGATCTCGACGCGCTTCAGCGCATGTCGGATCGCGGTGTCGGTCAGGGCTGGCATGCGTTCCTCCTTGTCCGCAACTGGGATCGGTCGAGGAGAAACGGGGATCGTTTGCGGGGATCGGAAAGCCGTTTTCTATCCCTTCAACCGCCCCCAATTTGCCAAAACCGTCCCCACTACGCAATGCCAAAAATGGGCGATTTCTCTAGTGTTTCAACGGGATTGAGCGTGATCCTGCGGGATCTAAATCAGTGAGTGGGGTGGTTATGCACCAGGATGACGGCGGAGGCGGCGCGGTCGAGCGCCAGTTTCACGATCTCGCGGATGTAGAGCGGCGCCTGATCGACCGTGCCCTTGCCATGCGCCTCGTCGGCGATCAGGGCGTTCTTGCGGTCGAGGAAGAGGACGCGCACCTCTTCCCGCGGCTCGCGCGCCAACCTGGCCCTGCAATAGTCCAGGAGGGCGGCCCAGGAGGCGATCACGGGTTTCTTCACGACGTCGGCGGCGAGCAGGCGCAAGGCCGCCTCGCGCACCGCCTTCAAGGCGATCGGGGCGACTTCGCCCATGCCGTCGACAGCCTCGATGCGGTCGAGCGGGGCCGAGATCACTTCGGCGAAGGAGCCGAAGCGATCGATCAGCGTCTTGGCCAGGGGCTTCACGTCCCGCCTTGGGATCGCCAGCGCGAGCAGGATCTCCAGCAGCTCGTAATCCGGCATGCCCTGGCCGCCGGTCTCGCGGAAACGGGCGCGCAGGCGGGCGCGGTGGCCGTGGTAATGGGGCGTGAGATCGCCGGCAGGCGGCGCCTCGCCCAGGAGGTCGCGGCGGTCGTCAGGGGCCATAGGGCGGCTTGGTATAGCCGGCGGGGGAGAGGGTGAAGATCTCGACCCCGTCCGCCGTCACGCCCACCGAATGCTCGAACTGGGCCGAGAGCGAGCGGTCGCGCGTCACCGCGGTCCAGCCGTCGCCCAACATGCGGACATCCGGCTTGCCGATGTTGATCATCGGCTCGATCGTGAAGAACATGCCGGTCTCGATCACCGGGCCGGTGCCCGGCTTGCCGTAGTGGAGCACGTTGGGCGCATCGTGGAACACGCGGCCCAGACCGTGACCGCAGAAGTCCCGCACCACGGAATAGCCGAAGCCTTCGGCATATTTCTGGATCGCCGCGCCGATGTCGCCGAAATGGGCGCCGGGGCGTACCGCCTCGATGCCGCGCATCATCGATTCATAGGTGACCTCGACCAGGCGGCGTGCCTTCAGCGGCACGTTGCCGACGAGATAGGTGCGGTTGCTGTCGCCATGCCAGCCGTCGAGGATCACGGTCACGTCGATATTGAGGATGTCGCCGTCGCGGCACGGCTTGTCCGACGGAATGCCGTGGCAGATCACATGGTTGAGCGAGGTGCAGATCGAGGCCGGATAACCGCGGTAGTTATAGGGCGCCGGCCAGGCGCCGTGATCGAGGATGAAGTCGCGCGAGAGCTTGTCCAGCCGCGCGGTGCTGACACCGGGCTTCACTTCGGGCGTCAGCATGTCCAGACATTCGGCGGCCAGGCGGCCGGCTGCGCGCATGGCGGCGAAATCAGCCTCCGGATGGATCTTGATCTTGTCCGTGCGGCGGTTGCCGTAGGCGTCGTCCTGTTCTTCCACGGCGGCCTGTCGGGTCCTGTTCATCAGAAGTCCAAAGCGATGGGCCGCGCGAGGGTGATGGCGGCCGGCGTCAGTCGGCAAGCATAGCACAGGGCTTCGAGGCCTTGGCCACGCGCTTTCTCGAATTCCGCGGCATAGCGGGGGTCGATGTCGGCGGCGACGGCCATGCGCTCGGCATCGCCGCGCTGTACGAGGTAGAGCAGCACGGCGCGCCGGCCCTGCGCCACGGCGGCCGCCAATTCGGCCAGGTGTTTGGCGCCCCGGGCGGTCACCGCGTCGGGAAATTCGGCGAGGCCGCGTTGCCGGGAGAGGGTGACGCTCTTCACCTCGACCAGGCAGTCCGGCCCACCGTCGGCGGCTTCCGAGAGCAGGAGGTCGACCCGGCTGTTGGCGCCGTAAGGCACCTCGCGGGTGATCCGGCCATAGCCGGCGAGTTCGGGGATCAGGCCCGCCTGGACCGCCTCCGCCACCACGGCGTTGGCGGCGCCGGTGTCGATCCCGACCAGCGTGCCGCCGACCTCGACCAGGCGCCAGGACCAGGCCAGTTTCCGCTTGGGATCGTCGCTCCGGTCGAGCCAGACGCGGGAGCCTTCGGCGGCGAGGCCGAGCATGGAGCCCGGATTGGCGCAATGCGCGGTCAGCGTGGTGCCATCGTCCAGCACGACATCGGCCAGGAAACGCTTGTAGCGCCGGACCAGGGTTCCGGGCACCAGGGGTTTCGGATAGTTCATCGGCGGCAGCAGGCGTCGAATTCGCCGGGATCATGGGCGCAGAAAATCGTCACCTCGCGTCCGCGGCTCAGCTTCAACTGGCGCAGGCGTTCCTGATTGCGGCGCCGCTCCGCCCCGATCGTGTCGGTGAAGCGCTGGAAGACGGCGATGCCGGCGGGCGTGCGGGCTTCGGCATCGAGCGAGCCCGAAAAGAAATAGGCGTCGCCGGCATGGAGGAGCCAGCCCGCCGCCGTGCGCACGGCGACGCCGCAGTGGCCGGCGGTATGGCCGTGCAGGGGCACCAGCAGGACCTCGGTCTCGGCATCGGAGAGGGCACGCACGCCGGAGAAGCCGAACCAGTCTTCGCCGATACCGTCGTAGAGCTGCCAGGACGGGCCATGGGCCCATTGGGCCGGGATGTAGCGGGATTTCGCCTGCAGGCTGCGCCGGGCCATGGCGGCTTCGTGCTCGCGGGCGTGGAGATGGACCTTGGCCTTGGGGAAATCGGACAGGCCGCCGGCATGGTCGAGATCCATGTGGGTCAGCACCACATGGCGCACGTCGTCGGCCGAAAAGCCGAGCGCCTTCACCTGGGCGAGTGCCGTTTCCGCCGGATCGAGCTTCGGCCCCAGGACGGAGAGAAAGGCGCCGCCGAGGCGCTTCGGATCGGCGATGTCGCCGCTGCCGAGGCCGGTATCGACCAGCACCAATCCATCCGCGGTCTCGATCAGCAGGACATGGCAGACGAAACGGGCACGATCGAACAGGCCGCCCTCGGCACCCAGCAGGCGGGCGCCCAGCGGGCACATGGTGGCCGCGTTCAGATGATGGATCTTCATGCTCTCCCTCCCGGCGCCGCCATGGTAGCGGCCGGGTGGGCGCGCGTCAGCCCGAGGACGATCGAATTATCAGCGCATCATGAGACGCGCGATCAGATCTTGTGGTGCAAGGTTGATCGCCTTCATGGCGGCGACCAGGGGCCAGGGGAAGGCGACGCGCGCGGCGTTGCGCGAAAGGCCGCGGGCGATCACCCGGGCGGCCTTGTCGGCCGGCCAGATGAAGGGCATGGGAAAATCATTCTTCGCCGTCATGTCGGTCGCAACGAAGCCGGGGCAGATCACCGTGACGCCGATTCCCGCCTTGGCGACATCCGCCCGCAGGCCTTCGCCGAAGACGCGGACGGCGGCCTTGGAGGCGCAATAGGCCGCCGCGCCGGGAAGGCCCTGGAAGGAGGCAATCGAGGCGACCAGGCCGATCTGCCCCCGGCCGCGCGGCGCCATGGTCTCGACCGCGAGGAGGGCGGTCTCGATCGCACCGTCGACATTGGTCTTCAGGACGTGGCGGGTCGCCCGCCGGAGGTCCTTCAGGTTGCGCGCGGTGTCGCCGACGCCGGCATTGGCGATCACGAGGTCGAGCGGGGCGGCCGCATCGGCCTCGGCGAAGAAGGCGGCCTGGGCGGCGGCATCGGTCACATCGAAACTGGCGGTCAGCACGCGGGCGCCCTTGGCTTCCAGCGCCGCCTTGCGCGTGGCCAGGGCAGCGGCGTCGCGCCCGGTGATGGCGAGGGTCACGCCGGGGGCGGCGTAGACCTCTGCCAGGGCGGCGCCGATGCCGCGCGAGGCGCCGGTGATCAGGATCGAACGGGGATGGGGCACAGGTGGTTTCGCCATGGCTCGCTTGTCCAAAGGTCCAACCCATAGTAAGAGCCGTCCACTCTTCAGGGACCAGCGCGGAGTCGGCGATGACAGTGCAGAGCATGACGGGCTTCGCGCGCGCCGCCGGCGTTCGCGGCAATGCCGAATTCGTCTTCGAGGTGAAATCGGTCAACGGCCGTGGGCTCGAACTGCGTGCCCGCCTGCCGGCCGGGCTGGAACGGCTGGAACGGCCGATCCGCGACATCGCCCAGCGCTACCTGAAGCGCGGCAATGTGCAGATCCAGCTCAATCTGATCGGCGCGACCGAAACCGCGACGCCCCGGCTCGATGCCGCGGTGCTCGGCCATTACCTGGCGGTCGCCCGCGACCTCGCCACCCAGAACGGGCTGGAGCCGCCGCGGGTCGAGGGGTTGATGGCCCTGCCGGGCGTGATCCTGCGCGGCGAAACCGCGCCAGAGACCGACGAGGCGGAACAGGACGCCCTCTATCTCGCCACTTTCGAGCAGGCGATGAAGGGCCTGGCCCAGGCCCGTGGGGCCGAGGGCGCCCATCTTGCCGCCATCCTGACCGGCCATCTCGACGAGATCGAGCGCCTGACGACGGCGGCGGAAGCCCAGGCCGCGACCCAGCCGGCCGCCATCCGTGGCCGCCTGGAAGCCCAGCTCGCCGACCTCCTGAAGGACAAGGCGGGTGCGGTCTCGGCCGAGCGGCTGGCCCAGGAAGTCGCCATGCTGGCGGTCAAGGCCGATGTCCGGGAAGAGGTGGACCGCCTCCGTGCCCATGTCGCCGAGGCGCGCAAGCTGTTGGCGGCGGGCGACGGTGTCGGCCGCCGGCTCGATTTCCTGGCCCAGGAATTCAACCGCGAGGCCAATACGCTGTGCTCCAAGTCGACCGACGTCGACCTGACGCGCCTCGGCCTCGACCTCAAGACCGCTGTCGACCGCCTGCGCGAGCAGGTGCAGAACGTCGAATAGCCAAGGAAGATTGCATGTCGTCTCACGGGATCGAACGCCGCGGCCTGATGCTGGTGCTGTCCTCGCCGTCGGGGGCGGGCAAGACCACGATCTCGCGCCGCCTGCTCGAACGCGAAGACAGGCTCGAAATGTCGGTCTCGGTGACCACGCGGCCGCGCCGCCCGGGCGAGGTCGAGGGCAAGGACTATTGGTTCGTCACGCCGCTCGAATTCAACCTGATGATCAACGAGCGGAAGCTGCTCGAATCCGCCAAGGTCTTCGGTAACCACTACGGTACGCCGCGCCAGCCGGTCGCGGATGCCCTGGCGGCCGGCCGTGACGTCCTGTTCGACATCGATTGGCAGGGCACCCAGCAGCTCTCTGAACACGCGCGGGAAGACCTCGTCTCGATCTTCATCCTGCCGCCCTCGACGCGCGAACTCGAACGGCGGCTCCGCCAGCGCGCCCAGGACCCGGAAGACGTGGTCGCCGGCCGCATGGCCAAGGCGGCGGACGAGATCAGCCATTGGGCCGAATACGACTATGTCGTCCTGAACGAGGACGTGGACCACACGCTGGCCCAGGTCCAGGCCATCCTGCATGCCGAACGCCTGCGCCGGCGCCGGCAGACCGGCCTCGGCGATTTCGTCAAGCGGCTGCGCGAAGGCGTCTGAGCCCGCTCAGGCCGCCGCGGCCTCGGCGTCGAAGCGGGCGCGGGCGGCGGCGATCGAGGCCTGGGCATCGTTCGCCCAGCTGATCAGGCCGCACAGCGGCACCAGCAGCGAGTGCCCGACCGGGGTCAGGCGATAATCGACGCTGGGTGGCTTGGTCGGATAGACCCGGCGCGCCAGCAATCCGTCCCGTTCGAGATCGCGCAGCGTCTGGGTCAGCATCCGTTTCGAAATGTCCGGTATGGCGCGGCGGATCTCGCTGAAGCGGTGCGGCCGTTCGGCCAGCACGATGACGATCAGCGTCGTCCATTTGTCGCCCAGATGATCCAGGATGCCGCGCACCGGGCAGCGCGCGAGATCGAAATCCCCCTCGCTCCAGCGCGCGAAACAGCGCAGCAGCTCGGCGTGGGCGGCGTCCAGCGCCGGCAGGACGTCCTCTTTCGAGGGGGGAAGGTTATGTGCCTGTAACCCTGTCACCGAAAACTGCCTCCTTCCGGCGGCCGAAATGGCCTCGTATATAGACATGGTCTCGAATTTAGACCAGGAGATCAGTCATGGCAAACAAGGAAACCATCGTCGTCACCGGGGCGAGCGGCCAGCTCGGCCGGCTCGTGCTCAAGGAACTCGTCGCCCGGGCGCCGCAGGCGCGGATCGTCGGCGTCTTGCGCAATCCGGCCAAGGCTCAGGACCTGGCCGCCCTCGGCGTCGAGCTTCGGGCCGGCGATTACGAGGACCCGGCCAGCCTGTCAGCGGCTTTCGCGGGGGCCGACAAGGTGCTGCTGATTTCTTCGAACGAACTCGGCAAACGGACGCCCCAGCACCTGAACGTGATCGCGGCGGCCAAGGCGGCCGGGGTCAAGCTGCTCGCCTATACCAGCGTGCTCCATGCCGATGACAGCGCCCTGAACTTGGCGGGCGAGCACCGGGAGACCGAGGCGGCGCTGCGTGCCTCGGGCCTGCCCTTCGTCCTGCTGCGGAACGGTTGGTACACCGAGAATTACACGGCGGGGGCCAAGGCGGCGGTCGATCACGGTGCCGTGCTGGGCTCGGCCGGGCAGGGCAAGATCGCTTCGGCCGCGCGGGCGGATTATGCGGCTGCCGCGGCCGCCGTGCTGACCAGTACCGAGGACCAGGCCGGCAAGGTCTACGAACTGGCCGGCGACACGGCCTATACGCTGGCCGATTATGCCGCCGAGCTGGCGCGCCAGTCGGGCCGGCCGGTGGTCTACAAGGACCTGCCGGAGACCGACTATCGCGGCATCCTCGAATCCGTCGGCCTGCCGGCGGGTCTCGCCGCCCTGCTGGCCGAGAGCGACGTGAAGGCGTCCAAAGGCGCACTGTTCGGCGACGGCGCCACGCTGCACCGCCTGATCGGCCGGCCGACCACGCCGCTCGCCGCCAGCGTGGCCGCCGCCCTGGCGTGACTTGGCGGACCTGCCGGGGCGTGCCCGGCAGGTCCTCGCCGGTCAGGCCTCGACCGGGTGCTTGACCGTCCATTCCTCGCGCGTCACCCAGGCTTCCAGGATGCGCACGTGCTGGGCCTCTTCCTTGGCGAATTCCTTGGCCAGGGCCTCGACCTCGGGCGACTTGGTCTTGGCTTCGACGGCGCGGTAGAACTCGAAGCCGCGCTTCTCGCCCTGGAGGGCGGCCTTCAGCGCGTCGAGCCGCGACAGGGTGGGATCGCCGGCCCAGAGGTCGGTCCGCTCCGGCGTCGCATGGTCGGGCCAGACATAGTCGGGCGGGATCTCGGCCGCATAGTCGACGGTGCCGGCCTTTTCCTTGGCTTCCTCGAGGTGGAGGCGGGAGAAGGCGGCGAGCTGGCGGAACAGGGCCGCGACTTCGGCATTGCCGCAGTCCGCCATGCGGTCGGCCAGCAGGTCGAAATGCAGCGCGGCGTCCTGCTCGACCTTCACGGCATGGCCGAAGAAGGCGGCCGGCGTGTCGATCTCCAAGCCGCCCTTGAAGTGGCGCGCGGCCTTGGTGACATGGGGGCCGGCGGCGGGCAGGGTCTGGTCGCCCTCGAAGGTCACCATGATGTCTTCGTCGCGCACGAAGCACTGGCAGGCCAGGCGATGACGGGGCGGCATGTCGTTCACTTCGGCGTTCTCGAGTTCCGCCTTGGTGATCTTGCCGAGCTGCTTCAGGGCTTCCTTCTCCTTCTCGGTCAGGGAGATCGCATATTTGACCGAGGGATCGAGATGCTGCACCTCGACCAGGCAGGAGCCGCATTCGCCGTCCTGGCAGTCGAAGGGAATCGGGATCTTGTGGGCTTTGGCGAGGGCCAGGATGGTGCCGCGGTCGCCGGCGACGGCGTAGACCGTGATGTCCCGTGCCATCATGGGGGACGAGAAAGTAACGTTGGCCACCGGATGTCTCCGTCAAGGCTGGGGGGCTGGATCGTGCGTGACGATCCCGCGCGCCCATCAGCAAGAGGCGGGCCAATGCCCGGCTGCCTGCGGCAACCCGGTTTTCCGCCCCTGGGGGCCGACAGGCGCGTCGGATTCGTGACGCCGGGGCGGATAACGGACAGGCCTTGTCGGGCCTGACCGTTCAGGCCAGCGTGGCCTTCAGGAAGGCGATCGTACGGCCCCAGGCGAGATCGGCCGCTGCCTTGTCGTAACGGGCGGCATTGGTGTCGTTGTTGAAGGCGTGCTGGGCGCCCTCGTAGACGAAGGCCTGGTAGTCCTTGCCGGCGGCCTTGAGGGCGGTCTCGAAGGCCGGGACTTCGCCGAGGATGCGCTGGTCGAGCCCGGCGTAATGCAGCAGCAGCTTGGCCTTGATCTCGGGGACGTCGGCGCTGGCCGGGGGCATGCCGTAATAGACCACGGCGGCGGCGAGTGCCGGGCTCGCGGTCGCCAGTCGGCCGGCGAGGCCGCCACCCCAGCAGAAGCCGACGGTGCCGACTTTGCCGCCAGCCTTGCCGGCATAGGCGACGGCGGCGACGGCGACGGCGTCGGCCAGGGTCTTGGCCGGGTCGAGGGTGCCGATCAGATTGCGGGCCTGGTCCTCGTCCGCCGGGGTGCCGCCCGCGGACGAGAGGAGATCGGGCGCCACGGCGTGGAAGCCGTCGAGCGCCAGGCGCCGGGCGATGTCGCGAATATGGGCGTTGAGGCCGCGGTTCTCGTGAATGACGACGACATGGCCGTGAGCCGTGCCGCCGGCCGGCTGGGCTTCATAGACGGTGACGGCACCGCGCGCCCCGTCGTAGCTGGCCGCGCGGCTGACGACCCGAGGGTCGTCGGACGCGACGGTCTCGGCCCGGGCGTAGTCGTTCTCCAGCAGCGGCAGCAGGGCGAGGGCGGCCGCGGTACCACCCGCGAGCCGTGCCAAGCGGTCCAGGAAATCCCGCCGCGGCAGCGCCTCGTGGGTATAGCGGTCGTAGAGATCGATGATGCGCTGGTCCATCGCGTCCTCCCCCGAGACGTCGCTTCTCGGGCGGACATGGGAAGGCCGGGGCCTTCCCACAAGGGATCAGGCGACGGCGGGGAAGATTTCCGCGAGCGGGGTCACCCGGAAGCGGTGCTCGAGCCGGCGGCCGAGCACGGGATCGCTCAGGCTGATCTCGAGCTCCATCGCCGCGCGCGGGAAGCGACCGGCGGTTTCCAGCGTGCCGGAGAAAATCATGCGGCCCTCGTGGTCCGCCCCGTCGTGGCCGGCGACGAAGGCGCGGAGGTCGTCCGGCGTCATCAGCTGGGCGACCGAGCCCTGCTGCATCACCTTGCCGTCGCAGGCGAGGCGAAGTTCCAGCCGGTCCCAATGGCCGGCGACGTCAGCCATCGCCCAGGCCGCGGGGGCGACCGTCTTGGCGCAGAGATTCTTGGCCAGCGCCGCCGCCTGGGCTTCCATCACGGAATCGGTGTGGTCACTGCCCACGGTGACGTAATCGATGCCGTCCTGGCGGAACAGCACGAATTCCACCTCGGGCGCGGTGTCGGGGCCGATCACGAAAGTCTCGGTCGCCTGGCTCAGCAGCGACGGCATGATCGGGAAGAGCATCGGAATATGGGGCGGCACGCCAATGCCGAGGTGCTTCAGCTCCTCGATATGGGCTTCGACCTCGGCCCTTGTGCGGCCGGTATAGCCGGCGCAGAGCAGGCGCCGGATCCTGGCCGTGACGCGGCCTTTGGGCAGGGTGAAGTCGAGTGTCGTGGTCATGGCCGGGCCTCCGTTTGTATCGGCCCAAGTCTAGGGCCTGGACGGGACGCCTGGCGTTTCCATTGTCTAAAAGCCCAGTTTGAGCTCTTCAGCCGGACAGGCCCTCGGCCCGGCGCAGGGCGGGAAACAGCCGCATCCAGGCGAGCGCCACCAGGATCGTGCCGACGCCGCCGAGGATGCCGGCCGGCACCACGCCCATCAGCCCCGCCGTCATGCCCGACTCGAATTCGCCGAGCTGGTTGGACGCCCCGATGAAGAGGGAATTCACCGCCGAGACCCGGCCACGCATGTCGTCCGGGGTGGAGAGCTGCACCAATGTCTGGCGGATCACCACGCTGACATTGTCGGCCGCGCCGAGGACGAAGAGCGAGAAGACCGAGAGCCAGAGGTTCTGCGAGGCGGAAAAGACCACGGTGGTGAGGCCGAAGACGATCACCGCCCCGAACATCTTGGCACCCACCCGGCGTTCGAGGTTCAGGCGCGAGATCGCCGCCGCCATCACCAGGGCGCCCGCCGCCGGTGCCGAGCGCAGCAGGCCGAGACCCCAGGGCCCGGTCTCCAGGATGTCGCGGGCGAAGATCGGCAGCAGCGCGGTGACGCCGCCCAGCAGCACGGCGAAGAGGTCGAGGGAGATCGAGCCCAGGATG
>Ga0265297_10011991_pt1 | contig 10498 bp, 8 predicted proteins | sample Munlanlwell13791_FD_192502 | JGI IMG/M metagenome (GOLD analysis project Ga0265297, IMG submission 192502) | Leachate microbial communities from a municipal landfill in Southern Ontario, Canada - Leachate well 137-91 | ecosystem: Engineered > Solid waste > Landfill > Unclassified | place...
CAGCCACAACTCGGGCTTTTGTACACCGTCACCGTCGGCAGGGGCGTCGCGGCCCAGGCCATGGGTGCCAGCAGCGAGAGGACAACGGCGATGCGGATGACGGATTTCATTTTCGGCTCCTTGCTGTAGATGAGGTCAGTATCTCCCTTCGACTCCGACGGCAAGCTGACGCAGAAATGACATTTTTGTCATCCGCGGTTCTGTCAATGCTTGTGGTCGGCATGACTGTCCTTTGCCGGTGCGGGGGGAGCCATCGGCGCCAAAGGCGTAAACCTCGCCTGCTCGGCCGGTTTGCCGGCCAGGGTGACTGAAACCACCACCTTCATGTCCGGCGTGGAAGCGTACTTGCCGATGCCCTTGAGGCGGTTGTCGCCGTCGGGGACCAGCTTGACGCTGGCTTTCTGCTTGCCGGCGAGGATGCTCGCCGTGCCGCCAGCGCCGACTGTTGGAATCTTGGCGTTGGCGTGGTCGGTGACGTACACCACTACCGGCTTGTCCTTGGCCTCCTTGCTGTCCTTCGCCACCACCAGCTCAAAGTGATAGCTGCCGGCCATGCGTTGCTGGCCTCCGTTCGGCGTCTTCTGGGTGTCGAGGTATTCGTCACTGTGGGCGAACGCAGACGAGCCCGCGAAGAGCAACAGGTTGGCGGCGGCCGAGTAGATCAGCATCTTGGTTTTCATCGTGGGAACTCCTTGGTTGTAGGAAACGGGTTCAGAAACTTTCGCTCTCGTTGGCGGCGAGCAGCCGCTCCAGGGCGGGCTTGCCCCACAGCCAGAACATCAGCGGCGTCAGCAGGGAATCGAGCAGGGTCGAACTGATCAGGCCGCCGAAGATCACCACCGCCACCGGATGCAGCACTTCCTTGCCCGGGGCATCGGCCGCGAGCATCAGCGGCAGCAGGGCGAAGGCGGCGACCAGCGCGGTCATCAGCACTGGCGTCAGACGTTCCAGCGAACCGCGCACGATCATGTGCTGGCCGAATGTCTCGCCTTCGAAGGCGCAGAGGTTGATGTAATGGCTGATCTTGAGGATGCCGTTGCGGGTGGCGATACCGGTCAGGGTGATGAAGCCGACCAGCGCGGCGACCGACAGCGGCTGCCCGGAAATCCACAGCGCGATGACGCTGCCGACCAGCGCCAGCGGGATGTTGCCCATGATGATCAACACCAGCGCCGTCGAACGGTAGCGGCTGTAGAGCACCATGAAGATCATGGTCAGCGATACGGCGGCGAGCAAGGCGATCAGTCGCGATGCCTGCTCCTGCGCCTGGAACTGCCCTTCCAGCGCCGTGAAGTAGCCTTCCGGCAAAGGTCTGGCGGCCAGCTCGGCGCGGATGTCGGCGATCACCTGCGACATGTCGCGGCCGGCGGCGCTGTTGTCAGTATTGGCCGAAAGCGCGATGCGGCGGCGCGAGTTCTCGCGGCTGACCTGATTGGGGCCGTCGCTTTCCTCCACGCTGGCGATCTTCGATAGCGGTACATACCCGCCCGGCGTTTCGATCAACAGATCCGCCAGCGTCTGCGGGCTGCGCGCGCCCTCGGGCAGGCGCACCAGCAGGTCGAAGCGTCGGTTGCCCTCGACGATCTGTGTAATCCGCTCGCCCTCGATCATTTGCTCCAGACCACGCAGCAGGGCTCCGGGCGCGACGCCGTATTGGGCTGCCTTTTCGTAGTCGAGATGGATCTTCACCTGCGGGATCAGCACCTGCTTCTCGATCTGCAGATCGGTGATGCCGGGAATCTTCGCCAGCCGGCCGCGCAGGTCGGCGGCCAGTCCGCGCAGCGTGTCAAGGTCGTCGCCATAAATCTTCAGCGCGATCTGGGCGCGCACGCCGGACAGCAGGTGGTCGAGGCGGTGCGAGATCGGCTGGCCGACGCTGGTTACCGCCGGCAGGGCCGCGAGGCGCTGCCGAATGTCGGCGATGATTTGTTCGCGGTTGCGGCCCGACGCTTTGAGGTCGACTTCCATTTCGGTGTAATGCACGCCCTCGGCATGTTCGTCGAGTTCGGCGCGGCCGGTGCGGCGGCCCATCTGGGTCACCTCGGGCACCTGACCGACCAGTTGCTCCGCCAGCGTGCCGATGCGGTTGGATTCGGTCAGCGACGTGCCGGGATTGAGCAGTACATTCACCGTCAGCGTGCCTTCGTTGAAGGGCGGCAGGAAGGAGCGCGGAAAGAAGGGCACGCTGGCCGCGACGATCACCACCGCCGCCAGCGCGCCGGCCAGCAGCGTGCGGGCATGGCCGAAGGACCAGTGCAGCAGCTTTGCGTCCCAGCGCTTGAGCCGGATCACCAATGGGCTGTCGCCGGCGTGCAGTTGTTTCATGCGCGGCAGCAGGTAATAGGCCATCACCGGCGTCAGCGTCACCGAGACGATCATGCTGGCCAGGATGGAAACGATATAGGCCACGCCCAGCGGCGTGAACAAGCGTCCCTCGATGCCGGGCAGGACGAACAGCGGCACGAACACCAGCACGATGATTGCCGTGGCATAGACGATGGCCGATCGCACTTCCAGGGTCGCGGCGGCGATCACCTCGGCCACCGGGCGCGGCATGGCCATGGCGCGATTCAGCTTGAGCCGGCGCAGCACGTTCTCGACGCCGACCACGGCGTCATCCACCAGCTCGCCGATGGCGATCGCCAGTCCGCCCAGGGTCATGGTGTTGATCGACAGGCCGAAGTAGTGGAACACCAGCGCCGTCGCCAAAAGCGACACCGGAATTGCCATCAGCGAAATGATCGTGGTGCGCACGTTGAGCAGGAACAGGAAGAGGATCACCGCGACCAGCATCGCACCGTCGCGCAGCGCCTCCTCGACGTTGTTCACCGAGTGCTCGATGAAGTCGGCCTGCTTGAACAGGAAGGATGGCGCCTCGACGCCGGCCGGCAGGCTCTTGCCCAATTCGGCGATGGCCTTTTCCACCTCGCGGGTCAGGGTCACGCTGTCCGCCGACGGCTGCTTCTGCACCGACAGGATCACCGCCGGCTTGCCCTTGTAGCTGCCGTCGCCGCGCTTGATCGCCGGCGCGAGTTTGACGTCGGCCAATTGCCTGAGCAGGATCGGCTGGCCGTTCTTGACCGCCACCACCAGGTTCTGCAAATCCTCGATGCGCGAGCTGCGGCCGATCTGCCGGATCAGCCATTCGCGGCCCTGCGCTTCGAGGAAGCCGCCGCTGGTGTTGGCGCCGAAATCCATCAGCGCGGCTTCCAGCTTTTCGCGCTCGATGCCCAGCGCCTGCAACTGCGCGGGTTTGATTTCGACGCGGTACTGGCGTACTTCGCCGCCGATCGGAATCACCTGGGCGACGCCGGGAATCGTCAGCAGGCGCGGCCGCATGACCCAATCGGCGTATTCGCGCACCACCATTGGACTGACCTTGGCTGGATCGGCAGGCAGCGCGATCAGCAGGATCTCGCCCATGATTGAGGAGATCGGCCCCAGCTGCGGCACGATGCCCGGCGGCAATTGCTCGCGCACCAGATTCAGGCGCTCGGCAACCTGCTGCCGATTGCGGTAGATGTCGGTACCCCACTCGAACTCGACATAGATGATCGACAGGCCGATGCCCGACACCGAACGCACGCGCGTCACGCCCGGCATGCCGTTCATGCCCGATTCGATCGGGAAGCTCACCAGTTGTTCGACCTCTTCCGGCGCCATGCCGCCGGCCTCGGTCATCAGCGTCACGGTCGGTTTGTTGAGGTCGGGAAAGACATCGACCGGCATCTGGCGCAGCGTGATCGCGCCGTAGATGATCAGCAGCAGCGAGATGCCAAGGACCAGCAGGCGCTGCTTCAGCGCGGTGTGGATGATGAAATCGAACATGGTTTTAGCGTACCTGGGACAGCAGGCCGGCGCCTTCGATGACCACGCGATCGCCCTCGTGCAAGCCGTCGGTGATGGCGACATTGCCGGCATCCAGCGACTGATGGCGCACCTTGCGGACGACAAAGCGTTCCGCTTCCGTATGCACCCACACCGCCGTCTCGCCAGCGCCGACTTTGGTCAGCGCCGCACGCGGTACCGCCGCCCCCTTGATCTCGTATGCCGTGCGCACAATGACCTTGACCGGCTGGCCAACGGCGACCATGGAGTTGGCCCCGACAATGCGAAACAACAAGGGCAAGGCCTGTTCGCGCAGTTGCCTGCCACCGCCGACAAACTTGAGTTCCAGTGCGGTCTGCTCGGCCAGGGCGCTGGCCGAGATCAGGGTTGCACCGATGCCGGCATCGTAGGCCAGCGCCTCCACGGCAAGGCGGTCGGGATCGACGATCTCGAACAGCACCTCCCTGCCATCGACGATCTGTCCGGCGACCAGATGGTGCGAGGCGCTGATCACACCGGTCGCCGTTGCCAGCAGCGGTTCGGCGGCGTTGATGCTGGCGCCGACAAAGGCGCGGCGCTTTTGCAGCGCGTCGCGCTCGATGCGTGCTGCCTCGATTTCCTTCTGCGGCACGGCGCCCTCAAGTTGCTCGAAGCGCTTTACGCGTCCGTCGGCGATGGCCTGCTGGGCCTCCAGTTCGGCCAATTGCGACTTCTGGTTACCGCGTTCGATGGCGCCGCTGACAGGGCGCAACCAGGCCAGCACCTCGCCTTTGACGACCTTTCGCCCCGTCACGGGCATGCCTTTGGGTCCCGGCATGACCGTGCCGGCAAACGCCGCCTGGACCCGCCCGCTGGTGTTGGGGTCGGCAATCACCTTGCCGTTGAGCTCGACCGTCGCGGCGAGATCGCCGATGTGCGCCGGCTGGGTGCGCAGCCCGAGCTGGCGCTGCACCGACTTGGGCACGAACAGGCTGCCGTCGGCCAGCCGCTGCAGCGCGGCAGGCGCGTTCGCTACGCCCGTCGCCGCGCCGGCCGGCGCGGCCGGCGCCGCTTTCCTGGCGTCCTGGCTGTGATCCTCGTCGCCGTGGGCCAGCGCGCCGCCGGCAACGATGGCCAGGCTGGTCGTGGCGACCAGGAGCCGCACAAAAGTTGCTCGCATTTCTATAGTCCTTTCTGCTTGCGGCGCCGCGCGGCCAGCAATGCAAGGCTGACCAGCAGCAGTGCGGCAAGGCCCCAGACGATCCACTCGCTCCGGTAATGCGCCTGCGCTGTAGCGGGCGCAACCGATGACGTGTCCAGCGTGGCGGTCAGCAGGTCGGCGCTGTCGCCGGCTTCGATGCTGATGGTCAGGCCGTGCTTGGCCGGCGGCATGGCCGCCGCGAGATTCAACAGGTAGGTTCCGGGCGCGGACTCGGCGGCGACTCCCCGCAACCCACCGCCCTCGATTTCCACCTTGGCGCCGGCGACCGGCTCGTTGCTGGCGTAGCGATCGACATACACCACGAGGTGCTTGTCCTCGAGCACGGCGACCACCTCGAATTCCCCGGTGGCGGCCACCGCGCGCGGCGCCATGCTCTGGGTGACGGGCGGCGGCGCCGCGCCATGGTCCTCGTCGCCGTGGGCGCAGGCTGCAGACGCGGCGGCAAACGCGGCGGTGAATAGCGCAACGGCAAAAACACGTCTCACGGCAATACTCCCAAGGCTTGATTCAATCGCGATATGGCCGCCGCGCGGGCAACGCGCTGGCGGTCGTAAAAAGATTCGGCGTCGAAGGCGGCGGCGCGGATGCGCAGCAGCGCCGACAGATCGGATTCGCCCAGCGCGAAGGCCTTTTCGGCCAGGCGCAGGTTATCGGCGGCCAGCGCGCGACGTTCTGCGGCCATGGCGAGTTGTTGTCCGGCCGCGGCGAGTACGCGCCGGGTGCGTTTCTCCTCGAGTTCGACACGACTCCGCGCGCGCAGCATTTCGGCATCGGCCTGGCTGGCCTCCGCCTGTGCCGCCGCCGTCTCGCGGCGAACCAGCGCGCCCGAGGAAAATGGAATCCTGAGCCGCACGCCTATGCTGATGGAGTAAGGCTCGGCAAAATCCCCACGCTCGCGTACCACGCGCAATGCCAGTTCCGGGGCGGCACGCCGGGATTCTGCGGCGACCGTGGTCCGCGCCCGCGCACTGCGGGCGGCTGCGGCGACGGCGACCAGCAGCGGATGCGTCGCCATGGCCGGATTGGTCTCCGCAGTCAGCTGCGCCTTCTCAGCTGGCGCCGGCGCTTCCTCGCCGACCTCGGCCGGCGCGCTGCCGCCGGTCAGCGTGCGCAGGACTTGTTCCGCCTGCAGCCGGCTCGCCTCGGCCTCGATCAGTTCCGCCTCGGCGGCGAGCACTTCCGACTGCGCCAGGTTGCCGTCGATGCGCGACAGGTCGCCCGCGCGGTAGCGCCGCCGTACGTCGGATTCCAGCGCCCGCGCGGTCTCCGCGCGGCGCGCTGCCAGCGCCCGCGCGTTGCGCGCAGCAGCCAGCGTCCACCACGCCTCGCGCAGCTCGCCGGCCAGTTCCCAGCGCAAGGCAATGCGCTTCGCGGCCACTTCATCGATCTGGCTCATCGCCGCGTCCTCGCGCGCCGCCTTTTGTCCCGGCAGCCACATGGGCGTCGCCAGCTCGACTTCGTATTCCTGCTGCCCCCGATCGCGATTCCAGCGGTCGTTGCGGCTGCCGATGGAAACCGCGCCCGGCTCCGGCGTCAGCCCGCCGGCAATGTCCCGCGCCGCCTGCGCCTCGGCGTCGCGCGCATCCAGCGCGGCGGCCTGTGGATGCAGCCGCCAGGCGCGCTCCAAGGCGGATGTCAGGCCGCTCGCCGGCTTGCCGGCATCCGCTGCCAGTGCAGCCTGACCGAGCATCAGCGTCACGGCGCAGACCAGCGCCCTGCCACTTTGCCCGCGATTTTCCGTTGCCATTTCCAATGTACCCGTTGGTTGACTGTCAGGCATTCTGCGAAGGGCAAGTCGACGGCAAGCTGACGCGCCGATTACATTTCTGTAATCTCGGCCGGGCGTCGATGCTGCGGGCGCACAATTGCGGCATCGCAACGAACGGGAACGGGCAATGAAGCTTCTGGTGGTGGAAGACGAGCCGAAAACCGGTGACTACCTCAGGCAGGGGTTGGTCGAGGCCGGCTTCGTCGTCGACCTAGCGCGCGACGGGGTGGATGGCCTGCATCTGGGCGAAACCGGTGACTACGACCTGGCGATTCTCGACGTGATGCTGCCTAAGCTGGATGGCTGGCAGGTGCTGGCCGGCCTGCGCCGCGCCGGGCGCGAAATGCCGGTGCTGTTTCTCACCGCCCGCGACCAAGTCGAGGACCGCGTCAAGGGGCTGGAACTCGGCGCCGACGATTACCTGGTCAAGCCCTTCGCCTTCGCCGAACTGCTGGCCCGCGTGCGCACCCTGCTGCGGCGCGGCAGCCGCAACCAGGAGCCGCAGCAGATGCGTGCGGCGGACCTGGAACTGGACCTGCTGCGGCGTCGCGCCTCGCGCGGTGGCCGCCACATTGACCTCACGGCCAAGGAGTTCGCGCTGCTGGAACTCCTGCTGCGCCGCCAGGGCGAAGTCCTGCCGCGATCCCTGATCGCCTCGCAGGTGTGGGACATGAATTTCGACAGCGACACCAATGTCATCGAGGTGGCGATGCGCCGGCTGCGCGCCAAGATCGACGACGGTTTCGACACCAAGCTGATTCGCACCGTGCGCGGCATGGGCTATGTGCTGGAAGCGGAGAGCGCGTGATCCGTCGTGCCTCGATCACCGCGCGCCTGACCCTGCTGTTCGCCGCCGCGGCGACGGCGGTGCTGCTGGCGCTGGGCCTGCTGATCGGCGATGCGGTCGAACAGCATTTCGTCGAACAAGACATGGAGGTGCTGAGCGGCAAAACGCAACTGGCTGCCAACTTGCTGGCACAGCTGCGCTCGCCGGTGGATTCGAGCGCCCTGCTGCGGCAGCTCGACGATTCCCTGGTCGGCCATCACGGGCTCGCCGTGGTGGTCCTCGATGCCGAAGGGAAGCGCGTGTTTGCAACGCCGAATGCGGCGTTTCCGGATGTCATGCTGAACCCGGCAGCCGGCAGCAGCAAGCCACGGTCCTGGACGCAGGCCGGACAACCCTGGCGCGGCATGGTTACGTTGCTGCCGACCGGCAACCGCGAGTCGCCGCCGATGCTGGTCGCCGTAGCGGTCGATATTTCCCATCATGAGCACTTCATGGAATCCTTCCGCCGCACGTTATGGCTGTTTGTCGCCATTGCTGCGATCCTGGTGGGCTTCCTCGGCTGGGTCGTGGTGCGGCGCGGACTGGCGCCCTTGCAGGCCATGCGTCGCGACGCGGCAAGCGTCACGGCAAACCGCCTCGACACCCGCTTGAGCCTCGACGCGGTGCCGGTCGAACTCGCCGAGCTGGCCGAGTCCCTGAACCAGATGCTGGCCCGGCTGGAAGATTCCTTCCAGCGACTGAAGGACTTCTCGTCCGACCTGGCCCACGAACTGCGTACCCCGATCAGCAACCTGATGACGCAGACCCAGGTGGCGCTGACGCGGGCGCGCAGCGCGGACGAGTATCGCGAAGTGCTGGTTTCGAATGCGGAAGAATACGAACGCCTGGCGCGCATGATCGGCGACATGCTGTTCCTGGCGCAGGCCGACCACGGGTTGGTGGTGCCAAGCCGCGAACCGGTCGATCTGGCGCTGCAGGTGCGCGAACTGTTCGACTTCTTCGATGCGCTGGCCGAGGAAAAAGGCCTGCAGCTTACGCTGACGGGCAGCGGCCAGGTCTCCGGCGACAAGCTGATGCTGCGCCGGGCGCTGGCCAACCTGATTTCCAACGCCATCCGGCACACGCCTGCGGGCGGCAGCATCCGGGTCGGCATCGAGGCCTGCAACGAAGGCACCCGGCTGAGCGTGGAGAATTCCGGCGAGCCGATTCCGCAGGAACAGATGTCGCGGATCTTCGATCGCTTCTATCGCGGCGATGCGTCACGTCATGGCGGCGGAGAAGGTGCCGGACTCGGCCTGGCCATCACGCGTTCCATTATTCGCGCCCACGGCGGGGAGATTTCCGTCAGGTCAGGGACGGCGGGTGTGTGTTTCGAGTTGCGGATGGCATGATCGGCGCCGCCGTGGCGCCGGGGCTGATTGTTGAATGTTTATTGTCACAGGAGAGATTTTCATGAAACAGATTGTTCTGCGCACCGCGCTGGCGCTTGCTTCCGCATCCTTCCTGCAACCGGCCGTCGCCATGGATCATTCCGCGCATGCCGCGCCGGCGGCGAAGGCGGCCAAGCAGACCTTGTCTGAAGGCAAGGTCAGGCGGCTCGACCGGGAGGCGGGCAGTGTCACGATCACCCACGGCCCGATCGAGAACCTGGGCATGGGGGCGATGACGATGACCTTCACCTTCAAGAAGGGCGTCGTGCCGGCGTCGGTCAAGGATGGCGACAAGGTTCGCTTCCGCGCCGAGGAAAAGGACGGCCAGTACACCGTCGTCCGCGTCGTGCCGGCGAAGTAGTGCCATGCGTTGCAGCCCCATCCTGATTGCGCTGCTGCTGCTCGCGGCCGGACCTGCGCGTGCCGCCGAACCCGAACAGCTGATCGGCGGCCAGGTCGAGAGCCTGCTCGAGTTCGCCCGCAGCCGCCATCCCGAATTCGCCGCGTTGCGCGCCGAGGCCGAGGCCGCGACGGCGAAGATCGAGCCGGCGGGTGCCTTGCCCGACCCGATGCTGCGCACCGAGTTGCGCGACGTCACCAACGAGGGCATGGATGCCAGCGCCAATCTTCTGCCGCCGCGCATCGGCGGCGCGCGCTACACCTTCAGCCAGGCGCTGCCCTGGTTCGGCAAGCGCGACCTGCGCCGCGGCGTGGCCGGCGCCGCCGCCGACGAGGCGCAGGCGCGCGCGCGCGCGGGCTGGATCGATCTGGCGACCCGCATCAAGCTGACCTACGCCCAGCATCACGTGCACCTGATCAGCATCCGCTACGCGCAGGAGAATCTCGACCTGATGCGCCGCGTCGCCGAGACTGCCCGCACGCGCTATGCCAGCGGCTTCGGCGGCCAACAGGATGCCCTGCGCGCGCAGTCCGAGATCATCGCCATGGAGACCGACCTGGTCATGCTCGAAGGCGAGAGCGCCCAGGCCAGCGCGCGCATGCGTGCGCTGCTGGGGCGTCCGGAAAACGTCAAGTTGCGCCCGCCCGAAAAGCTGCGCCTGCTGCCGCCGCCGGCACAGCTGGACATGGTCGCGCTGGAAGCGCGGCTGCGCGCCAACAATCCGCAGCTTGCCGCCGACGACGCGCGCATCACCGGCGTCGAGCAGGGGCGCGACCTGGTCGAGCGCAACCGCTATCCCGACGTGACCCTCGGCATCTCGCCGACCCAGACGCGCAACCGCGTCAGCGAGTGGGAGCTGATGTTCGAGATCAATATTCCGCTGCAACAAGGCAGCCGCCGTGCCCAGGAGCGCGAGGCCGAATTGAACCTGGAAGCGGCGCGCTTGCGCCGTCAGGGCAACCTCAACCAGAGCCTGGCCGAACTCAGCGAAAGCCTGGCCGGCCTCGACGTCGCACGGCGGCTGGAGTCGCTGGTGACCACCGGCCTTTTGCCGCAGGCCGAACTGAATCTGAACGCGGCGCTG
>Ga0265297_10011993_pt1 | contig 10498 bp, 11 predicted proteins | sample Munlanlwell13791_FD_192502 | JGI IMG/M metagenome (GOLD analysis project Ga0265297, IMG submission 192502) | Leachate microbial communities from a municipal landfill in Southern Ontario, Canada - Leachate well 137-91 | ecosystem: Engineered > Solid waste > Landfill > Unclassified | place...
GGTGCCAGAGTATGCTATTGGCGCCGATACCAAAACATGGGCGGCGTTTGGGGTGGAGCGTTACTTTTATAAGCCCAAAACATCCTTGCAACAGATGGTCGGTGCCGTAAAAGAGGCTATTGATAAGTGAACAACCAGCCCAAACACACTAAAGCCATAGTTCTGGCTCGCACTAACTATGGTGAGTCCGACCGGATTGTAAAATTATTGACCCGTGATTATGGCAAAATAGCTGTGATAGCTAAAGGTGTACGCAAAGAACGCAGCAAGCTGGCTGGCGGCATAGAGCTATTTAGCGTAAGTGACATAGGTTTTATTCTGGGCAAGAGTGACTTGGCGACCCTGGTCAGCTCGCGTTTGGTCAAACATTACGATGCCTTTTTAAACGATCTAGAAAAAGTGAATTTTGGATACGCCTGCTTAAAAAGCATTAACAAAATCACTGCCGATGCAGCAGATAAGCATTATTTTTTGTTGGCAGAGCAGCTAATGCAGGCCTTAAACCAACCAGAAATGCCGTTATCCGTGATTAGCGCCTGGTGGTATTTGCAGATTAGCCAACTAACTGGCCATACTATCAATACATCGAGCCTTGTTGACGGGCAAGGCTTTAAAGATGGGCAGGCTTACATCTTTGATGTTGATCATGGCGGCTTTATATTGAACGAAAATGGCGACATAAAGCCCAACCATGTTAAGTTCTTGCGTCTATGCCAAAACCAGGACCCTAAGCTCCTGGCCAAAGTGCAAGGTGGTGAAGAATTAGCCGAAGATTTAATATCTTACCTACATGGCTTTGTAGAATATGTTCACTAACTTATAATTAAGGGCAATATGACAGATGCAAAAATGGAAGACATAGTTAGTTTGGCAAAACGTCGAGGTTTTATTTATCAAGGTTCCGAGATTTACGGCGGTTTAGCCGGTACCTGGGATTATGGCCCATTAGGCGCTGTCTTAAAGCGTAATATTGCTAACCTTTGGCTAGATTATTTTGTGGATGGCTGGGACGATATGTATCAGATCGATACGGCTATTTTGATGAACCCAAAAGTTTGGCAAGCCAGCGGCCACGTCGACACATTCCACGACCCGCTATGTGAGGATACAGTTAATCACAAAAGGTATCGAACCGATCACATTTTAAAAGATAACGGAATTGACGCTAGTCATTTGTCCATTGAAGAAATGGACAAGACAATTGAAGAAAAGGGGATCAAAAGTCCGGATGGTAATCCTTTATCGAAGTCCAGAACATTTAATATGATGTTTCAGACAATTGCAGGACCAACTTCAGTGGTCATTGAGGGTGAAAAGTATAAAAAACTTTCCGGAAAACTTAACTTTATTGCAGATCAACCTAGCAACAGCACCGAAATAGTTATTGAAGAAAGATCAGATGTAAACAGTGCGAGTCTGTTTGATAAAAATTCAAAAACCTACTTGAGGCCAGAGACTGCACAAGGCATGTTCACCAATTACAAAAATATTTTAGATACTTTTTATCCAGATTTGCCGTTTGGCTTAGCCCAAGTGGGCAGGGCCTTCCGTAACGAAATCAGCCCGCGTGATTTTATTTTTAGGGTCCGCGAATTTGAAATCATGGAATTTGAGTATTTTATCAGAGAAGAAGATTGGCAGAAATACTTCGAAAAATGGCGCAAAGACATCCACGATTGGTTCAAAAAACTTGGGCTAGACGAAGATAAGATAAAAGAGATTGATGTCCCGCCAGAAGATCGTGCTCATTACAGCAAAGCCACAATTGACTTCCATTACGACTTCCCATCGATGGGCTTTGACGAAATCGGCGGCCTAGCTTACCGTACCGATTTTGACCTTAGTAATCATCAAAAACATTCTGGCAAAAATATGGAATATCGCCCCAAAGACGGCAGTGAGCCGTTTGTGCCGCATGTAATTGAGCCGACTTTTGGTTTAGACCGTCACTTACTGGCGGTGCTATGCAATTCGTACTGCGAAGACAAACAAAACGGCGAAAAAAGAGTATTTTTAAAGCTCCCCAAACATCTGGCGCCCATTAAATGTGCCGTTTCACCACTACTCAAAAACAAGCCGGAACTAGTTGCAAAAGCCCGAGAAGTTTATAAGACTCTTAAAAAAGAATTTGGTGCAGTGATGTGGGACGACAACGGCAATATCGGCAAACGCTACCGCCGCCAAGACGAAATTGGCACTCCATACTGTGTGACTATTGATTTTGCCTCTTTAAATGACGATTCTGTCACCGTCCGCGACCGCGACACTACCGAACAAAAACGGGTAAAAATCGCTGATTTAATATTTAGCTTGAAGTAACTGCCATGGATCAAAAAAAGAGCCTCAAAAAGGGAGCCATTATATCTGGCAGTGTTTTACTGTTTGCAGCAATAGTATTGGCAGCGTTGATGCTTGGTGGCAGCATCGGGGCTAGCAAGTCAGCTCAAACCGGCTTGATGTTCCTGCTTTTTACCTTTATTCCAGTAATTTTGGTCAGCCTAGTGACTTTTGCAATTTTTGTATATCGGCTTTTTACCGAAAAATAATTTAATTAAGGAGTAAAAATGTGAGTGACGACGACCAAAAACAGCAAGCAGTAAACTTTAGTATCGACCCTAACAAGACGCCAGTTTACCAGGTGGACGGTTATCTTATTGGCTCTAACGAGCATACGGTGACTTTTAGCTTTGCCCAAAACGTGCTTGGTGCCCAGCAGCAAAATGTAATTTCTCGGGTTGCGTTAACCAGGGCCCAGGCCAAAGAGTTTCTGGCCAACCTCAACGATCATATCGAAAAATTCGAAGTATAATTAAGCTATATAAAGGGGGAGTCATGCAAGACAAAATTAAGGCTTACGCTAAAGAATTCGGTGCCGATTTAAGCGAAAAGAAGGGTGTTTGGGATTTTAGTAAGGTTATTGCCGAGCGCAAAGCCTTTTTAAGTAAAAAAAAGCTAACTTACACGGCTAAATTTCGCGTAGACGAAGATAATAAAACTCTCAAATTTACGGAGATGCTAGCCGAAAAGGGCAGTGGTTTATCGAGTGGTGGTTTTGACAGCGATATGGGCATGAGCTCTGGCTTTGGCTTTAAGGCAGAGACCTATAAAAGCGGAGCTAGCGGCCGCGAAGGCTCTATACAAGAGCAATCCAATCTATTTGGCAAAGATTACAGCTATGATTTTGACTACAAAGAAGTTCGTGCTAAGTTCGAGGAACTTGCCAAGTCAAGCGACTACCAATTCAAATACCAAGTCACTCCCATAGGTTTATAAGTTGTCGACTGCTAAAGATATAATTACTGAGCTAGAAGCTGCCGGTAATACCGGAGACGCAATCTTTTTGCAGCGCTTTTTTAAGACTGGCCCTGGCGAGTATGGCGAGGGAGATAGGTTCTTAGGCATTAGGGTGCCAAAAACCCGCCAAATAGCCGCTAAATATCAAAAAGATTTGGGCATAGATGATATAGAGAAATTGTTAGCAAACAAGTGGCATGAGGTCCGCCAAGCAGCGCTTTTTATAATGGTTGGTCAGTACAAAAAAGCTGATACAAAATACCAGAGCCAGCTATACGATTTATATCTCAAACAAATCGGTAAGGGTATAAACAACTGGGACTTAGTTGATGTCACTTGCCCCCGTATTGTTGGCGCTTATTTGTCCGGCAAGTCGCATGACAGGCTTTATGAACTTGCCAAAGGCAGTTTGTGGCAAAAACGGGTGAGTATTATCAGCACATTCTATTTTTTAAGTTACGACGACAATCCGATAGATACTTACAACTTAGCCGAAGTCTTAGTCTGCGAACAACACGATTTGCTTCAAAAAGCAGTTGGCTGGGCACTGCGTGAAATGGGCAAGCGTGATGGCCAGCTGTTAAGACAGTTTTTAGATAAATATGCTGCCACCATGCCACGCACAGCTTTGCGCTACTCTCTAGAAAAGATGGCAACTGCCGAAAAACAATACTACATGGCGATGAAGTAAGGGTAATAAAAGGTGTAATGAAGCAGCTACCAACCTTTGAAGTTAATATCAATAAATTGGTCCACGGGGGGCAAGGGCTTGGCGTGCTACCTGACGGGCGTAAGTGCTTTGTTTGGGGTGCACTACCTGGCGAGACGGTAACTGTGAGGCTCACAAAGCAAAAAAAGGATTGGGCTGAGGGTTTTGTCCAAGAGATGATTAAGCCATCAAAAAACAGAATAACACCAGAAGAACCCGATACATACTTGGCCACAAGCCCATGGCAAATTGTTAGCTACAATGCGGAGGCAAAGTACAAGCAGGCTATTTTAGAAGAGACTTTTGAGCGCGAAGGCATCAAGCTGGACTGGCAAAAATTTTATCAAGACGATCAGCAATATGGTTACCGCAACAAAATGGAATATAACTTTTGGTGGGATAACGATACCCAAAAAGTGAGTTTAGCCCTGCACAGCAGGGGTAGCCACCAAAAAATTGCTATGGCTGGCTGTAAATTAGCAAGTGTTGCAATTGACGATGCTGGCCAAAAGCTAATAGATTATCTTAACAAAAAACAAGTCGAGGCTAGAAACTTAAAAAGCGTGATTATACGCAGTTCACGAGAGGGTAAAATCGGCATTAGTTTATTTATAACCAACGAAATGGTCGCCGATACTTTAGCAAAATGTGTAATCAACGATGTAAAACCCGAAATTATTTATTCTGACCCCAAAAGCCCAGCCTCGATTGTGACAAAAATAATTAGCGCCGCAAAAGGCTACACCCAGCTAAGCGATAGCTTACTGGGCAGAGAATTTAAGTATCATACCAGGTCGTTTTTTCAGGCTAACCTAGAGGTGTACGAAACTGTACTGGCCGAAATCGCCACGTGCTTAAAAGGCGCCACGGACAGCTCAATATTAGACTTGTACAGCGGGGTAGGTAGTATAGGTCTTAGCGTGGTTGGTGGTGATCAGCAGTTGTTTATGGTCGAGACAAACAAAGAATCTACAGACGAAGCAAAAAACAACATTAGATCGGCGCAAAATTGCCAAATTATTAATACGCCAGCAGAGCAAGCATTGCAATTTACAGAAGGCAAAGATGTGATAATTGTTGATCCACCCCGTGCCGGGTTGCATAAAAAAGTAGTTCAAAAGATAACAGAGGTCATGCCGCCAAAAATAGTATATTTATCATGTAATCCGAGCACCCAGGCTAGGGACATAAAACTGATTTTGGGCAGTGGCTACAGTATTAAGTTTGCAAAAGGTTATAACTTTTTCCCACGGACTCCGCATATTGAGAGCTTGTTGGTCTTAGAGAAGTTAATTTAGTACAATAATTACTATATATGAGTAAAAAAACATTTTTTTGGGGCGCTAGCACAGCCAGCCATCAGGTAGAGGGGGGCACTGATAACCAGTGGACGGTATGGGAGCATAGCATGGAATATCGGCAAGCTAGGAAAGCTCACAAAAGATATGGCAAACTACCAAACTGGCAAGACATAGAACCCCAAGTTAAAAACCCGGATAATTATGTTTCGGGCGCTGGGGTAGATCATTACCACAGATACAAAGAAGATTTTGACATCTTAGAGAAGCTAAACTTAAATGCTTTTAGATTTGGAATTCAATGGTCAAGACTAGAGCCAGAAGAGGGCAAGTGGAACAAAGAAGCCTTCGACCATTATAAAAATTATATTAAAGAGCTCCGATCCAGGGGTATTGAGCCATTCTTTAACATTTGGCACTGGACAGCCCCAACCTGGTTTACCGATAAGGGTGGTTTTGAAAAGCGATCCAACCTAAAATATTTTGATGCCTTAATCACAAAAATTAGCGAGGAGCTACTTGATGATGTCCAGTATGTCATTACCTTGAATGAACCAAATGTATACGTTGGCATGAGCTACATAGAGGGGCTTTGGCCACCACAGAGTAAGGACAAAATTAAAGGTATTTGTGTCTACATCAATCTGGCACGGGCACACAAAAGGGCTTACAAAATCCTAAAACGTAAAAAACCAAGTTTAAAAATTGGGGTTGCCCAGCAGCTTGCCAACATCCAGGCCTACAGACCAGGCAATCTATTTGACGAGTTAATCGTTAAGATTATGCGCTATTTCTGGAACTGGTGGTGGCTAAACCGCATAAGAAATTATATGGATTACCTGGGATTCAACTACTACTTTACGGACTACTACAAGGGCTACAAAAAAATAAACTTAACGACTCCTGTTAATGATCTAGGTTTTTATATGTTCCCAGAGGGTATTTTGTCTATTTTGGAAAGGGCAAATGCTCATTTTCCGGATAAACCGATAATCGTTACAGAAAACGGTGTTGCTGACGCTAAAGATCAATACCGCCAGTGGTGGTTACACGAGACTATGCTAGCAATTGATACCGCCAAGACACAGGGCATACCAATATTTGGCTACTTGCATTGGAGCTTGCTAGATAATTTCGAGTGGGCCGACGGTTGGTGGCCGAAATTTGGCTTAGTAGAAGTCGATAGGGAACATGGTATGAAGCGTAAAATTCGGCCAAGCGCTTTATGGTGGGCATCAGAATTAGCTAAAAGGGAGCAAAAGAGTGGATAGCGTTGCTGGCCCAAAAATAGTCATGATTGGTGGCGGTACGGGCAGTTTTACGCTTTTAAGTGGCTTGAAACAATATGTGCAAGATATCACTGCGCTTGTATGTATGGCTGACGATGGTGGCTCAACCGGGCAACTTCGTGACGAACTTGGTGTGTTGCCACCAGGAGATGTTAGGCAATGCCTGGTAGCGCTTTCAAATTCCCCAAAAGTTAGAGAATTGTTTAATTATCGCTTCGAAGAAGGTACTTTAAAGGGTCATAACTTCGGTAACTTATTTTTAACTGCACTAGAAAAAATGACCGGTAATTTTGCTGAAGCCGTAGAACTAGCTGGCTCAGTTTTAAGAATTACAGGTAATGTAGAACCAATAACACTGACTAATGTGAAGCTATGTATGAAATCAACTAACGGAAGAAAGATCCTAGGCGAATATATTATTGGGCATGCCAAATTTAAACAACAACGTCCAAAGCTTTGGCTTGAGCCAAAGGCCGTACTTAATCCAAAGGCAAAAAAAGCTATATTAGAGGCAGATATGGTTGTTATTGCCCCCGGTAATCTGTATGGGAGTCTAGCGCCAGCTCTGATTGTGCCAGGTCTGTATAAGGTTCTTGAAGCCTCAAAAGCCAAAAAAATATACGTTTGCAATTTAGTCACCAAACCGGGCCAAACGGACGGTTTCAAGGTAAATGACTTTGCAGAAGAGATTGAACGATTTGCGGGCGGCTCTTTTTTGACACACGTATTATTTAATACAGCAAAACCTAGTAAGGAATTGCTAGATAAATATGCCGACGACGGTGAATTTGCAGTAGATTATGATAATGAGCCAATGAAAGCGGCTCATTATATTCCCAAGGGATCAGATATAATAGCTAAAGAGATAAAAGGTAAACGTAGCAGGCATGACCCTATCGCTAAAACACGTACACTTATCAGACATGATCCTGACAAAGTTGCCAAGCAGTTAATGCGGATTTACTTTTCGTGAAACTAAAAATCACGACAGCAATTATCCCTGTTGCTGGTTATGGCAGCCGCATGTTGCCAGTGACCAAGGCTGTCGAAAAATACATGCTACCGATACTTAACCGGCCAATAATCGACTATGTGGTAGCTGATTGCATAAAGGCTGGCGTGTCAGATATCATTTTTGTGATTAGTGAAGGTAGTGTGCAACTCAAGGAATACTACGGGACCAATAACCCGCTAGAGGCATATCTTAAGAACCAGGATAAGAGCCATTTGCTGCCCGCCGTAAAAGCCCCGAGCGGTGTGGCGTTTACTTATGTTGAACAGCCCAAAGATAGTAAATATGGCACAGCAGTGCCGGTTGCTTTAGTGGCTGACTTAGTAGCCAGCCAGCAACAGGTTCTGGTGCTCATGGGGGATGACTTTATTTATAATCAAGATGGTTCTAGTGAGATTTCTCGTTTGATAAAATCCGTAAGGACTAGCCAAGAAGCTGGGTTAATTGGTGTACCGATACCGCAAAAAGACGTTGCAAAATATGGCGTCATTCAAGCGAATAAAAAAGGGATCTTTGAGTCGATTGTCGAGAAACCTAACCCAAAAAAGGCCCCCTCTAATTTGATAAATGTGAGTAAGTATATTTTGCCGGCGGATTTGATAAGATCTATTGCAGGTTTTGTCAAAAATGAAGATTTAAAGGGTGAATATTTGATAACAGAACCCATAAATAAATGGGTGCAAGCAGGTGGTATCATGAGGGTTCACAGGGCAAGAGGGAAATATCTTGATGGCGGGAACCCAAAGAGCTGGCTGGAGGCGAATAACTTTGTTGCGGAGCGCAGCTTGTGAAGCCGGTAATTCTATTGGATTTTGACCGGACCTTGTTTGATACTGATGCTTTTTGGCAAGATTTTGCTGGCTGCTTGGCCGAGGTAACCGGCTTGCGACAATCGGCTATTGCTAATAATTACGAAGATTATTGCAGGGGGCAAGGTAACGATAAGTTAAGGTATGTCGATTTGGACGGTTTTATCAGCGAATACGGTATTAGCTTTGAAAATATTGTGTCACAAGTAGATAAAGACTTTAATCTACAAGACTATCTATTTGCTGACGCAGCGATAGCTTATGGCTTGTTCGAAAGTCACCAAGATAATTTTGATTTTGCGGTTTTATCTTTTGGCCAAGAAAAGTTTCAGAATTTAAAAATTTCTAGGTGTAATTTGCCCAAAGATATCCCCGTGTATATTACGCAGCAAGCCAAAACCGATTTTATAAATTACTATTTGTCGGATAGGCACGGAGCACTAATTGATGACAAATTAGGCCAAGACTTGCCACGTAAATGGACAGAAGTCCACATTAATCGCTCTAATAAACTTACCGGTCCGGCAAAAATCGGTAAAAATTTGTACCAAATTTCTAACCTAGCCCAGGTGCCAGAATTACTGCAAAAACTCTTTATAGATAACAGAAATAGACGATAAGCGAACGATAAGCGAACGAATTGTGGATAAGTGGGGGACATCTTGAACTTTTTCTCTAAAAAAGTACTTGCAGTGGGTAGCTGTGGGTAGTATCCTCAAACCAGTGGGTAATTGTGGGTAAGGCCACATTCAAACAAAAACCACTTAAGCAGATCAAATAATGGCCACCGTAGACTACTTCGAACGCAAGCTTGACGATAAGCGAAGGCTGACAGTGCCAGCCGAACTTCGAAGTGAGTTCAAAAGCGGTGTAGTCGTGACTCGCGGCTTTGGCAAGTACCTGCATCTGTACTCAAAAGAAGTTTGGGACAAAAAGGTAGAACCCGAACTAAACGGCAGTATCCTCGACGAAAGGGTAGCCGACCTAAACGTAAAGTTTAGAGCAGGTAAGGCAGCCAGCAATCTTGATGGCAAACAGGGCAGAATTACCCTAGAGCTGCATCACATCAAGTACGCTGGAATAAAAAAAGACGTAGTTGCTATTAGGGCAGGAGCGTATTGGCGCTTGTCGGCTAATTGATTTGTGACACCTTAACAATATAAAAAGTAAAAACCGCCGACTCGAGGTTAGCGATTCGGCAGTCAACACGTAGCTCGAGGGATCTACGCTAAAAACCCTTGTTCTTTACTCAATAAAACACCTCCCAAAACTCCACCTCACACATAAGTCTCTCAAACTTTGATAGCGGTCAGTTGACAATTAAGCAAATTTTTCAAATTCGCATTTGAATATTCAACGATTAGACACTATCAACACAAAAACAAAAACTACAAAAAAACAAAAAGTTGGCTGCTGAGTCGGTGACCTTGCAAAAATAAACACAAAAATAAAAATGCATGAACCAGTATTACTATCTGAAGTATTAGCGTATCTTAAGCCCCAAAAGGGTGAATCGTACTTGGACGCGACCGCCGGTTACGGGGGTCACGCCGAGGAGATTCTTAAGATAACGCAAAATTATCAAGACAGCGTGCTAGTTGATCGCGACCAAATGGCGATCGATCATCTGCGGGCCAAATTTGCTAATAGGGCTGTAAAAATTATCCATAATAATTTTTACATTGCTGCGGAACTGTTAGTGAATCAAGGTGCACAGTTTGACCTGATTTTAGCCGATTTGGGCGTTTCGTCGCCACACCTTAACAATGCGAGTCGTGGTTTTAGCTTTTCAAATCCGGGGCCACTCGATATGCGAATGGATTGCAGCCAAGAACTGACTGCCGAAACACTCGTAAACGAGTCTAGTGCGGAAGCCTTAGAAGAGATTTTGCGCAATTACGGTGAAGAGCCGCATGCCCGTAAAATCGTGAAAAGCATCGTGGCTAATAGGCCACTAAAAACCACAGACGAACTCGCAAAAGTAATCGCTTTGGGCTCGGGCAGGTGGCAGGGTAAACACCCAGCTACTCGCACCTTCCAGGCATTAAGGATAGCCGTCAACGATGAGCTACAGCTGCTCACCAAGG
>Ga0265297_10011994_pt1 | contig 10498 bp, 12 predicted proteins | sample Munlanlwell13791_FD_192502 | JGI IMG/M metagenome (GOLD analysis project Ga0265297, IMG submission 192502) | Leachate microbial communities from a municipal landfill in Southern Ontario, Canada - Leachate well 137-91 | ecosystem: Engineered > Solid waste > Landfill > Unclassified | place...
CATCAAGTACACGGCGAAAGGCAGAGTGTCGGTCACGGTCCAGGGCGGACGGGACCGAGTCAAGGTGGAAGTCGTCGATTCCGGCTGCGGCATGGACGCCAAGACCTTGGGCAAGGTTCGGCGCGTGCTGGCCGGCGGATTGGAGGAGATAAGATTCGAGAGGGAGGGCGGATCGGGGCTCGGCATCCACATCGCCAGGAAGATCATCGAAGGACATGGCGGGAAATTGACAGCGAGCTCCAAGGGAAGAGGCAAGGGTTCGACTTTCTCTTTCTGGATACCGAGAGCGTAAGGGTCGTTGGCGAGCTGAAAGCTTAAAGTAGAAAGCATAACGCTGAAGATTTGGCGCATCCCCCAGGCTTTCAGCCCGTAGCTTTCTGCTTTCCGCTCTATGCTTTGAGCTTTCCATCGTTTTGACACCCTTTTCCGCGGGGGATATACTCATTTGGAGCTAGCGCGGCCTTATCCGCTTTTCTTGACATCAAACACTCATCGCCCGTCTTGCGACGGCGAAATTTATTTATGTTTCAAAAACATGATATGCCAATACGTGAAACGAACCACGAGGCAGAAACCATCATCTCGGCGTCAGTGAAGGTCGAGGGTGATTTTGTCAGCCAGGGGAATGTCCTCATCGAGGGCGAGGTCGAAGGGAGCATCAAGACGGAGAAGGACCTGCGCGTCGGCGAGCACGCGCGCATCTCGGCCGACGTGACGGCGGCGAGCGCTACGGTCGCGGGTGAAGTGCGCGGCAACATGACCGTCCGCGAGCGCCTTCAGCTCGAGCCGACCGCCAGGGTGTTCGGGGACATCAAGACGAAAGACCTGGTGATCGCGAGCGGCGCCGTCGTCAACGGCAGGCTCGTGATGGACGCCGAAGAGGAGTCGACCGGTCGCGCCGCCAAGGTCGTCAAGACGGCCGTCAAGCCGGCGGTCAAGACCGTCAAAGCGGAGGCCGAGGAAGAGAAGTCCGAAGTCGTCCCGGGTGCGGGCGAAGCGTCAGCCGAGAAGGAGAAAGAGGGCACTAAGAAGACCATCAACGCCTTCTTCACCCGCTAGGCGTGTCCGGCGGCAGGCAGGCGATGCCAGCGCCAGCACGATGCGGTATACGGAAGACCGACAGCATGTATTTCTACATCTACGACAATTTCCTGTCCGAGAAGAAGTATGAACGGATCCTGGCGGCCGTGGAGACGCGGCTGACGGATTTGGGCATCAGCGGCAAGATCGGACGTCTGTCTCCGTTCACCAGCGCGAAAGGTCTCATCAGGGATGAGGCGAAGCGGGGGTCGCAGACCGTCGTAGTCGTCGGCAATGACGAGACGGTCTCGAAGGCGGTCGAGGGCATCGGCGATATCAAGGTCACGCTGGGTATGATTCCCATAGGTGCGCCGACGACCATAGCCCGCGCTTTGGGCATACCGGAGGGCGTCGAGGCATGCGAGGTATTGTCGAAACGCGTGACGCAGAAGATCGACCTGGGCAAAGTGAACGGCAAGTTTTTTCTGTCATCGCTGCGCATCCCCGGCGACAAGGTGGTCATAGAGGGGGAGGGCCGGTATCGCATCTCGACGCTTGCCGCCAATTGCGAGATCATCGTCAGCAATCTGCGCAGCGGGGAGATGCTCGAAGACGCGCAAGGTTCATTGCGGAAGTCGGGCGATCCGATGGATGGGCTGTTGGACACGTTGATCACGAATCGGAAGGGCGGCCTGCTCGGATTCACCAGGAGAGAGAACGGCGGTTCCAGCGTTATCCCGCTCCGGAAGATGAGGATCAAGAGCGAGTCGCCGGTCGAAGCCGTAGCCGACGGGAGCAAGTTCGCGAGCGAATCATTCGATATTGAAGTGGTGCCGGACTGTCTGAAGATTATCACCGGACGGGAGCGGATTTTCGCGCAAATCTAGTGAAAGAAGTGAAATAAGTGAAAGAAGCGAAAAAAGCATCTTTCACTTCTGTCCCTTCTTTCACTTTTTTCACTCCCCGGGTGACAAGTGGCGGTTCAGCCTTGCCATCGGCAGCAGGATGGTATAGGGTGTCATTTGAAAATGAGTAGGAACAAATGCGGTCGTGGCGGAACCGGCAGACGCACCAGCTTGAGGGGCTGGCGGGGGCAACCTCGTGAGAGTTCAAATCTCTCCGACCGCACCACGTAAAAATCCCAGCTTGTCTGGGTTTTTTACGATGCGATCGTTTCGCGAAGCGAGACGGAATACGATACCGCGTTAAGGCGCGCACCTGTCAGTGCAAGCCGCACGACCGCGGCTTACGTGCCCCGTGGTCCGAGCGGATGCGAGGACTTTACGGGTCGGCAAGCAGTTTGGATTTTTGATGCGGTCGACTCTGTCCCGTTTAAGCATGATAATCTTGCCTACCGCTTCTTCATTCGGTATGATTCAGGCGGATATCGGACGGAAAGAATTCAGACTCAAGTGACGGGAAAGATTACTTGCGACCTGTGTCTTGCGTCTTGAGTCTGGTTTTGACGGACGATTAGCTCAGTTGGTTAGAGCGTCTCGTTTACACCGAGAAGGCCGTAGGTTCGAATCCTACATCGTCCACCACCCCGATACCGCCTTGCCACATGATTGCATGCGCAGAGGACTTCGCGTCGTTGTCGGTAGTCCCATGCGGATTCGTTCATGCAGCAAAGCGGTATCGGGGTGCCCTGAGCTTGTCGAAGGGCACTACAATCCCAAATATGTCCTTCCTGCGCATCGTCGGCGGTCTGCTACTCATCGGAATCGGCGTACTTTTCGTCTGGAAGACCGAATGGTTCATGCAGAACGTCGGACGCATCCAATGGGCAGAGGAGAAGCTGGGTGACTCGCGCCTGTTCTATAAGCTGCTCGGCATCCTCATCATCTTCATCGGCCTCATGGCCATGACCGGCCTGCTCGGCGGATTCCTGTTAGGGACCGTCGGCAAGCTATTCGTCCCACCATCGAAATAACCCCTCCGCTATGACATACATCCCGACCGGCAACGAACTCATCGATCCCTTCAAGGTCTTGGAATCCGCAGGCATCAAATCCAGCATGCGCGTCGCCGATTTCGGTTGCGGCACCCTCGGACATTACGTCTTCCCTGCGGCGCACCAGGTCGGTCCGGGCGGCCGGGTCTTCGCTGTCGACATCCTGAAGTCGGTGCTGAACGGCGTCGAAAGCAAGATCAAGATGGACGGCGTCGCGAACGTCGAATCCGTCTGGGGCGACATCGAGCGTCCGAGCGGCGTCAACATACCGGACAATTCGCTGGACCTCGGGCTGCTCATCAACAACCTCTTCATGTCCTCACATAAGGCGGAGATGATGAAAGAATGCGTGCGCATGGTCAAGCCAGGCGGCAAGATGGTCATCGTCGACTGGAAGCCGGCCGGGGTGAACTTCGGTCCGGATCCGAAACTGAAGGTGACGCCGGAAGAGGCGAAGACGCTGGCTACCGGCGCCGGTTTGACGTTTGAGAAGGACTTCGAGCCAGGGCAGTACCATTACGGTTTCGTCTGCGTCAAACCGTGAGCGATGTCGAAAGATGGATGACGGACCCCGCTCTAAAGGCGGGGTTTTGGTGTGGGACAAAGCGGAGAAAGGGGACGGAGCGGAGAGATTCTTTCCCCGCCCCCTCCGTTTTCCCCGCACCCGCTTGCATCAAAATCCGTCTTACCTTACAATTCCAATTCGTCGGATTAATCGCGTGAATGCTTATGCATTTTTTGGCAGGTTACGCAGCCTTGCTCCAATATCGATACTGGGTCAATCCGCGGCCAGTGCCGCTCGGGCCGTCTTTGGTCGGTTCGATTTTCGCGTTTTTCGGATGGTTCGTCGTGGCTGCAGCGGTGCTGTATATCCTGGCGCGCTATCTCAAGAAACGCGACCCTCTCAAGGGAGACGTCGTCCGCCGGTTCGCGCGCGCGCTGATATCGACCGCGGTGCTGGGGTACATATTCCTGTTCTTCTCGTACGAGCAGCTGCCGCTCTTGGGGATGCGTCTTTGGTTCCTGTTGGTATTCGTCCTGTTCACCGTCTGGCTGGTGCGCGCCATCGTCTTCGCACTCAGGGAGTATCCGCGGCTCCGTGATGCCGAAGTCGAACGCAGGCGATTCGAGAAGTACCTGCCGAAATCGAAATGACATGGATAGCGGGCGCCTGGGATTGGCCGGCGAGAAGACGGCCGAGCGGTACATGAGGAAGGCCGGATACCGCATCCGCGACCGGCGCTGGCGCTGCAAGGAAGGGGAGATAGACCTCGTTGCCGAGAAGGGCGGCGAGGTCGTTTTTGTAGAAGTGAAGACTCGCGCCTCCGACGCGTTCGGCGGCGCCTTGGTCGCGGTCGACGATTGTAAGGCAGCGAGACTCCGTGCCGCGGCCTACGTCTATCTCAACAGGCATTCGCTGTGGGACAGGCCGTTCCGCATCGACGTGATTGCGGTCACGGTCGCGTCAGATGGCCGGACGGTCAGTCTCGAGCATCTGATCAGCGCGGTCGAAGAGGATGAGTGAGGCAAGGAGCTGAAAGCTAAAAGCAAAAAGCCTGGGCTTTCAGCTTTTGGCTTTTCGCTTTGAGCTTTCAGATTGACTCCGCCCATGCCGCTTGCTAAGGTCAAACGCCTGTACCTTTGATGACCGGAAGTCATGAAGACGGAGGTGGGCGATGCCGATGCTCCATGAACTGTTGATGCAGTTTCTCGCGGCGGCGGTGACGCTCGTCGTCGCCTTCTTCTTGTTCCTCGTGTCGGCCACGTTCGTCAGGATCGTGGTAGGGATGGAGGTCTGTCGCGTCCTCCGCGGTTTGCGGGACCGCGTCGCCATCCTCTTCCACGGCCCCGACTACGGATCCAGGCTCGAGCACTGGCGGCACTACCAGGACACGGTCGATTCGTCGATGGGGGAAGCCGCGTGTGCGGCATTCCACCGGTCGCGCGCCTCACGGGCGCGGTCCGATGCCTGGCGGCGATTCCACGAGACCGTCGGACGCATGTTCGAGCGCGGTTCGCTGGACGACCCTGTCGCGCAGGAGGCGAAGGTGTTCGCCGCGTACACCACGCCAGATTTGATCCGGGTGGCTAAGCACTTGAGCGGATGCGTGGCGCGCGGCGCGCCATCGCCGAAGCCATTCCTGGATTTCCTAATTGAGGAACGCGCCGAAGCGCTCCGCGACCCCGAGACGTTCCGTGATCACGCACGGCGGTTCCGCGACAGGTTCGGATTCTGTCCTTTCCGCCTGCTCAAGTACCTGGATGAGGACGAGAGGGCACCCTCTTGACAGTTCTTGCCAGCCGCGGTATAGTGCTGTACTATGAAACGTAGATGACTAGTTCCTGATGGGACTGGTCATTTTTTAACGGAAATCCAGGGAGTTGGGGATCGATATCGCGCCCCCGCGCTCCCGAACATCCGAACGACTGAATATGTCATCGCCAATCTATCAAGCGATCAAGCAGATAAGCGAAGAGAAAGACATCCCGGAGGAATCCGTCATCGAGACCATCGAGGCGGCGCTCGCGGCCGCATACCGAAAGGACTTCGGCGAGAAGGACCAGAACGTCAAGGTCAATTTCGAACCGGAGACCGGCGATTTCGAGGTGTTCGACGTGAAGACGGTGGTCGAGGATATGGAGCTTCTGGAGGATGAAGAGGCGGAAGGCGAGGAGAAAGAAGAGGATAACGAGAAGCCCAAGAGAGCCAAGAAAGTAAGAAAAGAGGAGAAGGAGGAGGCGGTCGAGGAGCCCAAGAAGGCCAAGAAGACCAAGAAGGTCGAGGAGGAAGAGGATGAAGAGGCGTTCGGATTCGGATTGAAGGAGCCGGCGAAGAAAGAAGAAGTGAAAGAAGCGAGAGAAGTGAAAGAAGGCGCAGAAGCGGGAGAGGCGGGAGAAGCGGGAGAGGGCGCACCTGCACCTATCGCGGTTTTGGCGGTCGGAGAAGGGGCAACCGAGGAAGACGAAGGTCCGAAATTCAACCCGAAGACCGAGGTCATGATATCCGCCGCGCGGGAAGCCAAGCCCGACGCGGAGATCGGCGAAGAGATCAGGACGCAGCTTGAGGTTCCGTCCGCGTTCGGCCGCATGGCCGCGCAGACCGCGAAGCAGGTCATCATCCAGAAGATCCGCGAGGCGGAGCGCAACAAGCTGTTCAACGAGTTCAAGGACCGCGAGCACGAGCTCGTCAACGCTACCGTGCAGAGACGCGAGGGCCGGTTGGTGCTGATTGACCTTGGCAGGATCACGGCGATCATGCCGCCGGACGAGCAGGTGCCTGGCGAAAGGTACGCCCCGGGCGACCGCGTCAAGGTCTATGTCGTCAGCGTCGAGCTGGCGACGAGGGGGCCGGAGATCGTGGTTTCCCGCTCGCACCCCGACATCATCAGGAAGCTGTTCGCGTTGGAGATTCCGGAGGTCGCGTCCGGCACAGTGACCATCCACGCCGTCGCCCGCGAGGCCGGGGCGCGCTCCAAGGTCGCCGTATCCTCGAACCAGGAGAACGTCGACCCGATCGGTTCGTGCATCGGCCAGCGCGGCACCAGGATCCAGACCGTGATAGCCGAACTCGGCGGCGAGAAGGTGGACGTCATCCAGCATGACGAGGATCCGGCGATGTTCATCACGCACGCGCTCTCTCCGGCCAAGGTCGTGGAGATCGAACTTGATGAGGAGAACCAGGTTGCCGACGTGCTCGTCGATGAGGATCAGCTGTCATTGGCCATCGGCCGCGGCGGACAGAACGTCCGTCTGGCGTCGCGCCTGACCGGCTGGAAGATCAACATCAGGAAGCTCGGCGAAGATGCGGGTGAGGCGTTCACTGCCGACGAAGGTGGGGAAGCGGGAGAAGGTGCAGAAGCGGGAGAAGGTGCAGAAGGGACAGAAGAGGCGCCGGAAGCGGAAGCCGAGACCGGCGTTAAGGAGGAATAATCGTCATCATTTATGATCGGTCTTTTCGACGCCATTCTCTACAAGCCGATATTCAACCTGCTCATCGGGATCTATAACGTCATCCCGGGCAACGACATCGGCATCGCCATCATCGTACTGACGATCCTGGTCAAGCTCGTGCTCTGGCCGGTTTCGGCGAGCGCGCTCAAGTCGCAGAGGGCGCTTCAGGAAGTCCAGCCGAAGCTCGAGGCGCTCAAGAAGAAATATCCGAACAAGGAAGACAAGGAGAAGCTCGCCAAGGAGATGATGGAGCTGTATTCCACGGAGAAGGTCAATCCGATGTCTTCTTGCTTGCCGCTCCTGATCCAGCTACCGGTGTTCATCGCGCTCTACAAGTCCCTGGCCCAGGGGCTCCAGTCGAGCGGTTTCGACAGCCTGTACTCGTTCGTCGCCAACCCAGGGACGATCAACGCGTCGCTGTTCGGCATCATAGATCTGGCCGGGGTCAACATCTATCTCGCCATCCTCGCGGCTGCGACGCAGTTCGTGCAGGCGAAGATGATGGTCACCAGGCAGCAGCCGAAGAAGACGCCGGGTTCCCAGGACGAGCAGATGCTCGCGAACATGAACAAGTCCATGGTCTACATGATGCCGGTCGTCACGCTGTTCATCGGTCTGAAGTTCCCCGGCGGACTGACCCTGTACTGGCTCGTGATGAACCTGCTTACCATCCTCCAGCAGAGGTTGTTCCTGAAGAAGAAGCCGGCGGAGGACAAACCCGTCGAGGCTACGGCCTGACGGCATCACTATGAGATATCGCGATTCGCATCTGACCGGAGTGCCGGTCTACACCCGGAGCGGGAATCATGTCGGGCGGCTGGTCGGATTCGTCATCGAGTCCGATACGCACGAGGTGGTCCAGTATGCGGTCAAGAAGTCTGGTACGTTGGAGCTCATCCTGCCGAAGGAATTCCTGGTGAATCGCATCCAGGTCGTGTCCGTGAGCGACGAGAAGATGATCGTCGAGGACGCGGCTGTGGCGGAGAAAGCCAAGGTCGCGGCGAAGAAGCAGGTGACTGAATCCGCGACGAATACGGTCAGCGTGACCAGGGGGATGGAGTAGGGAGAAGGTGAGGAGAGGTATCAATTCACCGAATTCACCCTCGCCCCGCTTGCGGGGAGAGGGCTGGGGGTGAGGGGCGCAATTGGGACCGCCGGTTCCGGGTACGGGACAGGCGGTCTCTTTTGTTTCAGTTCGGGGATAAGAAAAACGGCGCAGCGGCGCCGATTCGAGAGTCGTCCGTCATCCCTGCTTGTCGAGCGGTTTCTTGCACCGGCCGCATCTCCCGGACGCGGTCGCGCACTTGGCGCAGAGCTTGAGGTCGCCCCAGCCCGTGGGTCCGTGGCACTCCTCGCACACGCCAATCATCATGATGCCGGGTCCGCAGGCCAGACATTCGGCACAAAGTACGGAATCGAGGACGTTGATGACGTTTTCTTTTTTCATCTCTTCTCCCGCATAACAATAGCCGCATAGCCACAGTTGTCAATCGGGGATTGCCGGCGTGTGGACTACCTAACTGCCGCGAAATGCTAAAATCATACGAGGTATGAGCGGCACGGACGGAAAAGATAGCGCGCACCTGCGAGAAGCGGTCCTGGCGACGGTCGCTTGGTTCGACGTCTTCGGATATCCGCTGACACTGCCGGAGATCGGGCGGTATCTCCCGGTCGGCAAGCATTCCGGCGGGGCATCGCTTTCCGATATCGCCGCCGCGCTCGATTCATCCGGAATCGGATGTGTCGATGGCCATTATTCGCTCGAAGGAGGGGTGGGCGACGTCGGTCTGCGCCAGCGTAGATATCGGCTGGCGAAACGGAAGCTCGTCCGCGCGCGTCGCGCCGCCAGGGTGTTCGGGTTGTTGCCGTCGGTCCGACTGGTCGCTGTCTGCAACAATCTGGCGGTCGCGAACGCCGAAGATGGGAGCGACATCGATCTGTTCGTCGTCTGCCGGCCGCGCACCCTTTGGACGACCAGACTCGTGCTCGTCGGCGCGCTGAAGCTGTTCGGTCTGCGTCCTTCACCGAAAATCCAGAAAGACAAGCTGTGTTTGAGCTTCTGGGTATCCGAAACGGAGATGGATCTGTCGCGCTATGCCCTGCCTGGCGGCGATCCCTATATGGATTATTGGATCGCGACGCTCTTGCCGCTTTACGACGCGGGCGGGGTGTTTGAGAAGTTCAGAGCCGTGAATGGCGGGAGAAGGGACAGAAGGGGCAAAAGCATTTTTCAAGACGACAGCTCGGCTTCTGCCGCTTCTTTCGCTTCTGTCCCTTCTGTCCCTTCTGTCCCTTCTGCCCCTACATTGTCGGAAGGCGGGCGCGGAAGGATAGAGGCAATCGCTCGCATCATCCAGATGCGGAAGTTCCCGGAGCGCATCCGCGGCATGGCCAACCTGGACAGCCGGGTCGTCATCAGCGATGACGTCCTCAAGTTCCACGTCAATGACCGGCGCGCCGCGTATAAGGAAAAGTTCAGGGAAAGACTGGACGCATTGGATCGAAAGGCATGAAAGTCAGCAGTATCGCCAAAGTGCTGTTCTATGCGCTACTGGCCGCGGCGCCCTTGGGCACGCGGTATATCGGCTACATGGGCAACATCGGCGGCGTGGACATCGAGCCGGGGACGGTGAGCATGTTCGGTACGCAGATCGTCGCTATCCTGTTCGTCGTCCTGGCGCTCGTGGCCGCCGCGGACCAGGGTGGCAGGCCGTCGGAATGGAAAAGGGACCCGTTCGCCCTGGCGGCGCTGCTCATCGTGGCGTCGGTATATCTGTCAGCCGCGTTGTCGGTCCGATTCACGTCCGGTCTGGTGGAGGCATTCTGGGTCGCGCTCGGGGCGGCCGTCTTCTGTGCCGTGCGCATGATCAAGCCGTCGACGACCATCGCCGCCATGTCGCTCATGGTCGGAGCGGTCATTCAGGCGTTTCTGGGCGCGGTCCAGTTCGTGACGCAAGAGGCGACAGCGAATAAGTGGCTGGGGATGGCGGCGCACCTTCCGTCCGAGGTCGGCACGTCCGTCGTCGGCATGGCGGATAGCCGCTGGCTGCGTGCTTACGGCACCTTATCGCATCCGAACGACCTCGGGATGTATCTGGCGATCGCCGCCGTGCTGGCGCTCGCTTTCGCCGCCGGGCAGGAGCGGTGGAAGCGGCGTCTCGGCTTGGCCGCCGCGATCGTCTGCGCGTTCGGCCTCGTCCTGACATTCTCGAGGAGCGCGGCGATCGGATTCATCGTCGGCCTCGCGGCGCTCGCCATTCCCGCGCTCGTCTGTACCGGCAAGTGGAGGCCGCGCCTTTCGCCGTCGCTCATCGCCGCTACGGTCGGCTTAGCCGCGCTGGTAGCCGCGTCGCTCGCCCTGCATGAGCCGGTCTTCTCCCGCATCGCTGCGGACGGACGGCTTGAGAGGATTTCCATCGAAGAGCGCGGCACGCAGCTCGATGACGCGCGAAGCCTCCTGATGCGGAGTCCGCTGTTCGGCGTCGGACCGGGCATGATGCCGTACGCCATGCACCGGGTGGATTCCGACCGCGACCCCTGGGACTATCAGTACGTGCACAATACGCCGCTTCT
>Ga0265297_10011995_pt1 | contig 10496 bp, 11 predicted proteins | sample Munlanlwell13791_FD_192502 | JGI IMG/M metagenome (GOLD analysis project Ga0265297, IMG submission 192502) | Leachate microbial communities from a municipal landfill in Southern Ontario, Canada - Leachate well 137-91 | ecosystem: Engineered > Solid waste > Landfill > Unclassified | place...
AAAGGCCGATAAGCCGTTTCAAAAATGTATGAAAGTAATACTCTCAGAAGACGTAGAAAATTTGGGGAAAAAATATGATGTCAAAGATGTTGCCGATGGCTTTGCCATGAATTTTTTGCTTCCTAAAAATTTGGTTAAGATCGCCACTAAAAATTCGTTAAAATGGCTGGAAGGCCAAAAAGCAAATATGGAAAAAAATGCCGAAGAAGAATTGAAGAAAACCCAGGAATTGGCATCCAAGCTTGACGGCAACGAGGTCGTCATTACCGTTCCGGTCGGTGAAGAGGGACAGTTGTTTTCCGCTATCAGCGCCCAGAAGATCGCCGATAAGCTTAAAGAGATGGGCTTCGAGATAAAAAAGAGCCAGATCCAATTGGCTGATCCGATCAAAGAGCAAGGGGAATATAACGTCAATTTGAAGCTCGACCACAATTTGGAGGCGGAAGTCAAAGTGATCATCGCTCCGGAAGAAAAGTAAAGCGGCTTAAGAAAAAATTAAAAAACCAGAAACAGTCAAAACGATGGCAAAGTATATCTTTGTTGCCGGCGGAGTGATGTCCGGCATAGGCAAGGGAATATCGACAGCGTCGATAGGAAAGATCCTTCAGGCTAAGGGTTTTAAAGTGTCTGCCATCAAAATAGACCCATATATCAATGTTGACGCCGGGACTATGAACCCGGTTGAGCACGGCGAGGTTTTTGTCACCGATGACGGCCTTGAATGCGATCAGGACGTCGGCAATTACGAGAGGTTTTTGGATATCAGCCTTACCGACGACAATTATCTGACCACCGGCCGAGTTTATCAAACGGTCATCCGGAAAGAAAGGAATCTTGAATATAACGGCCGTTGTGTTGAAGTGGTGCCGGATATCCCAAACGAGGTCATCAACAAGATCGAAACTTTGGCCGAAAAAACGAAAGTTGATTTCGTCCTTATTGAAATAGGCGGCACTGTCGGCGAGTACCAAAATTTAATATTCTTGGAGGCAGCGCGTCTTTTGAAACTTAAAAGTCCCAAAGACGTGCTTTTTGTTTTGGTTTCCTACCTGCCTATACCGGCAATGCTGGGAGAGATGAAAACGAAGCCGACCCAGATGGCGGCCAGGCTGTTGAACGAAGCCGGTATCCAGCCGGACATCATTTTCGCGAGGTCCAGCTATATGCTGGACGAACCGCGGAAAAGAAAACTTTCCGTTTTTTGCAATGTCCTGCCGGAAGACGTGATCTCCGCGCTCGATGCGAAATCGATCTACGAAGTGCCGATGTATTTGAAGCTTGAAAAACTGGGAGAGAGGATAATGGAAAAATTCGGATTGAAGGGCAAGGAGGATGATCTTAAAGAATGGGAAAAATTGGTGCAGACGATCAACACGGCCGACAAGCCGGCGAAGATCGGCATCGTGGGAAAGTATTTCGAGAGCGGAAAATTCATTTTGACCGACTCTTACATTTCCGTCATCGAATCGATCAAGCATGCCTGCTGGTATTACAACAGGAAGCCGGAAATAACGTGGTTATCGGCTGAAAAATATGAGGATGATCCCAAGGCTTTGGAAGAGTTAAGGGAATATGACGGCATAATCGTGCCCGGCGGTTTCGGGACCAGGGGAGTGGAAGGCAAGATAAAAGCCATCCAATTTTTGAGAGAAAACAACATTCCGTTCTTCGGGCTGTGCCTTGGAATGCAATTGGCGACCATCGAATTTGCCCGGAACGTTTGCGGTTTAAAAGAGGCTACTTCCACCGAATTTGTAAAAGATGCCAAAGATCCGGTCATTGACGTTATGGCGGAACAGAAGGACCTTATAAGCGAAAAAAGGTACGGCGGCACCATGCGTTTAGGCGCCTATAATTGCGCTTTAAAGCCCGATACGCAGGCTTTTAATGCTTATCAAGCCAAAACCATTTCCGAGCGCCATCGCCACCGCTACGAGCTTAATAACCGCTATAGGCCGCTTTTGGAACAGAACGGCCTGGTTATGGCCGGAACCAACCCTGAAAAGGACCTGGTGGAGATAGTAGAGCTCAAAAACCACCCGTTTTTCGTAGGAGTCCAATTCCACCCCGAATTCAAAACAAGGCCGCTAAGGCCGCACCCGCTCTTCCGAGAGTTCGTGGGGGCGGCGATAAAGCGTAAAAAATAGTTTTAAATTATTTTATGAATATTAGCCCTCTACTATTTATCGTGCCCGCTATAGTATATTCATTCATTCTTTTCTACTCATTGCTTAGAGACGAAGAAGACGGTCGCAAGGGCGGGAAGGTAGAAAAAGAATTGATTTTCTATGTTGTGGCAATGGGGATAGGATTGGTCTGTTATTCGATTTTGTCGAACAACCCACTATTATCTTTTCCTCCCAACATATTAGAATTAGATTTTTTCTCGTTGCTTCTTGTGATGGTGCTCAATCCATTAATCGTACCTTTTATATTTTTACTGACTTCCATATTATTCTTAGCAAGAAAAAGAAAAGGATTTAGGACCAAGATCCTAAGGAGAGGATTACTTTCATATTTAATAGGTATCGTTTCATATCTAAGTGTCCAAAGCTTCGATTGTATGTCAAAAGGTGGATATTTCTCGCTGTTTCCGGATGGTAGCATACCTTTTTTATTTTTATTGTTTTTTTCTTTTCCTATAGGATTATTTTTTACATTAGAAGGTGCGATTATCGAACACGGGAAGAAAGTAATATCGCCGAGCGCCGAACCTCAACAAGACAACAAAAAACCGTGATTCACATCCCGGCCAAAGCTAAATAACCAGCCCGCCATTGTCCCGCGAGTTCGTGGGGGGCGGCGATAAAAGATAGATAAGAATATGACTTGGTCAATTATTTTATTTTTATTATCCTTCTTATTATTCTTTTTAGTCCTTTGTTTATTGGTTAAATTTTCAGCGGCTAAGAGTAGCAAAGGGGGCTTGCTAACAGGCCTCGGTATTTTTTTATTAGGGATCGTTGGAAATCTTTTAGTCAAGCCAAATTTTAGCCTCACAGGCTGTGACGATTGCTGGCATATGGATCCGTTGTTCTTTGGGATATTTCTCTTATGCCAAATATTGGGAACTTTATTGATGATAGTATCTTTGATGGGTGTATTAATAGATTTAATAATAATCTTTGTTAAAAGGGGTAATAAAAAACCGTGACTTGCGTCGCGGTTTTTTAAAAAGTTTTTTGAAATTTTAGATTATTTCTTTGCGGTCTTGGCGTCTTTCGCAATTTTTGCCGCTCTTGCTATCTTCTTGGTTGCTACGGTTTTGACCGGCTTGTCGCCGACGTTGATGGTTTTGACCTTTTTCTGGGTGCCGTTGAACCCGAGTTTTCTTTTAGTGGTGAAGAAGACCTTTCCGACTATCATTGAATATAATGTGTCGTCCGAACCGCGTTTGACGTTCTTTCCGGGCAGGACCTTTGTTCCGCGCTGTCTTATCAAAACTTCGCCGATCTTGACGATCTGGCCTTCATAGCGCTTCACTCCTAAAAATTTTGGCTGGGAATCGCGTCCGACGCTGACCGCAGCTGATTTTGATGCCATATATGGTAAATTAGAAACTCTTAATTAACACTGGAATGTTATCAAAAATCGTTGGATTTGTCAAAGTCTGGCAATCGGATATAATATTATTTGTCGCGGTCTTTTTGATCGCGTTGCTTTCTTTTGCGTTTGGCTATCTAAGCGCTAAAATGGAAGATAAACAGCCGGTAATATTTGAACAGCCGCAGAGTAATTTATGAGCAGTCTTAAACATGTCGCCGTCATACCGGACGGAAACCGCCGCTGGGCCAAAAAGAGAGGATTGTCGCCTTGGATCGGCCACCAGCAGGGCGCTTTGGCCACGAACAAACTTTTGGAAAAGGCTCTGGCGATGGATATATACGCTTTTACGTTTTGGTGCGCTTCCTGGGACAATTTAACCAAAAGAAGCGATCAGGAAGTGGGTTTTTTGTTCAAGGTTTTCGATGAGTTTTTTCGTAAGGCCTTGGACAGCAAGCAGATCCATGACAACAAGGTAAAGGTTAGCTTTTTGGGGCGATGGCGGGAAATTTTTCCGAAAAATACGCAAGAAGTAATGGAGAAGATAATGGAAAAGACCAAAGGCTATGACAAGCATTTTTTGACCATGATGGTCGCCTATAGCGGTACGGACGAAATGGAAGATTGCGTCCGAAAGATTGCCGAGCAGTTTAAAGAAGGAAAAATTTCAAAAATAGACGGGGGAGTCATCAAGCAAAATTTATGGTCCAAAGACCTGCCGCCGGTGGACTTGGTCATCAGGACCGGAACCGAGGGGGATCCGCACAATTCCGCCGGTTTTATGATGTGGGACACCGCTTATTCGCAGATGTATTTCACCGAAACCGCTTTTCCGGATTTCACCCCCGAACACTTTAGGAATTAGCTTGTAGCTGGTAGAATTGGCCTGCCTGACAGCAGGCTTTTCATAAAATTTAAAAACTGGCAAAAGCCAGTTTTTAAATTTGAACTCATTTTTTGCCGAAGACAAGACTTCTATCAGCTACCAGCTAATTTAATCTTTCAGCGGATGAAAGTCATGGTGGCTTTTCTCTGCATACCTATCGGAGGCGTGGACGTAGCGCGTGGTGGTGTCCAATGACTCGTGGCCCAATAATATCTGTATGGCAGCCGGATTGGCGCCGTTTTCGGCCAAATAGGTGGCAAAGGCGTGCCTTATCGAGTGGCAGGATGTCGGGATGTTGAAACCAAGCATTTCCCGGTATCTTTTGATCCTTTCTTGCAGATAGTTAGGGGAGATATTCTTGTCTTTTTTATTGATGCTTTTGCCTTTGCTTGGAATGAACAAGTAAGGGGACGGATCATCGCCGCGAGCCTCCTGGAGGTAGGTTTGGATCCATTTAAAGGCCCTGGGGGTCAGATATACGAATCTTTCTTTTTTGCCTTTGCCGCGGATGAATACGCGGCCGGTTTTGTCGATCTGGACTTTTTTTATATTGACCAGCTCGGAAATTCTCATACCGGTGGAGAAAACCATTTCCAGCATCGTGCGGTTCCGAATGCCGACTTTTTTATTTTTTTCAAATTCGGAAGGGAACTCGATGAGCTTTATGATCTCGTTAAGCTCCCCGACCCGGCCATGTTTTTTTTCGGTCCTAAGCATCTCTATCACGTCCGGGGCCACCGGCGCCGGGTAGTCCATTTTTATAAGATACTTTAAAAAGCCCCTAAGGCTCGATAACGTGCGGTTTATCGAACCAGCAGCCAAATTCTTCACTGAAGGCCTGCTAGAGGCCGTTTTACGGTCTTGTGATACCAAATATGCCTTATACTGCTCGATGGTTTTCTTGTTTACCTGCTCAAAAGGCGTTTTAAGCTCATTATCGAGGAAGTTTTCGAACGTTTTAAGATCGCGCTCGTAGTTATACAGTGTTTCAGGCGAATAATTGTTTGTTTGTATATGCAGGAGGAAGTCCTCAAGGTATTGGAGCATATAAATTGGCTTAAAGCGGCTTATATTAAAAATCGGTTAAAACAGGGCTTGGCGCGCAACCGGGTTTCATCCAGGTTTCATAGAAGAGAAAAGCACTCTTGGAAATAATTTTTATAAAAGACTGGAAAGAACGCGATATGAAAATAAAAATAAAATTTTTGTAAATATTTTTTCCGTATAAAATTCGTATATTCCGGCCGGAGGAGTCTGCCGGTTCCGAGAGAGGGGTTTTGGCGCTTTTGAAACACGCATGGAACAATTATAGGCGTTTAAAGGGTTTCTTCGATACCTTAATGAGTATTAGAGTAATTATACTCACTAACTAAGATTATGATAGCGCAGGACTAACGCCTGCGTCAAGCTCTTCTCTCCGCTTTGCTCCGTCGTAATTTATGCTCGCTGTTTTATGAATATAAATATATTTCAGAAATATTTATAAATAATTTTTTAAAAAATAATTCTCCGCCCGCTGCCGCTCGATTATTTTTTTGCCAAAGTCATTTTTGTTCAAAGTTTTTTATTTTCTCTTTAAGCTCGGCCATTCTCAATTCCCGGCCGATCGTCAGATTATACCACTTTTCCAGTTCGTTTTTTTGGCTTTTTATATCTTCATAGGCATTTTGCAGCTCTTTCGTACGTTCCTGAACTTTTTGCTCAAGGCTCTCCTTGGCTTTTATTTCGGCCAGAGTGGATTCGATCAAAAGCCAGGCGATAAGACAATAGAATAGGAATACGACGGAAACGGCTATTTTCAGCGCTGGGGTCGGCATAAAGAAAAGCAGCCCCAGGAGCACTAACCCCATAACGGCTACCAGAAATTCGGTAAGTATTACTTTTATTTCGAATAGGCTGTATTGCGTTATTGCCAAGGCCGTAAAGAACAAAAATATCGCGCTGCTCGCCGCGTCGAGCCCCATAAATTTGTTGATCCCAAAAATAGGCAGGATAAAGCTGGTCAGCAAGGTTATCATTCCCCAAAAGAGAAAGCCTATCAAAAGATAGCCCATCTGTTTTTTTACGGCGCCCTGCCCCTTGAAGTAAGAATCGAATGTTCTGAAAAGTATAATAAATATATTCGCCAGAAAATATATTCCATAGAGGTAAAGCAGGCTTCCTGGCGTTCCATCATATCTCCCCACTACAACTTTTTCAACGTTGCCTATGATCAGTCCGTCAATAAAGGAGGCAAAAAAGAAAAATATTCCGAAGCCCATCATGATTAGAAGGGTTTTTTTGCCTATTTTCCTTTCACATATAAGCGAAAGCCAAAAGATGATGGTTGGAGAGATAACGGCTCCAATAGCGTAGGCAGCTTTAATATAGATGATGTTGGCGTCCCAAAGAGGCAGGATGTTGGATATATTCCAGACAACCACAAGAAAACTGAAAAAACCGAAAACCTGATGGTCTTTTTTGCGCGGATTGCTCAAAAAAACCAACAGTCCCAAGACTGCACTCAATATTGCCGATATGATTATAGCTATTGTCAGCCCGTCCATTTTTAAAAAAGTTCTTTAGCCCATTTGATGAACGCGCTTATCCCTCCAACCATTTTTTTGAGAGATCCCGGAAGCCCTTGCTTGAGGTCTTGCATTTCCCTGCCATATTCCCCACGAATGCTGTTTGCGGCAGCGTTTATGGCAACGCCTATGTCTTTTTTCCCTTCGGCATATTTTTTTATTTCATCGAAGGCCGGAATCGCCAGATCGCGGCAGGATTTCATTAAAGGAACGATTTCTTCATGCCAGAAATTTTCTATCAAGTTGGCCGGGGCGGCAACGGAAGTGCTTGTCGCTGCTTCTTTTGCTGTTTTTTGTTCTTGGGCGGATACATCCGTTCCTCCCGTCAAAGAAAAGATAAAAATCGCCCCAAAAGATAAGCACAGAAATATTTTTTTAGCCGAGCTGGCCATATTTTTACTATGCTTTTAATCCGAAGATAGATATTACTTGGTTGAAAATGCCTGCTATCTGCTGCCATATCGCCGCCAGCTGCGAAAAGAAAGCTCCAACCGTATTGTCCCAGATCGTTTGGAATAATCCTTTTTCGCTCACGCTTTGGGCTTGCTGGTTGACAACATCAACGGTTTTTTGTACGCTATCGAGCTGCTGTTGTACTTCGGAAATACTCTGCGCGTCAACGCCGGTGGCGTATAAAACAAAACTGATTGCTACAAAAGATAATATCGCTATCAAATAGAACATATTTTTAAATAAATTTATTTATTTTATTATTTTGTTCATCGCCTGTTCTATTCTTTGCAAAGTTTTTTGCTTGCCCAGAACGGCGGTAATGTCTATCGGTCCGGCGGAGTTCATCTTGCCGGTCAGCGCCACGCGCAGAGGCCAGAGCAGATATCCCCTGTCCGGCATCGCCTCCGCTTCTTTTAATAATATTTTTTCCAAATTTTCCCTGGTAAAATCTTTTTCTTCCACGGAGGATAATATTTTTTGGCATTTTTCAAGAGAGTCGATGAGTTCCTGGTCGCTGGACATCTTTTTCCATTTGAGCATCTCTGCCGGATAGTCCAATTTTCCTACAAAGAAAAAATCGACCAGATCCCCTATTTCAGACAGCTTTTTGAGCCTTTCTTTATAAAGAGCGACGGCGTTTTCCAAATAATCTTCAAAAACGTTTTCTCCCGTGGCAATTACGGAATAGGAAATTTCGGGCAAAAGTTCGTTTTCCGGCCTTGTCATTTTTTCATTTTTTTTGATCAGTCCCCTTTCTTCCAGATACGGTACGCATAATTTGGTTAATTCTTTTAACGGTTTTTGCCTGATATAAAATCCATTCAACCAATCCAGTTTTTGCGGATTGAATATTGCTCCCGCTTTTTGTATTTTTTCAACGGAAAACTCTTTAGTTAATTGCTCTAAAGAGAAAACCTCTTTCTCTGTCCCAGGATTCCATCCCAGCAGAGCAACGAAGTTATTCAATGCTTCGGGGAAATAGCCTTCTTTTTTGTAAGCGCTGATTGGCAAAACATTATCTCTCTTTGAAAGCTTTTGCCTTTTTTCGTTCAGTATCAAAGGCAGGTGGGCGTATCGGACCCTTGAAAGGCCTAAAGCCTCCTGCAGTAAAATTTGTTTTGGCGTATTGGGGATATGATCTTCTCCTCTGACGACATCGGTTATTTTCATCTCGTAATCGTCTATCACGACAACGAAATTATAGAGCGGATTGTCAAAGCCTTTAGATAAAGAAAAGTCTCCCAATAAAGTCGAATCGAATTCCACTTTTCCCCTTACGGCATCATCGAAAGTTATTTTTTGCCCTTTCGGCGTTTTGAATCTGATCAAAAACGGCCTTTTTTCATCAAGGTATTTTTGGATTGTCGCCTGGTCCAGGTCGCGGCATTTTCCGGGATAAACCGGCGGCAAGCCTTGCGACATTGCATATTGTTTATATGACTCCAGCTCTTCTTTCGAACAGAAACAATAATAAGCTTTTTCTTCCTCGATCAGTTTTTTTAAATATTTGGCATAGATCGCCTTGCGTTCGCTTTGGCGGTATGGTCCGTATTCTCCTATATATTCCTTTCCGTCTTTTTCAATATTTGGATTGGGGCCTTCATCCCAATTCAGCCCCAGCCATTTCATGCTTTCTAAAATATCTTGGTCCCATTCTTTTTTGGACCTCTCAATGTCAGTATCTTCTATTCTTAAAATAAAACTGCCGCCGTATCTTTTGGCGAAAAGATAAGCGAAAAGCGCGGTTCGAACGCCTCCCGGGTTGAGCGGTCCGGTCGGCGACGGCGGGAACCTTGTGCGGATCGTTTCTTTCGCTGTTTGATCGTTGTTTTCCATATTTTTAGACTATCAGAATAGTTATAAGTGTTCCAGCAGATATCTGGCGATCATATTGGTTGCGTCCAGCTTCGCGAAATCCTTGGCTTTTTGGGACATTATTTTTGTTTGGCCGGATAAAAAGGAGTCTTTGATCTTTTTTAAGAGGAAATGGGGAGTAAGATTCCCTTCTTCCAGCACTATACAGCCTCCAGACTCCGCGAAATTGTAAGCATTTTTCAATTGGTGGTTTTGTGCTGATTCCGGCAACGGCACCAGGATGCTCGGCTTGCCGATGGCTGCTATTTCGAAAAGCGTCCCCGCTCCGCTTCTGGCCACTATGAAATCTGCCGCGGCATAAGCGTCTTTCAGTTGATTCTCGGAGAGGAACGGGAAAAGATGATAATAGCTCTTATTTTCCGGTTTCAGGAAAGCCTCCGCCTCTTTTCTGACCTGCTGGATGTTTTTATCTCCCGCTTGATGGATGATCTCGAAATCAACGATCATCTCGGGAAGTACGCCCATTATGATCTCATTGATCCTTTCGCTTCCCTGCGATCCGCCCAAGATGAGCAATACCAGCCTATCCGAGTGCAATTCAAAATTTTCTTTAGCCGATTCCTTGCTGCCGTTCAGCAAGCCCTCTCTCACCGGATTGCCGACGTAGATCATTTTTTTCAAAGAAAAATACTCGGTTTTCTTGGGAGGGAAAGAAACGAAAACCTTGGAAGAAAAATTACTGCAGATCCTGTTGGCAAGACCGGGAGATATATCCGATTCATGCATGAAGATAGGAACGCCCAAAAGCCAGCCGGCGATCACAGTTCCCAGCGATCCGTATCCGCCCTTGCTGAAGATCACGTCCGGCATTAAAAAGAAAAGAATAAAAAAAGACTGGAGAAATCCTATCGGGATTTTGAAAAAAATATCTAATATATTCTGGAAAAAAGCGGCTGGAGTGAAATATCTTCTGAATTTTCCGCTCAAAATGAAAATAGTCTTGATCCCCTCTTGCGGCAAGAAAACATACGAAAAATCATCCTTGCTCCCGATGTAGTAAAATTTTATTTTTCCGGACGGAGATAATTTTTTTATTTCCCTGTCCACTGCGATGATCGGAAAAACGTGGCCGCCCGTTCCGCCGCCGGTGAAAACTATTTTCGACATAACATTTTTCGGTTCAAATATTTTTAACTATTTTTATTTTAGACGTTTTTTGAGATATTTAAAAG
>Ga0265297_10011996_pt1 | contig 10496 bp, 7 predicted proteins | sample Munlanlwell13791_FD_192502 | JGI IMG/M metagenome (GOLD analysis project Ga0265297, IMG submission 192502) | Leachate microbial communities from a municipal landfill in Southern Ontario, Canada - Leachate well 137-91 | ecosystem: Engineered > Solid waste > Landfill > Unclassified | place...
ATTCATACTCTACCTACGAGATAGGTACCGATCTCTCCCTTTCACCTTACAAAGATACAGGACTCGTAGCCTACTGGAGAATGGATGAAGGAACAGGAACCACTACCAAAGACGATGCTGCTTCTAATACCGGTACCATCACCGGAGCTACCTGGAGATCAGAATCAGATTGTATCAGTGGTAATTGTTTATACTTTGATGGAACAGACTACATTACTACTCCGAGTTTTGCACTAACAGGGACTGCATTAACAATTACTGGATGGGTGAAGACGGGATTAGATGCGAGTACTATTCAAACAATAGCTGGAGACACTGGGCAATCAGGAACTGTTGGATTTATTTGGTTTTATAGAGGTACAAATAGTAATACTTTATCTTGGCAATATGCTAATGGTTCGGTAAAAGACACTATAAGTATGAGTACTTTCTTTAATGGTTATGATGATGCTTGGGTTTACTTTACGGTAGTTGCTGATTATTCTGGAGCAACTGTTAAATTTTATAGAAACGGGGTATTGGTTCAAACAAATAATATGACTACGCCAGTCTTTCCATCGACTGATAGGATAAAATTTTTAGGCGCTTATAGTGCTAGTAGTTCTAAAATAACTGATGGTAATTTAGACGATATCCGTATCTATAACAGAGAATTATCAGCTGCAGAAATTAAAGCAATTTACGAAGGTACAAAGTAAAATAACCAATCCGCCTCATCGGCGGACCAATAATCAATAACCAAAACGGGTAAAATTAAAAAGATTTTAACATTTTGCGTTGTCATTTTAATATTTGATATTTACATTTTGAATTTATTACCATGAATTTACAACAAGCGAAGAGACAATATTTAGAATATTTGGAAATTGAAAAAAATCGCAGTCAAAAAACTGTGGAAAATTATGATCATTATTTATCACGCTTTGTGGGTTTTGTGGCGGAAAGATTAGGAAAAACTTTGGATAAAATTAACACCAAACAAATAGAACAAGAACTAGTAAGGCAATATCGTTTATATTTGAATCGTTTGCCTAGTACTGACGGTAATTTAAAAAAAATAACTCAGAATTATTACATTATTGCTTTGCGGGGATTTTTAAAATATCTGGCAAAAGTTGGTGAGCCGAGTTTAGCAGCTGAACAAGTAGAATTAGGAAAAGCACCGGCTCATGAAATCGATATTATTAGCTATGATGATTTGGAGAGATTATTAGCATCGGTGAAGGGGGATTCGGTGATGCATTTACGGGATAAGGCGATTTTGGAAACTTTATTTTCTACAGGCTTACGTGTTTCAGAATTATGCCACTTGAATCGCGACAGCATTAATTTAAATCGTGGAGAATTTAGCGTCAAAGGAAAAGGAGATAAAATTCGTTTAGTTTTTCTTTCTGAAGCTAGCAGAGAAATTTTAAAAAGATATTTAGATAAAAGAGAAGATGTTGAAGAGGCGTTGTTTGTGAGTTTTTCTAAAGCTAAAAATCCTAAAGTAATTGGAAGAATTACACCTCGTAGCATTCAACGCTTAATTCAACACTATGCTTCTATGGCGGGTATTACTCGTAATGTTACCCCCCATACTTTACGACATTTATTTGCTACTGATTTATTGCAAAATGGAGCTGATTTACGTTCAGTGCAAATGTTATTAGGACATTCTAATGTCAGTACTACTCAAATTTATACTCATATGACTAATAAGGAATTAAAAGAAATTCATCAGGCTTTTCACGGGAGGAGAAGGAGATAAAATAAAGTAATAATATTATTGGGCTTGCCCCGTTAGAAATCACGCCTGCGCTTGCGCGCCCAAAGGGCCTAAGGGCGGACTATTTCTAATGGGGCTTGACATCATTTTAAATATGAGTAATATTAGGAGATAAACAAATAAACAAAAATATGCCAACACCTATATTAAAAACATTGAATGATTTTATCGGCGTTTTGCCGGAAAAACAAAAAGAAGTCATATCCAAGAGATACGGGCTTTTTGGTGACGAGCCAATGACTTTGGAGGCTATTGGGCAGGAAAATGGCGTGACTCGCGAGAGAATTCGTCAAATTGAAGAAATTGCCTTAGAAGCTTTGAGAAAGAATATTAGTTCTTTGAGTGAAACTGTGGAATCTTTAAAATATCAATTGGATGTTTTAGGCGGTATTCGCAGAGAAGGAAAATTATTAGAAGAAGCTAGTAACACTTTAGCAGAAGATCCATCTAGATTATTAAAAGATAAAAAAGAATCAGATCGTTTGCAAAACAATATTTGGTTTTTATTAGACCTTGCTCCTTATTTTAATTATTTATTGGAAAGAAAAAATAATCATTCCGCTTGGTATCGTGAGCCGGAAGTTTTGAAGAAAGTTGATTCCGTTCATAAATTTGTTAAAAAAGAATTAAAGAAAGATAATAAACCTTTATCCGTTGATCAATATCATGAACTGGTTCATAAAGCCATGAAAGAATTTGGAATTAAGAATGAAAATATTCTTCTTTCTTATTTGGATTTGTCTAAAGAATTTGGCTTTAATCCGTTTTATCAATTTGGTTTGACTGAATGGCCATTGATTAATCCAGTGAGTGTTAATTCTAAAGCAAAATTAATTTTATCCAGCGTTCAGAAACCTTTGCACTTTGAAGAGCTTACGGGTTTAATTAATAAAGCCGGTTTTGAGGGAGAGAAAAATGCTCGTTCTACTACAGTGCATAATGAATTAATTAAAGATCCTGATTTTATTTTAATTGGACGTGGACTTTATGCTTTGTCTGATTGGGGGTATGAGCCGGGAACCGTGAAAGATGTTTTGGTGAAAATTATGAAGAAAACCGGGCCAAAAGCTTATAGGGATTTAGTAGAAGAAATGAAAAAACATAGAATTGTTAAAGATGCTACTATCTTAATCAATTTACAAGATAAGAAATTATTCAAAAAATTGCCCGACGGCAGATACGCTTTAACTAAATAGAAATCCACGGCCTTCACTGATTAGTGAAGGCCGCCGTGTTTTTGTTAAAACACTGTTCCAGTAATTTTTCCAAATACAGTTTGAAAAATTACTGGGATTTATATATTCTCCTACGGTCACTAATGGTGACCTACGGGCTAGTATTAGATTTGCCCTTGGCAAATATACTAGAGAATATAAATTATAATACCGCCCTCCTCGCTAATTAGCGAGGAGGGCGGTATTGTTTCAATTGTAATAATTTGTTAAAATATCAATATATTATTATGGCGACATTTTTTGGTATTATCGGAGAAATATTGCTTTCTGTCTGGACTGTTTTTACTTGGGTTTGGTGGATTGTTTTACCAATCTGGCTTTTTAATATTCTTTTTGATATTTACATGAAATATATTCACGTCCGCTTTTTTAAGGGTGTGAAATATGTATTATTAGAATTACGCGTACCGAAAGATGTGATAAAGACTCCAAAATCTATGGAAAATATTTTTTCCACTCTCCATGCTACTAGAATGTCCGTTTCTGATTTTAAAAAGAAATATATTAAAGGTGAAACACAATTATGGTTAAGCTTAGAGATTGTCGGTAATGGCGGGGGTATTTCTTTCTTTATCAGAACTCCTGAGCAATTTAGGAATTTAGTGGAGGCACAAGTTTATGCCCAATATCCTAATGCGGAATTGATAGAATCTCAAGATTATGTAGAATTTATGCCTAAGGATATTCCCAATAAATATTTTGATTGTTGGGGAGCTGATTTTGGTTTAGCCAAGGATTCAGCTTATCCGATAAAAACCTATGAATATTTTGAAGAAGTAAAAGAAGAAAAAAGACTTGATCCGCTTTCCGGCATCGTAGAAACCATGAGCAAATTAAAAGGCGATCAGAAAGTTTGGATCCAACTTTTAATTAAATATACTGATGATGAATGGAAAAAAACTGCCGATGCATTGGTTGATAAATTAGCCGGTAAAAAAGGTGCTAAAAAAGAAATGGGGTTTGGAGAGTTTGTTAGTCAATTTGCTGTTAATTTGGCCAAGGCGCCAGTGGTTCTTCCAGAATGGGACTTTGGTGGAGATGATAAAGATGCCGGCACTAGTAAAGTGAGTCATTTAACCCAAGGAGAAAAGAATATTATTGAATCTATTCAGAATAAAACCGCTAAGCTTGGTTTTGAATCATTTATCAGGTTTTTATATATTGATAGAAGAGAGACTTTCAATCGTCAGAATATTAATAGTATTATGGGAGCTTTACAGCAATTTAGTACTCAAAATTTGAATGCCTTAAAAATATATAAGCCCAGTTCTTGTTCGGCAGAACACCCCTTTAAACCACAAAAAGAATTTTTAAAGAAACGTTTACTTTATGTTGCTTATCGTTTAAGGATATTTAATCCTGGTATTAAATCAATTTTAAACACTGAAGAATTAGCCACTATTTATCATTTCCCGATTATGACTGTGGAAACACCGTTCTTGCGAAGAATTGAAGCGAAAAAGGGTGAGCCTCCAATTAATTTACCTATTAGTGAATAAAATATTGACATTAGATTTTTTATTTGCTATACTGTTATTTAGGTTTGATGTAAAAGGTCCGCTTCTAGCGGGCCTTTAATAATATAAAATTGTCGATTTATTATCGTAAATAATTATGTTTAATTTTAAAGATTTTAATTCCGCTATTGCTCAAATAGCAGAAGAAAAAGGTATTGCTAAGGAAAAAGTCTTAGAGACTATTGAGCAAGCCATTGCTGCTGCTTATAAAAAAGAGTATGGCACAAAAAATGAAGTAATCCGCGCTAAAATGGATGAAGAATCCGGCGAGGTTAAATTTTGGCAAGTCAAAACAGTAGTTGATCAAAGCATGTTAAAGGAAGAAACAGAGGAAGATGAAGAAGTGAAAGAAGAAGTTAAGGGTGCTAAAAAAGAGGAGGAAGAAGAAAAACCGAAAAGGAGAAAAATTGTGAAAGAAGAGGAAAAAGAAGAATTGATTGGCGAGGATGGAGAATTAAAGAAAATTCGTTTTAACGAAGAGAGGCATATTATGATTGAAGATGCCAAAAAAATTAATTCTGATGTAGTCATAGGCGAAGAAGTGGTTTTTCCATTGGAATCTCGTGAAGAATTTGGAAGAATTGCTGCTCAAACTGCTAAGCAGGTTATTTTGCAGCGCCTAAGAGAAGCCGAAAGGGGCGCAGTCATGGGAGAATTTAAAGAAAAAGAAGGAGAAATAATAAGCGGATTGATTCAACGCATTGAAAGAAGAAATGTTTTTGTTAATTTAGGACGCACTCAGGGCGTAATGTTTTATAATGAATCAGTTCAGGGTGAGCGTTATAGAATTGGTGAGCGAATGAAATTTTTCATTGTGGCTGTGCAGGAAGATATGCGTGGACCAATGATTGTTTTATCTCGTAGCCATCCAAAATTTTTGGCTAAACTATTTGAATTAGAAGTTCCAGAAATTGCTGCTGGTACGGTAAAAATTATGGCTATTGCTCGTGAGGCTGGTGGTAGAACAAAAATTGCCGTGAGTTCTAATGTAGAAGGAGTAGACCCCGTGGGTTCTTGTGTTGGACAAAAAGGCACTAGAGTGATGGCGGTTTTGAATGAATTGGGTCAGGAAAAAATAGATATTATTAAATGGGATGAAGACCCAGAAAAGTTTATTGCGCAATCAGTTTCTCCGGCTAAAGTTTCTCGCGTAGAAGTTTCTACAAGAAGAGAAGCAAGAATTTTTGTGCCAGAAGATCAATTGTCTTTGGCTATTGGCCGAGGTGGACAAAATGTGCGTTTAGCCGCTAGATTAACCGGTTGGAAAATAGATGTGCGCAGTGAAGCTGCTCCAGAAAAAGAAGTGGAAGGCGGAGTGGCCGAAGTAGAAGAAAAACCAAAAGAGTCGGAAGAAGTAGAAGATATTAAAAAAGATGAAGCATAATTTAAAAAAACTTCCTAAATCAGAAATGGAATTAGAAGTCTTTGTTGCTGCTGAAGAAATGGAAACATTTTGGAAGGCAGCCAGAAGAAAGGTTTCTGAGGGGATTCAAGTAAAAGGTTTTCGCCCTGGTAAAGCGCCCAGTGATGTTTTAGCTGGTGCCGGTGTTGAAGAAGATGTTCATAATGAAACAGCTAATTCCGTGATCAATAAAACTTATCCGGAGATTTTGGAAAAAGAAGGCATTGAACCAATTGGTAGGGTTAATGCGGAAATTATTAAATTAGCCCCAGGCAATGAATTTGTTTATAAATTAAAGTTTTTTGTTTTGCCGGAAGTTAATTTGCCTGATTATAAAAAAATTGCTAGCGATGTTTTAAAGAATAAGAAAAATCAGGAAATTAAAAAAGAGGAAATAGATAAGGCTATTGATTGGTTGAGAAAATCACGAGCAGAATTAGTAGAAGTTCAACGTAAAGCCCAGAAAGGCGACATGGTAGAAATAGACATAGAATCTTTAGCCGGTGATAAAAAATTAGAAAAAGCTACTGGAGAAGAAAAATTCATTCTTGGTGAGGGTAATTTTTTGCCTGGCTTTGAAGAAGCTATTGAAGGATTGGATGTTAATAGTGAAAAAGAATTTGAAATCACGGCGCCAGCTGATTATTGGGATGAAAGTTTGCGTGGTAAAAAATTATTTTTCAAAGTGACCATGAAAAAGGTTAATGAAAGAAAATTGCCAGAAATTAATGATGAATGGGTTAAAAAAATAGGTAAATTTAAAGATGTGAAAGAATTTGAAAAATCTATTGAAGAGGGGATATTGGCAGAAAAGGAAATTAAAGAAAGAGATAAAATGAGAGTGCAAATGATGGATAAATTATTAGCAGAAACAAAAATTGATTTGCCTGAAATTTTAGTGGAAAATGAAACTCATTATCGTATGCATGAATTGGAACATATGGCTAAGGATGCTGGTCTTTCTTTAGATGATTATTTAACCAGAGCTAAAAAAGATAAAGAGTCCGTGGAAAAGGAGTTGAGAAAAGAGGCTGAAAAGACAGTTAATGGCATGTTAATTTTGAAAGAAATTTCTAAACGAGAAGATTGTCATCCTTCTGATAAAGAAATGGAAGCGGCTATGGCGGGATTTTTAGCTCGTTTTGGAAGTTCTAAGGATGCGGAAAAAGAAATTGACAGAGATGCTCTTTGGGGATACACTGAGGAAAGATTAACCAATGAAAAAGTCTTTCAACTATTAGAATCATTATAAAAATATGAGAAAACAAGAAAAAATGGAACAAGAATCGTTTAATTTAATTCCTACGGTGATTGAAAAATCTCAATATGGAGAACGAGCTTATGATATTTATTCTCGTTTATTAAAAGAAAGAATTATTTTTTTGGGTGGTCCAATTACTGATGGAGTAGCCAATAGTATTATCGCGCAATTGCTATTTTTAGAGCACGATGATGAAAAAAAAGATATTCAGATTTATATTAACAGTCCTGGTGGGGCAGTCACAGCGGCTATGGCAATTTACGATACTATGGAATATATCAAACCCGATGTTTCCACAATTTGTATCGGACAAGCAGCTTCTGGTGGCGCGGTTTTATTAGCTTGTGGTGCTAAGGGGAAAAGATTCGCCTTGCCTAATGCGGAAATAATGATGCATCAAGTGATGGGTGGAGCAGAGGGGCAAGCTTCAGAGATTGAAATTACCGCCAGGCAGATTTTGAAAATTAAAGATAAAATTAATAAAATTTTAGCCGAACATACCAATCAATCTTTAGAAAAAATTGAACGCGATACTGATAGAGATTTCTATATGAGCGCTGAAGAGGCTAAAAGTTACGGTGTAATTGATAAGATTATTTCTAAGAGTAAATAAAGTTTTTAAAAACCCCGCCTCGACATTTTGTCGAGGCGGGGTTGTCAATTTTAACTTTTAGGTGTAAGATATAAGAACTTAAATTATGACATCTGTTAATGATAAAAACTTAATAGTGCGACCGCCGATTGTAGTAGTAATGGGGCACATTGATCACGGTAAAACCAGACTTTTAGATGCTATTAGAAAGACTAATGTTATTGATAAAGAATCAGGAGGAATTACTCAACACGTTGGTGCTTATGAAATAACTTTTTACAGTGAAAAAAATCCGGAATTTAATAAACGTCGGATTACTTTTATTGACACACCCGGTCATGAAGCTTTTTCGCATATGCGTGAACAAGGAGCAGAAATTGGAGATGTGGCTATTTTAGTGGTGGCAGCCGATGAGGGTGTGAAAGCGCAAACGAAAGAAGCGTTAAAAACTATTTTAGATTCTAAAACTCCGTTTTTTGTGGCGATTAATAAAATTGATAAACCTGAGGCTAATCCTGATAAGGTAAAACAACAGCTAGCTGAATTGGGTGTTTATTTGGAAGGGTGGGGCGGACACGTGCCGTTTGTTTTGATTTCCGCTAAAGAAAATAAAAATATTGAAGAATTATTAGAAATGATATTATTAATGGCTGATATGGAAGAATTAAAGGCTGATAAGGATGCTTCGGCTGCTGGAGTAGTGATTGAGGCAAAAATGGATAATCGCAAAGGAGCTATTGTTTCTTTGATTATTAAAAACGGCACTTTAAAGGTGGGAGATGAAATTGGTACTGTCGGCGCTAGAGGGAAGGTGAAGATGATGGAAGACTGTAAGGGTAGAAAAATAACTGAAGCCACTTTTTCAGAGCCAGTTTTAGTTTTCGGTTTTAAAGAATTACCGAAAGTGGGTGAAGAATTTGTTATCGGAGATTTAATTGATAATTTGGATAAAATTGAAAACAAACCTGATTTTAAAAATGGTAAACAAAATATCGCTGATGATGAAAAAAATATTAATTTGATTATTAAGGTTGATGTAGCTGGTTCTTTAGAGGCCTTGCAAAAAATTATTGGTAAAATAGAAATGGGTGAAAGAAGCTTACAAATTATTGATGCCGGTATTGGTGATATTAATTCTTCTGATCTTCAAAATGCTCAGGCTACTAAATCATGGATTTTAGGTTTTCGTGTTAAAGTGCCTAATGATTTGGAAAGTACCGCTCAAAACAAAAAAATAAAATATTTTCTTTTTGATATTATTTATGAAGTAGAGAAATTTTTTAAAGAAGAAATTGATAAAATTATCGCTAATGAAAAAGAAAAGAGAGAAGGAGAATTACAGGTTTTGGCTTGTTTCAGTCAGAGAAAGAATAGCCAGGTAGTTGGTGGCAAGGTAATTAAAGGAAAGTTTGTGCGAGGTAATCAATTTAAAATTGTACGTGGTGAAGAGGAATTAGGAACCGGTAAAATTACTAATATTCAAGTGATGAAAAAAGATATGAAGGATGTGGAAGAGGGAAAAGAAGCCGGCTTCAGTGTTGATAGCGGAGTAGAAATAAAAACAGGAGATAAATTAGTTTTAATCAGTCAATAGATCGTTTTGATGTTTTTGATTATAATTCAATTCATACTAATGGGGTATGAATTGAATTTTTTATAGAGTATTGGTTATAATTATTATGATGAAACTGAAAGATTTTGATTATAATTTACCAAAAGAATTAATCGCGCAAAAACCGGTTTATCCTAGGGATCATTCACGGTTATTGGTATTAGATAGAAAAACAAAGAAAATTAGTCATCATCATTTTTATGAAATTGGGATTCCGCCAACTGGCGGATTACACCAGGGTGATGTTTTAGTTTTAAATAATACTAAAGTAGTTCCGGCCCGATTAATAGGAAAAAAAGTTGAAACTGGCGGGAAAGTAGAGGTTTTTTTGATTAAACCCAAAGTCAAGGATTTAAAAGAATATAAGTGGCTCAAAGAATGGATAGTAATTGGTAGTCCGAAATTAAATCAAGGGCAAAAAATAGTTTTCAATAAAGGATTGGAGGGAGAAATTATTAAAGTTTTAGGGCAAGAAAGAATTATTAGGTTTAATAAAAGCGGCGAATATTTAAAAAAAATAATTTTCCAAATAGGGCAAACACCAATCCCGCCATATATTAAATCTCCAGATAAAGAAAATAAATTACAAAAAGAATATCAAACAGTTTTTGCTAAATATTTAGGTTCAGTAGCGGCACCTACAGCCGGATTTCACTTCACTCCTCAATTATTAAAACAATTACAAAAACAGGGAGTTAAGATTGAATATGTGACCTTGCATGTTGGTTTGGGTACCTTTCAGCCAGTTAAGGAAGAAAACATCACAAAACACCAAATGCATTCAGAGTGGGCCATGATTGACAAAGCCACGGCTAAAAGATTAAATCAATATAAGAAGAATGGGCAAAGAATTATTAGTGTCGGCACTACTGCTTGTCGGACACTAGAATCATTTTGTGGTAAAAATGGGAAATTAAAATCAGGGGCAAGGTTTACGAATATTTTTATTTATCCCAGTTATAAGTTTCGTTTTATTGACGGTTTGATTACTAATTTTCATTTGCCGAAATCAACTCTTTTAATGTTGGTTTCTGCCCTAGCAGGTCAACAATTAATTAAAAAGGTATATCAGGAAGCCATTAAAAAGAAATATCGTTTTTATAGTTTTG
>Ga0265297_10011998_pt1 | contig 10495 bp, 11 predicted proteins | sample Munlanlwell13791_FD_192502 | JGI IMG/M metagenome (GOLD analysis project Ga0265297, IMG submission 192502) | Leachate microbial communities from a municipal landfill in Southern Ontario, Canada - Leachate well 137-91 | ecosystem: Engineered > Solid waste > Landfill > Unclassified | place...
GAAACGGCGTATAACTCGGTGATAGTAAGTCCACCGCCATTAGCATCAGCGGGAGCTTTCAAAATAGCGTAGTTGGTTGTGCCAACGGCTAATGTACCAGCACCTAAAACGAAATTAAAAGGAAAGTAATTCATATCATCCTCCTGTTAGCTTTCCGGTGCGGTAGCATCAGCGATTAGAGACACGCCCAAAGTCGGACGCCATACGCCTTTAGCGTATACGGCAGACATGTTGATTTCCCAACCACGCCGTGAAGCATTACGTTCCATTTCGATGCGGATAGGGCGTCTCCAGTCTAATGCCAAAGCATTACGCGGGAATACACCGCCGTTGAAATCAGTAGTGGCATCGGGAGCAGCAAACACTTGGTAGATAGGTACTCCCTCAAACTTACCAACAAAACCGTTGTAAGTAATTTCATCGGTATAGTTAGGAGCTTGCGCAAGAGAAGAACCAGCGATTGAAGCCGCTTTTGCCAACACGGCATATTGGTAACCATGAAGTACAACAGCCAAAGGAACTTTAGAGTTCTTGTTAGCGTTTCGAGCACGAGCAATTGCAGCCGAAACCCAACCCCAAGTGATAGGACTGTTTGCAGTTCCAACGGTTCCACCAGTAAGGGATGCCATAAGAGCAACAAGGTCAGATTCAACCAGGTCAGATGCCGCTAAACCAAGTTCCCGTGAAGCATCAGTTATGATACTTTCCGGTAACTCAGATTCAGCACGTGCGTCCGAAACGAACACCTGCAAACCAATTTCAGAGGGGGTCAAAGTTTGATCCGCTGAAGGCGTGAAGCTATCAGATACCAAATCATCAGCGTCAGAAATCGCTTTTGCAGTCAATTGGTTATAAGCGTAGCTCCGGCGGATATTCATCCCCGTAGCATCGTTAAACACAGTAACAAGATTCTGCATTGTGGCAGTTTCACGAACCACAAAATAAGCATCCTGTTCGATACGTTGAGCGATTGAACTTACATCACTCCAGATATTGTTTGCCATAAATTGCTCCTTTTAGATTCCTAATCGTTTCCTCCGCTCTGCGTCTGTTTCACCTACCTGATGATCACCACCTGGATTAGTTGCACTTGCAGTAGAGGTTTTCTTTGGTAGTGTTTCCAGAAGTTGTTTAGCGTCTGCTTCGATTTCTTCCGGTGTCTCACCTTGTAATCGATTAGCTAAAATTTCTGGTAATCCAACTTTTGTGGCAGCATCTCTCTTTAGTAAATCAAGTTTGATTTTTTTGTAGTCTGATTCTGCCTTTTCACGCGCCTTTTTTTCCTTGTCAAGTTCAGATAACTCAGCGTCCTTTTTTGCCTGTTCGGCTTGTTCAAATGATTGAATCTTTTTGAAGTGACGCGCTGCTTCCTCTTCTTTGTTTTTCGCGTGCAGTAGTAATCTTTCGTTTTCAGCTTTCAACTCTTCAAGAGTCATTGGCTTTTCTGGTTGCGTTACCACTGGTTTGATTACAGGTTCAACCGTTGGTGTTACAGTTCCCGTCACGGGAGGTGTTAAATTTTGGTCTGTCATCTCGACACATATCCCTTTCGTGAATTAATAACAAAATAGCCACCCTCGAATGAGGTAGGCTTAAAACTACATGAATGCTTTGGCAATTATTTACTTACGGAGTGCGCATCACGCGCTAAGAACATTATAGCATACTATTCTTTTCTTACAAGTGCCTGACAATAAACCATAACGATCTTACCATCCAGTGCGCGGTAGTTTGTTACTGATACGCCGCCTTGACATTCATAACCCGTGTCTAAAAATATATTGACCTGGTTTGATAAATCATCCTTACTACAACCTATTAACATTTTATATTTTTTATCTGTATCAAATCCAGCGTTTTCAATATATCTTACGTCATCTGGTTTAGTTTCTGGTGGTGCGCCCTTCGGCTTATTAGGTGTTCCTGCTTTTCTACTCATTATTCTCCTATAAGGTCTTTTAGACTTGTCTCACTACGCATTAAACCGTAAACATCATTCTCTTTTTCGGTTGATAACTGACTAAACTCAAACTTGCCATCTTTGTACGCTTCTAGTTTACCCTCACCCATCATTCTTTTTTGTTCACTCTCGGATAAACTATCAAAGAATTTTTGACCGGCGTTTTCTTCAAATGGTGACTTACTGCCAATTACCGCCGGTATCATTACACAATTATGTGATATAATACTGTTACTGTAATACCATTCCTTTTGTGTTTGGAGGCTATAAACATGTCCAGAAAAGCGCCTAGTATCAACATTGATAACGCGGTCAAGGATTACTTGGCTGGTGATAGTTCGGAAGTCGCTGCTAGAAAATGGCACACTTCGGAGCATACTCTCTCTAATTACCTCAAGGCTCAAGGGTTGTTTAGGACTGCCGCCGAATGTACGAAAATCAAGAGCCGGAAAATCTCCGAAAACTCCGGGAACAAGATCACTTGGCTTCCTGAAAGCGAAATCATTTCTAGATACTCTTCCGGTGAATCCGAAAATTCCATTGCTAAACTTTTCGGTGTATCTAGAAATGTTATTACTAGAATTATTGAATCTAAAAATATCACTAGACATACAGCGTCCGAAGCAATTTCTTTTAGGTATAAATTTATGACCGCCGAACAAAAGAGAGACAGCATCCGCGCTGCTCAAATTTCCACTATTGGAGTTCCTCGTAAAATCGAATCCCTTATCAAAGCCGCAATTACAAGGGAAAAAGTCGGAAAAATGTCTAAAGCCGAAAGGCAACTTCAATCCATGTTGTCTTTTAGGTGTATTGAAACTATCCCACAAAAGGCGATCAATAAATATAGCATCGACCTTGCCGCCTTCCCGGTTGCTATCGAAGTTTTTGCTGGATTCTGGCACGCCAACAAAGACCATTCCGAGAGAAGCAGGTATATTCTCAACGCTGGTTGGAACATAGTTTTTGTCTGGACTGACATTGATAGAAGTCCCCTCTCGGATGTTTGCGCTGATTACATTACATCCTTTGTGAATGAATGCCGCAGCAATCCATCCTCTATCAGTCAATACCGGGTGATTAGGGGTGACGGACAAGAGCTTTCCAGAGGCAGTGCGAATGATGATGATATCACCGTCGTAGTTAATGGATTCGAGGGCGGTAGTATCATCCGATAAAATAACATTCCCCTCTACTTCTGCCAACCCATTGTGGTGGTCGTTCAATACTTCATCGTTCGTGTGAAACGTCCCGTGCATTGCGATACACGACATGCAACTGTTAGGATCTAATGCTGACATCCAATACCAGCCTTTTACAACGTCGCCATTCGCAACGTATGAAGCCCTGTTGGCTTCTCTGTAACTATAAAGTTGTACTGTACGTGTCATCCTTAAAGCGTCCGTAAGTCCACCACCCAATGATTGCCTGATTAATCCGGCTATTGTTTTAGGGTTATTCCCAAGAGCGACATTGTCAATAATTGTTTGCGCTACCTTCAGCGCGTTTTCACCGGCCAATGTATCAAGTCTTTTCATAAGCGGTGAACCTTCGCCAAAATAACTTACGAGTGATTCAATCGCTGTTGGATTTAAGTTTCTCCATACTGAAGATACTGCAGGGTTGCCGGCCAAAGTTAATGTCCTTGCGTTCGTCACTCCTAGTTTTACAGCGTCACTTGCGGATTGCTGCATTACAGTTCCTGCATATCCTTGAAACTTAGTGAGTTCTTGTTCAATTGAGACAACGAGCGATTTATATGAATCAAGTTTCCTTATTGCTGCTGCCGTTGGTGGATCCATCGCTGCAATCTGCAATGTCAATAGATTTATTTTGTCCTGCAATCGTGAGTAAATATCACCATAAGCATTGATGATTTGAGTTAATGCTTTATTGTCTCTTTTCGCCAACGCCTCGCGGAATTGTTTTGCGAGTTCAACTATGTTAATTACCGGTTGATCTGTCATACTTCCGTAAACTTTCCACTAATTGGTTTTCCATCAACAAGCCTTGTTCCAACCCTCATCACCGTTTCTTGATTCTCACTTTCGATCACTTCCACCAAGCAAGGTTCGTTTCCTGATAATGCCTTTTTGCAGGTTGATCTCAACTCGTTTTCTTCTTTGATAATATAATACTTCAAATCGTAAACATCCGCTATTTTCTTCAATGACGGTAACGTCAAATCAGGTTGTTTACATCCAACGTACCTACCTTCAAAATACTTATTCTGAGTATTGACAATGGATCCATAACCGCCGTTATTTATGACAAAAAACTTGATAGGCAACTTTTCTCTTTTGACAACTTCCAACTCTTGTACGTTCATCTGGAAGCCACCGTCACCGGTTAAGCATATCGTTCTTTTACCAGTTGCGATACACGCCCCGATAGCTATAGGCTCTGACCCCATAGCGCCCAAAGCCCCGGCAAACGTGAACCGCTGCCCGAACTTTACTCTAAACGCCTGGAATAAATGACATACTCCATTACCTGACATTCCAGGTGAGATAATATCATCTTTTGTGCATAAGTCGGATAGGGTAGAAATTAGTTTATAGTTGTTTATCATTTTTTAACGCATAATCATTCTGTGATACATAACGATCGATCCGGCAACCGCGACATTATAAGAGTTGATGTTTACAGATTCAATAGATACCAACTGATTACACTTGTCAATAATTGACTGCGGTAAACCGGCGTCCTCTGCCCCCAATAGATAGATACAACTGCGAGGGTGAACATAATTAGCCAAAACATGACCGCCCATTTCAATACCAACTAATAGCGCGTCAAGTGGCCTGTGTTCCTGAAAATCGTCAAAATCCTCATAGTGTCTTAGTGGAATATTGGCATAAGATTTACAGGTGTCGCTTGATTGTTTTTTATAACGTCTGCCAACAGTAAAAATACCAGCGGCGCCCAATTGATATGCCGAACGCCATAGAGTACCAACGTTGACTTCTGTTTTTGTGTGATAAATTCCAATTTCAAAATATCCTTTACTCATTTTATCCTCTTATATAAACCGCCCCGCTTTGGGTGTTCAGCCCCAAAGAAGAGCGGTAGTGTTACCTATTATTGGCATGCTGAACCATGCAGATAATTGATTATACCATTGTTTCATCTTATAAACACATTCTCTTTTTGCAACTCTTTACAATCTCTTACCCATTGACCATAATCCCCGCCTATTTTCAACGCACTCAAAAACTCTTTTATATCAGCGTGAATCTTCACCCATGAATCATTAAATTTATTCAGCTCCGCTTTGTCAATGTCTACCACAATCTTTACAGCGTTAGGCGCGACTGCATCTAAATTATACGCGACTTGATCTAAGTTCATCTGTGCGCCTAAGACCAACAATAAATCGCATGTTTGTTGAATCTTATTTGCCGCTCTTTGACCAATGCCCCCCGGCCTGCCAGCATATAATGGATGATTATCAGATAACAGACCTATTGACTTCCACGTGGTAAGTACAGGGCATTTGAAGCCGTCAATGAGGTCGAAAAACTGTTTTTCCGAGTTACTTGATATAATTCCATACCCTGCGAAAATAACAGGCTTAGAACACGTCTCAGTCAATCTCTTTACATTATCGACTCCCACTATGATGTTTTCTTCCCGTTGCCATTCGATAAACTCATTAGGCATTACTGAAAACGACTCCAGCTTTTCAGGTTCTATTTCAGCACTCTGAATATCCAAAGGTATGTCAATCCACACCGGAGCCTTACGTCCTGTTGTAGCCGCGTGAATCGCAGCACCCAAGTATATTTTTATCTTTGACGGGTCTTTTACCGTTACTGAATATTTAGTAATATGTTCAACCATTGAAAGTATATCAACTTCTTGCGAACCTTTGTATCTTAGCCCGCTCTCACCAACAAGGTATTTCGTTTGCACCTGACCAGATATGAACATAACAGGTACACTATCCATCCATGCTGCTAAACATGGGGTAATCGCATTCGTAGCACCTGGCCCGGTCGTGACCACACATAACCCTAGTTGATTACGCATCTGTGAATAACCGAACGCCATATATCCTGCCCCTTGTTCATGTAAAGCTGCGGTGTATGCCATCTTACGACCAACAGCATCATTAATCCACATTGACCCGCCCCCGACTAGCATAAAGGCGCGTTTGCAATACTGTGATACGTAATCTATGACGAAATCAGCAAGTTTCATATTACAATTATCTCATTATCACACTCTGATTTTATCCGGTCAATCAACGCTCCCTTTTGTGATTGTGCTATGACTAAGACAGGAAAGGTATCTTTTTGTTTTTTATCATACACCAGGAGTCCATTAATCGTTTCACCTACATAAGCAGGATCGTTGCATACAAAGTATTGAACATTAGGAAAGTACCTTGAGAGTACGTGAGCGCATATGTCACCATATCCCCAAACTACGACGGGTTGATCGACTAACCTACGTAGCGCTTGCTCTTTTTCTGCCATGTTACGATTTACAAAAGTCTCGGATACCCTGCTAACAATAGTTGAATCTTTGACAAAGACGTACATCCTACAACCGCCATTGCGTTCGTGATATTCTTTTGTCTCTTGTAACTCGAATCCATAATTCTCCATTAATCGAAGTAAGTCGATCATCCTGAAGTGGTTTATATGCACCTGGCTAAAATCCAGTATTGGCATTTCAAGAGGTCTTTCGGTTGCCATAATTCCCGCGTCTGGAATATCGACTATCAATGTCCCGCCCGCTCTCAACGCTTTGCTTATTTTACCCATAGCCTCATTCATGTCATAAATGTGCTCTAAGACGTGTTCGGCTATGATCACATCAACGTTATCCGGCATAACGTCACCACAACCATAATTTGTAACTTCGTAGAACTCCATTGATCGTAGTATGTCTTTTAATCCGGATTCACCACCACCAAAGTCAACGATCTTTGCAGATCCATCAAACCTATGAGAAATATAATCAGCACGTTCCGTTAGTCTTTTCTTATTCGCTTCATCCAATACTCCATACCCGTATTTATTGACATAGTACCAGTCATAATCTGCTTGTGTCACGGTCGGGTGATCCCCGTAAAGCATACCGCACTCACACCTAAACCAGTCGATATAAGCAGGTCGTTTCCATCCATCTGGAATGAGAAAATCAGACCGCCATAATACAAGTCTTTTACTAGAATTACATACCGGGCATGGTCTCATTTTTCCTCACATTCAATACAATGAGTCCTATCAATATCTCCAAAGAACTCACATTCATCACACCTTGTTTTATATTCTAGCATTTGTCTTATACCGTACTCCAGGTTGAAGTGATATTGCAGCTCCAAGTCTCGCGCCTTGCTACAATCCGGGACATAATACGGTTGAGGGTCATAAAAAGCCTTGTCTGACTCTAACACTTCAGCGCGTGGTATCACATAAGAGGATACTCTTTGTGCAAGTTTGTCAATCGTTATTTCGTGATTTCCTCCAACGTTATAAATACCATTCTCTGACTGCATGAGTTTACATAACCACACAATAGCATCTGCAATGTACATGTATGATCTTACGGAATGAGAGTAAACAACTAAAGGACGGTTGTTCTTTACGGCATCCACAAAAGCAGTAATAGCGAAGTGGTTTTTCATTCCAGTTCCACAAAACGCAAACAGGCGGGCAATACAATAATCTAATCCAGACCTTTTTAGTACCATTTCGTTACGTGCTTTTTCAATGGCATAATCATTTCTGGTATTGTAAAGCATGTCCTCTGTTGCTTTTTCGTGAAGCGTACCGTAAACAGCACCCGTTGAAGCGTAAAGGATTTTAGCATTAGATCGTTTTGCACATTCGATTACAGGTTCGATTGGAGTAGGCGCAAAGTGGAAGATGTAATCAAAGTGGGTGTATTGTAAATATTTATTCAAGTCTTTGTGATCCGCTCTCACTAATAAAGCATCACATTCATAAAGCGCATTGAACATCCATGAACCAAAGAATCCAGTTGCACCAGTTATGAGTACGTGTTTATTCTTGAATCCTTTTATATGTTTCTGCATGAATTGAATATCATAGGCTTCTGACATAAACTATCCCTTGATAAGTTCTATGGTAATTATGACAATCGCGGTAATGCCAAACATTATCCACGCTATAAAAAATGGAAGAGTAGTTTTTATTTCTTCTTCTGTTACATCAAATGGGTCTAACATCTCATCTCCTCACGAATATCTTACTTGATCGACACGATCCAAAAACTCCTGAATCATACTAACAGTATAATCCAATTGATCTAAACTTAATCCATGCCACGAACCTACCCAAAACGAATCATTATGAACCTTATCACAATTAGTAAGCGGTTCGTCAATGATAAACTTTACGTCTTTATAAGCAGGTTGTTTTGTGATGTTACCACCAAATATTGGTCTGGTTCCAATACCCTTATTATTTAAGAAGTTTACAATATCACCCCTTGTAAAACAAACTCCATCCTTCAATGTGAGCGGGAATCCAAACCACGGCGTATCTGGTAATACAGACTTCGGTAAAATAAAATATTGTTCAAACTTCTTTAGTTTCTTGTAAAGGTGATTGAAGTTTCTAATCCTAATCTTAGTAAATCCAGGAAGTTTCTTGAGTTGCTCAATTCCAATGGCAGCTTGAATCTCGGTTGCCTTCAGGTTATATCCTATCCTTGAGTAGGTATATTTGTGATCGTAGCTTCCATCAAACCTATGACCGCACGTATTGTCATGTCCGGGTAAGCACCAACAATCCCTGCCCCAGTCTCTTAGTGATTTCAATGTTCGGTATAAATCCGGGTCATCCGTTGTTATCATCCCGCCCTCACCCGTTGTCATGTGGTGAGCAGGGAAAAACGAAAACGTCTGCATTTCACCTAGATATTTTCCAGGAAACATAGCATCACAAGAATCCTCGATTATTCCAACGTTGGAATAATTGCCTAATTGATGAACGCCATAATCTAAGTCCATACATTGAAGCGTATCCAATTCAACATCTCTCAATATAATCTGTTTGTTTTTCTGTAGGTATGGATTTAGAGTTGTCGGAAACATTACACCCGGCAAAACAATATGAGATTGTTTGCTTGTCTCAAATAACGCGCTCACCGCTAATAAATTAGCACTACTCCCTGAATTGACAAACACGCCGTATCTCTTACCAACGTATGAGGAAAACTCATGCTCGAATTGTTCACTTAACTTATAAGAGGCATATTGTCTGGATTTTGCAACCCGGATAATAGCCTCTTCTTCTTCAATACCAGTAACTTGTCCACTTATAGGTACGTGTAAATCTAAGCCTTTGTTCAAATAGCACCTCCCAAGTGCATATCCCTACAAATAGTATACCACTATTGCCCACGGTTGAAATTGTTTAATAGCATCGCTCCGATGTTATCACCTTGACTCTTTTCATTCTGTATCTTTTCGTTCTCACTAGCCCAAATATAACCGCGTTTTTCTGATACCGTTTCGTTGCTTACTAATCCGTTCTGTAAATCGAATGTTAGTCCTGCGATTTCCTCTTGTGTATTTACAGGTAACGGTTCCGGCCACTCAATATGTCCTTCTTCAGGAGTCATGTTAGCAAGTAATAATATCCTTCGATTGAGTTCCAATAAAGCATCACCATATAATTGTTTTTTACTTTCATTCTTTGCTAAAGCGTCCTGATATAAAACACGTAACCCGAAGTTCGTCAACGCACCTAACTTATCATTCATGCTAGAAATATCAACAGTACGTGTAATGTCAAACAACGCTTGTCTCATGGCAAGCATGTACCCCATTGAACTGGCAAGGTCGGATTGCATTTCAACGTTGTAGACTTTTGCCCCAGGCGGAACTAATGTCATTCTACCAGGTTCAACATCAATAGGTTCTTTAGAGTTTACCCCTTCACCAATTGTATGTGGATGCCCGTGAATATCTATGATCTTACTCACATTACCAGAAGTCTTATTCAGCATATCTTGTAATTCGTCAACGTCATCCGTAACATCTGGATCCCCGTAAACAGATTCAATGTTAATTAAGTTTTGCCCGTGGATAATAGGCGGGAACGGGTTATCCCAAGTCTCACTCGTTTCTGGAATGAATTTTTTATTTTTGAATATCCCTGACTCAATAAGCCAATTAGTATCTTGTCTGGTCGTTCGCTCCTGGAATACTTCATCCTTACCGTTTCGTTTTATCATGTAGGTAATAATGTAAGCTGTGACTGTTTCAATGTCGTCCGGTTTGGTTTCAATGGTCATTAACATTGGATCGAGACAAACCAATCTAGGATATAACTTGTCTTGATATTCAACTCCATCTGGAATAACCTTACAATACCAGGTTCCTATCTCAGCGCCGTTTAGTCCGAATTTATGTAACAATATCTCTTTACGATTAGCAGCCCAAACCAACTTAAGGTATTCCTCATTAGGATTTACTTGCCCTTCGACATTTTCGCCATAGTCAAACTCTATCCCCTTCCCAAATAACATTGACACAGACCTGTCAATGACGAG
>Ga0265297_10011999_pt1 | contig 10494 bp, 8 predicted proteins | sample Munlanlwell13791_FD_192502 | JGI IMG/M metagenome (GOLD analysis project Ga0265297, IMG submission 192502) | Leachate microbial communities from a municipal landfill in Southern Ontario, Canada - Leachate well 137-91 | ecosystem: Engineered > Solid waste > Landfill > Unclassified | place...
AAATTCATAAGCGCTACGCCGCCGGCCGCCTGGGCTGAAATAGCCACGATGTCGATCCCTCGATCCGCCAGCATCGCCGCCACTTTTGAAAGCACGCCGACTTTGTTCTCCGAAACCACCACGAACTCTTTTCCCAACTTTACGCTCTGGATCATAGCCAAGCCCTCCTTTGCTGTTTGAAGGATGCGCTCCTAAAGTGCTTCCGTTCCACCAATCTCTGGATTCATTATACACCAAGTAGGAGATAAAATAAGAGCGGGAAAAAGCCAGGCTCCCGTGAGATATCAGCACTCTGGTATTCTTAAAATTCAACTCCGGGTTGGGCAAGAATGCCGCGGCCAAGGGGATGTTTCACACATTTCATCTCGGTCACAAGGTCTGCCAGACGAATGATCGCCGGGGGCGCTCCCCGGCCGGTCAGGATCACATGCTGGCCGGACCGTTTGTACTTGAGCGCTTTGACCACGTCGGAAACTTTGAGGAATTTGTGGAGAAGCGCGATATGGATCTCGTCAAAAATAACAAGATCGTATTTCGAATTCTTCAGAAGTACGCGGCATTGCTTCCAGGCCTTTTGAACGGCTTTGGCATTTTCTTTTCGTATCACCTGCCACGTGAATCCCCCGCCAAAACTCCAGACATGAAACCGGTTCGAGAATTTTTCCAGAGCACGGAACGCGCCCTCCTTATTCAAAGCCTTACTCTTGATGGGATATTTGAAAAACTGAACCACCCCCACCCGCCCGCCGTGTCCCAAGGTCCTTAGCGCAACTCCGAATGCCGCCGTCGTTTTCCCCTTACCATCACCTGTGTAAACCTGGATCAAGCCCTGGGTCTTCATTTTCTTTCTCTCCCCGCTTGTTTCCCGGCCGGCACTGGAAGCACAAAGGGACGTGACGAAAGAGGGTTCTTGCCCACAGCCACCGGCGTTCCGTAAACGTTCTCGATCGTCCCACGATCCAGGACCTCTTCGGCGCTGCCCGTTTTGTGGGTCCGTCCCTGCCGCATCAGTAAAAGCTTCCGGCAATATTCCCCCGCCAAATTCAGATCGTGTAACACCATGATCAGTGTCAGGTTGGAACTTTGATTCAATCTCAAAAGAAAATCCAATATCCGGACCTGATGCGCAATGTCCAGATGTGCGGTCGGTTCATCCAGAAAAAGCCATTCGGGTTCCTGGGCCAGGGCCCTTGCGATCGCCGCCAATTGTCTTTCACCGCCGCTCAACTGATCCATCAAGCGTCCACGGAGCGCTTCGATACCCGTCACACGCATCGAATGTTCGGCCGCATCGTTATCCTTTTCTGTTTCCAGGAACTGAAGACTGCGGTAGTGCGGAAGCCTTCCAAGAAGAACGAATTCCTCGACTGTCATCGGAACTGAGGGAACGGTTTGGGACACCACCGCCACCTTACGGGCAAAATCCTTCAAAGGGATGCGCCAAATATCTTCTCCGTTCAAAAAAATCTCACCTTGCTGGAGATTCAAAACACGCGCCATGGCCCGCAGAAGCGTTGTTTTTCCGGAACCGTTCGGACCGATCACACCAAAAAATTCGCCCCGCGCCACAGAAAGGTCGATCCCTTCCAGCACAATCTTTGAGCCGTAGCCGCAGGTGATTCCTTTCACCGAGAACATTAGACTTTTCCTCCGCGTTCGCGCGTCAACACCCAGACAAAGAGAGAGCCTCCCAGAATCCCGGTAATCACTCCGACCGGAAGCTCCAGGGGAGCGATCACAGTCCTCGCAAGCGTATCACAAAAGACCAGGAATACTCCTCCGGCAAGAAATGATGCGACAAGCAGGATCCGGTGATCATGTCCCACGATCCTTCTCATAAAATGCGGCACCACAAGTCCCACAAACCCGATCATGCCCGCCACCGCAACGCTCACGCCGACCAGAAGGGACGTGATAATGAAAAGCAGGCGCTTAGTTCTTTCCACGGGCACTCCGAGGTGCAGGGCTTCTTCCTCACCCAGCGCAAGCGCGTTCAGGTCCGAGTGGAAAAAATAAGTCACAAAAAGGAAAAGAAGCGACGCCCCCAGCGCTATTTTGATCAAAAAACCGTTCGGCTCATCGAGTGAGCCCATGATCCAGAAAATGATCCCCTGGAGGTCTTCGCTGCGGGACAAAGCAAGGAACAGCATGATCAGGGAAGACGCTATGAAATTGATCATGACTCCCGTCAAAAGCAATCCCTGGAGTGAAAGGACCTTTTTTTTCGCATTTAAACCATAAAGCAAAAGGATCATGGAGCATGCCCCTAAAAATCCTGCGAGCGGCATGGTGAGAATACTTACATGGTAAAGACCGAGCAAAATGCTCAAGGAAACGCCGACCGCCGCACCGCCCGAGATCCCGAGCGTGTACGGCTCCACAAGAGGATTACGGAACATTCCTTGCAAAATCACGCCCGCCAGACTTAAGGATCCTCCGATCGCAAAACCTAAAAGAAGCCTCGGCAACCGGATACCCCAGATGATCTGGTCTTCGATCCCCCCTTGTCTGTTCCAAAGCACCTGAAAGATCTTTTTAAACGGGATCCCCGAAGGACCGATAAAAAGCGCGCTGCCCGCCGCCAAAAGCGCAAGCGCCACAAGAAGCCACAACCAAAAGATCCATCGTTTTGATCTATGCTGCATCATGGGGATGAAGTAACCGTATTATGTTTTCAAGCGCGTTCACAAAAGTAAGAGGCGTGGGAGCACAGTAGAGATCTGAATCCACAACGTAGATCGTACTGTTTTTCACCGCCTTAAGGTTGCGATACCCCTGCCAGATCTTTTTTTCTTTCTCATTTGCTTTTTCGCCGTCAGACCCCATTCCCGAGATAATGATGATGTCCGGATCGTCGGCTATAACTTTTTCGCGGGAATAGATCCGGCTCCCGGCATCGCGCGCAACATTGACCCCGCCCGAAAACTCGATCAGATCATTAAGAAAAGACCCGTGCGTCATCGTCACCAAAGGATCGACCCCCACTTGCAGAAAAACAGCGGGTCTGTTCCCGTCCCGGACCTGCGACCGCAGCGCATCCACCTTGCTCCTCGCGATCTTCACCATCGTTTCAGCTTCTTTTTCCTTGCCGATTATACGTCCGAGCTTAAAAAATGAATCACAGATTCCGTTGAAATCACTCGCCGAGGGGAATTCTTCCACACGAAGGCCGAGCCGTTTCAGTTTTTCTTTAGCTTTCGGGCTTGTCATGGAACCCGCGAGCACCAGGTCCGGACGAAGCGCCACGATCTTCTCGACGCTGACCTCGAGAACGTTACCGACCTCTTCAATTTTCTGCGCCTCCCGCGGCTTCGTGCAGTAATGAGTCCTGCCGACCACACGGTCCCCCGCGCCCAAAAGAAAAAGTTCCTCGGTGATCACGGGGCTCAGGGACACGATCCTTTCAGGAATGACTCCCTTTTCCGCAGCCCAGGCAAAAGAACAAGCCAGGATTACAGCACAAAAAATCAGCCAGGCTCGAAGCTTCATCAATTCCCCCTCCCTCCCCTTTTTGAAAAGGGGGAGAAATTCTAAATCTTTTGCCGCAGTCCGGCGCCCAGTTTCAGGACCCAGTGTTTTTCGATCATCAGATGTTCCTCATCATAAAATGGAACCGGCGCGCGGAACATCGGCCCATCGTAAACAAAAGTGTGGTATTCCCCTTTTTCGCCGCAGGGATCGATCTGTGGCAGGACTTCCATTTTCCGCATAAAATCTCTGTTGATCTCACAGCCAAGCCATTCCTCGCCGAGAACCGCCGCATCGGTAACAACGATACGGCTTTTAAATCCCGTGGAAATGAGTTCTTCGAGCAGATCCTTCCGTTTCGCATTCCAGAGAGGCAAAAAAGCCTGGATCCCCGCTTCACGACAAATTCTCTCCACCCAATCTCTGTGCGGCTGAAGATCGATATCACCGAAGATCCCTGCTTCCACGCCTTTCAGCTTCAGCTCTGCTAACACGGATTTGAACTCCTTCTCGTAATCTTTCCAAGACGCAGCGCGCTGAATGAGCGGGATTCCGACCGCCGCCGCCTGAGCGCGCAATACTGCCGCGCTCAATCCGTGCGAACGCGAATATTCGCCGTCTTCGGTCATCATATTCACCAGATACGCCACTTCGACATCCGGCTGCTGCATCATCCTGTAGCACGCAAGCATGCTGTCCTTGCCACCGCTCCATGAAACAAAAACTTTCATGATTTATCCTTCATGTTTATAAAGGGGACAGGCTGATTTTTTTATAATATGTAAAAAAATCAGCCTGTCCCCTTTATCGTTTTTAGGTACCGTTGCAGAAACGGAAGCACATGTCCGCAAACCTTGCAATGAAAATGGGTTCGCGGCATCCCCGCTCCGCAGCCGGGGCAGGTTTTTTCGTTTTGTGCGGGCCGCGGAATCCCACCGACGACTTTTCTGTAAATTTTGTAATAATAAAAATGTTCCTTGTTGAAGAACTTCACCGGATAAGAGTGGCTGTTGAATTCCTTGTCAGAAATCCTGTCCGTAAGGATCCGCCTTAAATGCGTCATACCCGAACCCACCTCCAGCGGACGCTTGCTTTGCCAAGCGATCTTCGCGGGCAGGATCCCTTCAAAAGCTTTCCTCAAGACCCATTTTCCCCATTGTTTGCCGCCGGAACGCCGGATTTTCAAGGCGGCCGGTATCTTTAATGCCATTTTGATCACGGAGGGATCGAGAAAAGGCTGAACGATCCCGAGTTTCATGGCCTCGCCGATATCATTGGAACTGAAAACCATCCGCCGGCTGACTCTTCGTATATAACCGTCCAGATCCCCGAGATCTGCCATGAAAGAATAACCCCCGAAAAGTTCGTCGCTTGCATCCCCGGTCCCGATGCGCCGCAATTCAAGTTTCCGGGCCGTTTCAAGACCGAAATAGGCCGCAAGATCGTTTGGAAGCGCGGGATCAAAAGACTTCAGAATCCGGATCACATCCGGAATGTGTCTGATTGCTTCCTTCGTACTTACAAAACGGTGGATCTGACGCATGCCAAGCGTTTTTGCCAAAACGTCGGCATAAGGTAAATCCGTCGCGCTGCGTTCGAGACTGACTGTGATCCCGACGGCTCCCGGATTGAGCGCTGCCACGATCGAACTATCCAGCCCTCCCGAGAAAAGCACCCCGTCACAAGAAATTTTTGCTGCGGCCCTGGAAACCGTTTCCCTGACTTGAGCTGCAAAGTTTTCCATTTCTACCGTTTCTTAAGTTTGAATGCTACCGTCGTTTTAAAAAATTCGTGATGGTTTTTCTTTTTTAGAACGCCAACGGGTGTTTTCACCCTTTTGTGAGTTCAAAATTGATGGGGACCTGAATACAGGTTTTCACAGGTTTACCGTTCTTTATGGCAGGCTGAAATTTCCATGTCTGGAAAGCCTTTGTCGCCGCCTTGTCCAGTGATTCTTCGCCGGTTGATTGAACGATCTGCCACTGGCCCACACTTCCATCCTCGAGGATTTCAAGCGCGGCAACCAGCAACCCTTCCGAGCCTTTGCGCCTGGCCCAACCCGGATACAGGATCGGCTCCGACATGGCGATTAAAAAGGGCATCGCTGTTCCTGTTTCAGAACCGCTGTTCTCCGGAAAAACCGTAGTCGGCTTGGAAACTAATTCCGCGTTTGGCCTAAAAATCACGTTGAACAAATCTTTTTGCCCTCCTTCCCTGGCAGAGGAATTGAACGCAACATTTTCCGCGCCGAACGCGACCGGCGCCAGAAAAACCAGCAGCCCCAGCACATAAAGCGCCTTCTTTCCCGTGAAACGGGTTCTCGAAAAGTTTTCCATCAAAGATCCGCCCTTAAAATTCCCATTTCGTCCCCAAAATAAATTCGCGTCCTGCGCCCGGATTCACCCATGTGTAAGTTCCTGCAGGATAAATACTGCTCCCCCATGATGAACCAGCATAAGCCCGGGAATAATACTTTTCATCGAACAAATTATTAATCTTGAAATAAATTTCTTTTTCCCTCCAGGCATACGACAGAATGAAATTCCAAACCGAATAGGCAGGGATCCAATGTCCTGCTTTTCCCGTCGTGTTGAGAGTTGCCTGGCTGGATGTTTCATAATTCGACGGATGCTGCTTGCCGGTGAAATCACCGTTTAGACCGACCTTAAGGCCATCATAAGGAGTTCCCCATCGTTTCAGAGGCGTCGCAATCCCTCCAAGAGTGAACCGATTGGCAGGAACCTGTCCTAACGCACGCCCTTGCACAAGGCTGCTCGTTCCGCCATTGCTGTGAACATACGCCGTCATCCAGGTATAACTGCCATACAATTTAATCTCCTGAACAGGTGTTATATCCACGCGTTGTTCAATACCGTAGCGCCGTGTCTGGGCGATGTTGAAATACTGGTTTCTTAAGTTGTCCCATTGGATCTCATCATCAACATCGATCAGAAAATAACTGAGTTTGTAAGCCACGGAATCTTTATACCGCAACCGGGTCCCGACCTCATAGCTACTCGACTTTTCCGGATTCAGACTGACCTGGTTGGCACCCGCATAAGGAACTGTTTCATCCATGGTCGGAACACGGAACCCCTGCGAATAATTCCCGAAAGCCTCCATCCATTTGAACGGTTTGACCGTCAAGCCTGTTGAAACCGTGGATTTGTCCAGGCGCTGACTCACATTGTTGGTGGGAGTAAGGGCATCCGCCGTATGCAACCAGTTGAAATCATGACGCATCCCGACATAAGGGATGACCTTATCGAAGAAATTCAGGGTTTCCCGCCAAAAAAGCGCCGCATTGTCGTACCGGGCGCTGTGGTCTGTCGTGGGAGCCAACGATTCCTGGATATGTCCCAAATAGGCGTACCGTTCGGCGGAGGTCTGTCGGCTTTTCCTGACCTCCATCCCCAAAAGAGATTCGTTCCCCAGCCATTTCCACTGATCATTATATTTTAGCTGCCACGTTAAATCACGATCGCGGCTTTTCATATTGAGGAATGCCGTATAAGGGTCGAACTGGGGATAGGCCCATGGCGTGAAAGTCCCGTAGGTTGTATAGATGTTCCGTTTGTTGAGACGTTCGCTATACATGATCGATGCCAGAATACGATCATCCCAGAAACGTTTGTCTGCGCCCAAAGAAACCACTGTATTAAAAAACTTGCGCCCATCGTAGGGTTTATTGCAGCGGCGCAGATCACTGTCCTGGAATTGTGGCAAAGTGATTTCGCCGGGCGTGTGGTCCCCGTCCACGATGTGCTTGACGTTGACATAGAACCTTCCCTGGTCGTTTGGAAGTTCATATGCAGTCTTTATGTCAAAGGAAGTCAACCGCAACTCGGAATGATTCCGGAAACCCTGGTTGTTATCACGCTCGCCGTTGAAATAATAGGTGAATTTGCCGCCGAGCGGCGTGACTTTATCCCGGATCGTACCGCTAACTCCCTGATTGAAACGGAGACCGTGAAAACTGGACCACTCCAGACCGCCGAAAAGATGCAGCGGTTTCGTACTTGCCTGACCCGTAGTGATATTGACCACACCCGCAAAGGCATTGCTTCCATAAACAGCGGAGGAGGAACCGCGTTCGATCTGGATAGATTGGACGTCCCGCATAGGGATCAACGGAAAGTTGATCGCATTACTGTCGACCTCATTGACCCGGACTCCATCCACCAGAAAGACCACCGCGCTTGAGTTGTTAAAACCGCGCAAGGAAAAAGTAGAATCGACACCGTTCCCGACCTCATCGTAGAACACTGCGCCTTCCGTATCACGAACGGCATCCTGGAATGTCATCGGATGCGTAAGCCCGAGCTCTTTCGAGTCTTTGAAGGTAACATTGGATGCCATGTTATTGATGTTCTGTGTTGCGGACGGAAGCCTGGACGCGATGACATTCACCGACAACGAACCCGTTTGCTTGAGTTGATCCGGATTTTGTTTCGCAACATCGATTTTAGAATCAGCATCCTGTGCGGATGTTTTTAGGTCTTGAACTACTGGCTGAGAAGAAGCGCTCGAAGAAGCTTCCTTTTCTTTCTTCTTATGAAAGAAAGGGAAACTCCAACCGATATTCAGAAGGCAAATTGCGAGGAACAAACAGCTGATTTTCCGGAGACCGTCATTCCCGAATGCTTTTTTCGGGAATCCAGTCTTTGGATCCCCGCCTGCGCGGGGATGACAATGATGCGCTTCATGTTGCGTTCTTTTCACTGTTCGGAGTTGCTCGCTCCGGAACTCTAAATTTTTGGACACAAAAAAACCCTTTCCGCCTCGAAGGGGCAAGAAAGGGTGACCTGTCTCGACCTCTGCTCGGAGGCATGAACTACATTGATTTTGCGATGACAGGTTGATATTCTGACTAGGTAAGTACAAGCCTACTTGCGAGCCTTCCCGCCTCGTGTTTTGAGGTAGTGGCAATTCGCTTTCGTCCTTACCGACAGCGGCGGCACCGTGGAGTCTCCCGCCGAATTGCGGCGGGATCTCACTTCCCAAATGCTCCTGTCACCATGATTTCTTCAAAGAACAATGAATGAAGTATACTGAGATACTCTGAAAAATCAAACTGATTTTCTTTTGTCCCGCTCACCCAAGACGAAAAATAAGGGCGCCCAAAGGAGGGATCTGAAGATTTAAAGAAAAGGGGCGGTTTTGCCACGACACTTCTTCCGAGTGAACGCCGCCCAGGTTCCCCAACCCGCAACCGCCGTACTCGAAGGCCTGGCTGTTAAAGATCTCCTGATAATAACCCGCCCGGGGAACCCCCACGCGGTAACGCTCGAGGATCATGGGTGTCATATTGAAAACAAAAATAAGAACCTGGCCGTAATCTTGCGACCAGCGCAGAAAACTTACGACCGAGCGGTCCGCGTCCGAACAATCGATCCATTCAAAAGACTCCCTTGAAAAATCCCCTTCGTAGAAAGCCGGATTCTCCCGGTAAAGACGGTGCAGGTCCCGAAGCAACCGATTCACCCGCCGGTGCCGGGGCGCTTCCATCAGGTGCCAGTCCAGCGACCGATTAAAATCCCATTCGTTACGCTGGGCGAAATCGTTTCCCATAAAAAGAAGTTTCTTCCCGGGAAATGCAAAAAGGTAGGACAAAAAGAGCCGGAGATTTGCGAATTTTTGCCAATCGTCGCCGACCATTTTTTCAAGGAGCGACCGTTTCCCGTAAACGGTCTCATCGTGCGAGATCGGAAGGACGAAATTCTCCGAGAATGCGTAACAGCTCGAGAACGGGAAGACCCCCTGATGGTATTTCCGGAAAAGAGGATCTTTGCAAAAATACTCCAGCGTGTCATGCATCCAGCCCATGTTCCATTTCATGCTGAAGCCAAGCCCTCCCAAATGCACGGGCCTTGAAACGCCGGTCCAGGCCGTGGATTCTTCGGCGATCGTCAGGACGCCCGGAAAAGAAGCATGAACCACTTTATTGAATTCCTTGAGGAATTCGATCGCTTCAAGATTTTCATGCCCGCCGTAACGATTGGGTTCCCATTCCCCCGGTTTGCGGGCATAATCCAGATACAGCATGCAGGCCACGGCGTCCGCCCGCAGGCCGTCCACATGATAACGGTCCAGCCAGAAAAGAGCATTGGAGATCAGGAAATTGTCGACCTCTTTTTTCCCGAAATCAAAGACCAGCGTCCCCCACTCGCGCTGCTCGGCCCTTTTCCAGCTTTCGGATGCGTAGATCTGCCGGCCGTCAAAATCAAAAAGGCCGTGACCGTCTCGCGGAAAATGCGCCGGCACCCAGTCCAGGATCACACCGATGTTATGGCGGTGGCAATAGTCCACCAGATACATGAAGTCCTCCGGGGTGCCGAAGCGCCGCGTCGGGGCATAATAATTGATGACCTGGTACCCCCACGATTCATCCAGGGGATGCTCCATTACGGGCATGAGTTCAATGTGGGTGTACCCCATGAACTTGACATACTCCACAAGCTGATGCGCCAGGTCCCGGTAATTTAAAAACCCCCAGCCGTTCTTCTCGTCCCTTTTCCAGGAACCGAGATGCACCTCGTAGATCGAGACCGGAGAACGGAGAGGGTCTTTCTGCTTTCGTTGTGTCATCCACGTTTCGTCCGACCACGAGAACGTGTCCAAGCGGGTCACGACCGCTGCACTCCGCGGCCTTAATTCCGTGCCGAACGCGTAAGGATCGGTCTTGAGACGGACCTGCCCGTCCGCCACAGAACGGATCGCGTACTTGTAAACTTCCCCTTCTTTCAATCCGGGAATAAAAAGTCCCCACACATTTGAAGTGGGAAGGCGGGTCATCGGATGTGCTCCCGGGATCCAGTGATTGAAATTCCCGACAATACTGATGCTTTTCGCGTTAGGCGCCCAGACCGTAAAAAAAACACCCCGGACGCCTTTCAGGGTCAAGAGATGACTTCCGAATTTTTCGTAACTCCGGTGATGGGTCCCCTCTCCGATCAGATAAAGATCGTAGTCACTGAGCTGGTCGGGGAAAAAGGCGTAAGGATCTTCCGCTTCATGCAAAAACCC
>Ga0265297_10012000_pt1 | contig 10494 bp, 10 predicted proteins | sample Munlanlwell13791_FD_192502 | JGI IMG/M metagenome (GOLD analysis project Ga0265297, IMG submission 192502) | Leachate microbial communities from a municipal landfill in Southern Ontario, Canada - Leachate well 137-91 | ecosystem: Engineered > Solid waste > Landfill > Unclassified | place...
AAATAATCTTGCGATTAAGGATTTTCCTTAATCTTATTTAAATGTTGCGGTCCCTTCGTCTAGTGGTTAGGACATCAGGTTTTCATCCTGGTAACAGGGGTTCGATTCCCCTAGGGACTACTATTGGGGAACTGGCTTGTGCCAGTTCTCTTTTTGTTTGTAGAATTAGGGAAATTTTAGGTGTTCGATTTCCTGTAAAATCAAAAACGGGTTTTTCGGGAAAAATCAAACCCTGTAATTTCAGTTTTTCCGGATAAGTTGCCTCTTTGTAGGTCGCCGGGAGATTAGCAATGACTTTAAAAACTCTATCTGCTTCTTTAAAGATACTGCGGTTATCAGCCGGCTGATCGCAAGCGGTAGCCTGGATGTCGCTGATATTATTTTTTACTTTTTCCATTTCATTTTTAAAGTCCTCATCGTCCAATAAATCTTTTTTCTTCATTTCAATTAGTTTGGCTTTTTCGGTTTGAAAATGAGCTAGTCTGTCTTGATTAATCTTATAGTTATTTTTTTGTTTGCCGGTCATTTCTCGGCTCACATCAAGCAAGACCTTGCGGAAACCGTCCAATGATTTTTTATCGGGCGTGATTTTTCGCAAGAAACTCATAAATTCTCCCTCTAATTTATCTTTAGAAACAGATTTTAGGCCATGGCAATCTTTGTTATAGCATTTATAGAACGGGTAGAGTTTTCCGCTTTTGCTTTTAGACATACAGGCGGTTAATGGTCGGCCACAATGCGGACATAAAATAAAATGGCGGAGCGGAAAAGTCTCGTTTACTCTGGCGGTAGAAATATTATCGCCCTTGTTTCCGTTTTTAATTAATTTTTGGCATTTATAGAAAGTTTGCTCGTTGATTATTGCCTCTTGTGTTCCCGGATATTCTTGCCCTTTGACGGTCATTATTCCTAAGTAAAATTTATCCATTAATATTTTAAATAAAGTTTGATTGCTTAATTCTTTATTTTTCCAAGACTTGAATCCCACCTTAATCATTATCTTTCGTATTTCTTCCATTTGATAGGCTCCGGTTGAGAATTTATCAAAAGCCATTTTAATAATCTCGGCTCTTGGCTTATCTATCGTTATAATGGCTCTATTTTGCTCGTCTCGGCTGTTTAGATAGCCAAGAGGGGCTTTGTAGCACCAAATGCCTTGCTTTATCTTTTCTAACATACAAGAAGATACTCTTTCACTTCTAACGTCATTATCAAATTGAGCGAACGAGGCCATTATAGTGCCGATTAGTTTTCCGCTCGGCGTTTTGTCGACTGTTTCGGTAGCGGATATAAATTTAATTTTCGATTCTTCCAGAGCCATTAAAATAGTGGCGTAGTCTTTTACGTTTCTTGATAGCCGGTCAATTTTATAGACGATAACTGAATCGAGGTTTTTATAATTCTTCGCACAGTAGGCAAGTAAATCTTGCAGACCTTTGCGGTTTACGGTTTTAGCCGACACTCCGTCATCGTGAAATAGCTTAACTATTTCTATATCGTGATTAAGAGCGTACTCTAAACAAGCCTTTTTCTGTTGTTCAAGACTAACCCCGTTTTGGGCTTGGTCTTCGGTTGAGACCCGATAATAAATTATTCCTTTTTGCATAGGATTAAGATTTATAAATAAAAAGAGAGCGGTGAACTGTTGGACACAACTCAGCAAAAGCCTTGTTGAAACAGCCACCGCCCTCTTTATATCAAAACGACTTATCTCGTCGCTTGGATGTAAGGATAGTAGCTTTTACTGTATGAGTTGTGTCCATTAAGGATATTAGCATATATTTGTATTTTTTCAATATTTATTAATTTATAATCTATTTTGTCGTTTTTCTATGGTTGTAGTAAAAGTTGTAAGCGAAATAAGCGAATTGATACATATCACGCCTCATGATAACTAAATCTTCTTCGGAATACTCGGCGGCGTGGATGCCGAGAGATTTCCGAATAATCTCCAGGCTTAACATTTTTTTGGAACGAATCTATGTTTACATCAAAGGACTTTCAAGACGACTTGCTAACCGTTTTTAAAGAGGCGGTAGCGAACCTCTCCGACATAGTCGGAATGATACTGCTTATCCAGCAATAACTCCGGGGGCGATTTGAGACTATTAAGATACGCTTTTACTTTTTGCCCGGTAATGATAACTTCCGGGCGTTTGAGTTGACGAGAATAAAAGATTTTCTTCTTTCCGGCCAGTCTTCCGTCAAACAATTCTTTAGCGATGTATTTGGCTACATAGAGGCCGACACGGGAGACGTGGCGAATGTTATTGATATTAACAAAGCCATATCGCCAGAGTTTGGCTAAACTGCTATTAGCCGTATAAGGAAGATTAGATAAGACGTGATAATGAATATTTCCGCCGTGTTCTTTCCTGACTTTTGAGCGATAGTAATAATCGCTTTGAAATTCTGGAACGGCCAGATAGAGCAAATCCGGATAATAGCGTTTTAATCTTTTAATGAAATTAGAAAAGATTAAATTACATTTTGTTATATCTGTAAACGAGCCGTCGCTCGATTTCTTGTCGTCAAAAGTAAGAGTAATGAAGACTTTCAATTCCGGATTGGAATTAACGAGGCGGACAATATTAGCCCTTGTCCGTCTAAGCGAAAAATCGCTCTTTATCCGTTTGTCTATCTCGTCTTCTTTGGGTTTTTCTTTTAGTCGTTTTCTTCGTTTCTTTCTTCTGTGGTTTATTCGTATTGCCTGCTCGTAAGAGTATATCTCAATCAAATTCCCCGATTTGATTAGTTTATGCCGGTAAGCTAATGGTTTGTATTCCATAGCAGACGGCGTTAAGTGTGCCTATAGTCAAGTTTATAGGCACACTGTGTTTTGTTCTTTAACTAACACTTCCGGCCGTCTCTGTTTTTCTTTTTTCGGCTCCCCCACGGGGATCCGCCGAAAAAAAGAAAAAAACAGAGAGCCGGCCAGACTATGTTTACATCAAAGGAAACATTAAAGACGATAGAGCCGTCTTATCTGGGGCTTAGCAGGAGCCCCGATAAGACGGCCACTCGGCCAAACAAAAAAACACAAGCCATATATCCGGATATATTGCTCGTGTTTTAAGTTGAGTTGGCAAAGATTTAGACTTTGCTCATTATTATATTGAAGACTGCGTTTTTAAATTCGTGGATGTAATCTGACTAGCCGTAGCTAGGTTTTATCTTCCTGCCTTATTATTGTTTATTAATAAGTCTATGAGAGTATTATAGCAGAAATTGTGGAGCGAATCAATAGGAAAATTTTGTTTAATATTAGAAGAACAATTATTTTAAAATATGGTAGAACAAGATTAATTATAAATAGACTTGACATTTAATAAGGATATGCTATATTTACTAAATAAACAATTTATTTATAAATATGACAGAAAAAATATCCACAAACAAGAGAGAACGATTTAAAAGACTGGCCGTTAACAGAACGAATGATGTTTTAAATAAGGTTAGAGTATTAAGTAATTGCTCTAATAGAAGCGCGTATGAGTACACGGAAGAGGAAGTTAATAAAATTTTTTCAGAAATAGAAAAAAGCGTGAAAATCGCCAAATCAAAATTTCATTACCCAAAAAATAAAAAATTTAGATTATAAATTTTATGGATAATTTTAACTTATCAAAACAACAAAAAATACTTTTAGTTTTATTTGAACTTTCAAATGGGGAAAGAAAAAATTTGAAGTTTGAAGATATCTCTGTCGCTCTATTCAAAAAATTTTCTAAGGACTTTCACATGAAAGGCTATGAACAGTATCCGGATTCAGGTGATTCAATAAAGAGGCCTTTATACACTTTCAGAGACAAGGGGATGTTATCAGCTAGAAATATGATATTCGCTCTAACTGAAAAGGGATTGGATACCGCTTTAAAAATTAAAAATAAAGTGGTAGGCAAAAAAGTTCTAGAAAACGACAATTTTGATAGATATATAGAGAAAGAAATTCTAAGAATTACGAGCCTTAATGCATTTAAAAATTTTATAGTCGGCAAGCTAGACGATGTTTTTGATACTGACTTTTTTGATTATATTGGAATTAGTGTAAGGGCAAGCAGAATGGATTTTAAGGGCAGATTAAAATATATTAATGACATAATAGAGTTTTTGAAAAAGCAAAACATTGGCAAATACGAATTAATAATAAATTTTCATTATTTTATGATTAAAAAGTTTGATAAAGAAATTAATTATAAGATGAATAATTAATATGAAAAATTATAAAATTTTAGAAGAAAAAAATGAAATAGACGACCATTTACTCGATATTATTGGAAATGAGTTCAAATTTGATCATGAAAAGGGTCTCGCTGAATGGATTAAAAACTCAGTTGACGCTTACAATAGAAAAAGAATTTCTGATGAAAATAAAAAAATAAGTTTAAGGTTTTTTGATAATAACGACGTACCCACTTTTGAATGTATTGATTTTGTTGGAATGTCATCAGACGACATTAATAAAGCCTTAAAAAGATGGGGCGACCCTGAAGCAGCTAAAAGGGGTGTAATTAAAAAAACTTACGGGGGGCATGGTAACGGAGGAAAGTTCTACATGCGACAAATGTTTGAAAAATCATATTTTATAACATATAAGGATGGCCTCCTTAATATATTTGGATTTAATGAAAAGAAGAAATACGGGTTTGCCGATAATTTTAAGGACAAAAAAATAAATATTGAAGAAGCTTTTAAAATAGCCGAAATAACAGACCTAAGTTTATCTGGCGTAAAGGGATTTACGGTAGTAAGAGGCTACAAACCAAGAGGTATAGGAAAACAAATAAAAGTTTTAAAGTTGTGTGATAAATTGAAAAAACACCCCCAATCCATGAGGATAATGGAGAGAGTCAAAATAGATGTTTTTTATAATAAAGAGATTATTTTTACAGGATTAAAGTCGGACTCCATAAAACCACTAAAAAATTTCGAGACGCCCGTAGTATAGATATGCCTGAAGAAGCTATTCATAATGATGGACACGAGAAAAAACAAATAATTTTGGCTAATAAAAATTTCGAAAAAGGAAAAATAATCCTAAAAACATCAGAGATAGCCCTGTCTTCTAATAGTAAATATAGTGATCTTAATAGAATTGATATAGTAGGAGAAATGGGTGTAATTGGTAGTTATTACTTAAGGGAGTTTGGCTTATATTATCCTCAAACAGATTTTATATACGGGGAATGTTCCTGCCCCATTTTAGAAGATCCTGACGATGATTGCGTGTCTAATGATAGGGTAAAATTGATTTCTAATGAAAAATCAAAAGTCGTATTAGATTTAATAAAAGAATCAATAGAAAATCTTTGTAGAAAGATATCATCACAAGAGAAAAAAGAAAAAGAAGAAAGCAATAAAAAGATTTCCTCAGATTTTAATAATTTTTTAAATCAATGGAAAAACCGCTTCATGAATAAAATTTTAGGCGAAATATTTATTAGTAAACAGCCGGGAGATGGTGATATCGGAAGTAATCTTGATAGTGAGGTAGGCGACAACAATGAGAAATATAATAAAAATAATGGAAGTTTTGATAGTGGAAATATTGGCGGAGAAACGCCACCTCCGTTAATCAATTCTGATAATACAACGGATAAAAATGACGGGGAGAATAAAAATAAAGAAGGTAATGACGAAAAAACAAAAAATAGTAGATTTCCAAGAATTTTATTATCTGGCCACGACGAAGATCCTCTTGAACCTGGAAATAAAATATTTCTTCAACAGAGCCAGGGGTTAATTTATCAAAGACCTCAAGATGTTAATGGGGGGATTTATTGGATTAACACATCAAGTCCATTGGCTAAATATATTATAGATGAATATGGAGCGGAGTCGGTAAGGTGGAGAGATTATTTATTTCAAAGGTATGTTGATATTTTAATTAAAGAAGCTCTTATAAAACTAGAAAAAAAGGAACCAGATAGATTCGATGCAAATACCATTGATGGAGAAATATTTGGAAAATTGGTAACACGTATCCATGAAATAGCGTCAAAAGAATTAGAAGCCTTTTTATTTGATGATTCTTATAGAGTCGAACATGATTAACATAATAGAAAGAAACAATATAATTTTAGAGATGTATAATAATGGCGATACCTTTGAAAAAATAGGTAAAACTTTTAATATATCACGATCTAGGGCTCAGCAAATTTTAATTAAGCGAGTGGCACAGAGAATATTAAAAGAATATGATTTTGACATAAACCAAATGTCAAAGGAAGAAAAAAAATTACTTCAATTGGCGGCATCCGAAGAAATAAGAGAAACGTATTTAAAAAGAAATAAAGATAAGCAAGAAAAGGAAAGAGGCAAGTTATTAAAAAAAATTGATGAATTACCGGATTACTCAAATTTTATAAGTGTAGAGCGATTTGCGGAAGCAGTAGGAACAACATCGTTAAAACTTAAAGCTTTACTGCCAGATTTATACAGAAAAATTTTAAATAAAAAAAAGAGGAGATGGAGTTGGCATTATGATAAGTGCAGATCTTGTGGAACTACCGCGATTAGGCATCGTTCTAATGGATTATGTGAAAAATGCTATGCAAAAAGCGATGATTTTAAAAGTATTGCTGAGTCATCTAGATTAAGAAATAAATATAAATGGAAGAAAAAACAAGATGAGTATAGAAAAGAGTATTATAAGCGGGACGAAGTAAAAGAAAAATTTAAAAGAATGCATGACCTCAGAAATTTTGGGGGAAACCGAGAAAAGGCATTAATAAGAGATAATTATAAGTGCCAAGATTGTGGCATGAACCAAAAAAAGAGTTTAAAGATTTATAACAGAGATTTGTATGTGGCTAAAATAGATGGTAAAAACACCGATCTTGATAATTTAATTACTCTTTGCCGTGGATGCAGTGTCAGAAGAAGACTCAAAAATCATAAGTAGCACAGTAATTAAGGGCTAGTTGTAGAAACGAAGTCATTTTGAATAAAAATATAACTTATAAAATTATGAGTAAAGAAAATTATTTTCCTCCTAAACACGCAGAAGGCCAATTTCATTGTCCACATTGTGGTGTTTTTGCAAAGCAACGCTGGTCACATTTAAGCGCAATTGGGGACTCATACACAACGGCAAACAGGAATACATATGCCGGCAAGGTTTATAGTTCTAATATCATGAATTTAACCACGGTTACTGGAAATCTTCCGGAAATTTGGACTATTTCAATCTGTGAACACTGTAATGGCATGTCATTATGGGATAAGACTTCTGTGATTTTCCCAAAAAAAATAATTGTAGAACAACCAAACTCCGATCTTTCTGAAGAAATACAGACCGATTATCTGGAAGCCGCAAATGTGCTAAATGATTCACCCCGCTCTGCTGCCGCCATTTTAAGATTAGCATTGCAGAAGCTCTGCATACAGTTAGGAGAAAATGGTAAAAACATCAATGATGATATTGCGGCTTTAGTTAAAAAAGGATTAAATCCAACAATCCAAAAATCTTTAGACGCACTCCGTATTACTGGCAATAATGCAGTTCATCCAGGAGAATTGGATTTGAAAGAGGATACAACTCGTGTGGTAAAATTATTTGGTCTTTTGAATTTCATTTCTGAAAAAATGATCACGGAACCGAAAGAAATAGGAGCTTTTTATGATGAATTACCTGACGAGGCCAAGCAAGCCGTTCAAAAAAGAGATACACCTAAAAAATAATAAAAAACATACCTAGCTTTTCAAAATTTCCGCCCACTTCTCAATTTCCCCAATAATCTCGTCAAAATTTTGGCAAATTTCAGACTTTAAGACTACTTAAATAAAAGAACGTGCAATTGCACGTTCTTTTTTGTTAACGATAAATAATTCTTATTTATATTTTAACCACCTCTCTTCAAAAATTTGTTTAATCGTTTTAACTACTTCTAAATTTTCAATAATTATAGCCTGATTAACATCAAACAAAACAATACGTACGAATAGAGCGGTCGCATCTATTGAGCAATTAGAAGAATATGTTTCATGTGGAATTGATTTAAAAATTTGTCCAAGATTTTGATCTGTTTTGCGAAATTCTTTTAATGTTCCGTGCTCGGGGGCAAATCCTCGCAAAGTTACTTCATAACGATTCATGGTTTCTCGCCAGCGATGAGAAATTTCTAAAAGCTTTGGCGATATTCTCTCGGCCTTAGCAAAAAAGCCAACAATCTCTGTTTTTTTTAATTTTTCAGCGTGATAAAAAAGTGCTTCCTCAACTCCATTTTCTCCTTCATAGTATTTTACAGAAATTTTATTTTCCTTTTTTTGGATAGCTTTTATTTCAGAAAGCATATCATATGCTTTTTTGGCTTTATATAGTGATTCACGAAAAAAATCATCCGGATCTTTAGCTATAAAAATTGCTCTTTTGGCATGAGGAATTTTTAAAACTAATTCCTTTTCTCTTAATACGTCCAATAAAATATATATGGTTGGTCGTTTTAGTTTTGTCTGGCGCGCAATTTGCATGACCGTGGCCTCACCAATTTCGAGTAAAGCGATATATACACTCGCTTCTTTTTCGGTTAAACCTAAATCTTTTAACGCACTATTGATATTCATATATCTAATTTAATGTTGCCGCAACGATAAATAATCATCGTTATAGTAATTATAGCAAATGTTTGAAAAAGTGTCAATAATTATGACAACACTTTTATAGTATATCATAAAAGCCAATGTTTTATTGTATTTTTGTCATATTTTGGTGTAATAACTACTGACTTAATATTGACCGTAATGCTATTTTGTGGTATTATGTTTAGATTAATAAATTAGTTATTAATGAACATTAAAAACAAAATATATGAGAAAATTTGAATCAATTGACTACTGGCATTATTTAATGACGAGTAATAGTAGCAAAGCCGAAAAACAAGGGTTGATAAAAAAAATGACTACTTGTTTACAGAATGAATACCCAACCCTGTGTTCCCTCATTTTAGAAAGGACATGCAATCTGAATTGTTTACACTGTTTTTTTCAAAAAGAACAGTCATCAGCTAAAGTTTCAAAAGCAACGGAACTGGAAACTAAAATATCGAATATTGTCTCTCAATTGCCAAAAAATGCCTCAGTTATTCATGAAGGAAGAATTCTCCAAAAATGGCATATACCAATTTTAAAAAGGCTAAAAGAAGAAAGAAGCGATATTAGTTTCGGGTTAATAGACAATGGATCATACTTATTGCAAAAAGATTGTCTAAATGAAAACAAATTTCTATTTGATTGGATGGATATTTCTGTAGACGGTATTAAATCCATACTTAATCAACAGCGCCAAAGTGGTAAAGCATATGACATGGCTATCACTGGCTTAAAAGAAGCGAGAAAATATACTGTAGCCCAAAACAATGGGGGTAAGGTTACATCATTATTCACGGCAACAACAATAAATTGCCGTTGTCTATCTAAAATCGCTCGTTTATTAATGAGTCAGCGGTTAATTGACGAACTTCACGTAACCCCCGCATCCGAGGTTGTTTCTAAAAATGGAGAAATCGTCATGGATAGTAATGATTGGTTAATTTTCTGGGAACAATTTAAAGAAACAAGGGTGATTGGTGATAATCACGGAGTTGGAGTCTATCTCAAATTGTATAAACTTGATGACGTAATAAAGTTATCGGAAGTTATTGGTAAACAAAAATTTCTTAAAGATTTCAATGACTCAAAAACAGTTATGGTTGATAGGGGTAGTATAAGTTTTATGGTCGATGGCATAAGAATTCTTTATATCCCCCTGAGTATCTGTCAGTCTGAAACTTTCGTTATTGATTCGGATGGCTCATATCGTTTAGCTTATTGTATTGAATACACTCTTAAAGAACTTAATGAGGGTAAAGATTCTAAAGGAAACGACATATTAGCTTATACAGTTTCAAGACTAGAAAAAAACTCTTCCTTTAAAAGCCTATACACAAAAGGTGCAAAACAATGGATGGATAATTTTGGTCTAAAAAATCTTGAACAAGAAATTTATTTTTTTGAAAATAAATCGTAAACGGGTGTCGTAAACCCAAAGTATTAATCTAAAAAACTAAAAGTATGGCAGGAGCTAATACTGGCAGTAAAGGGACTCAGCAAGACCCAAAACCGGTTAAAAACCCGGCTGCCAAAAAGAAGGAAGAAAAATAAGCTGTGCTTGACTCTTACAAGTATTTGACGATCGTCATAGGAGAAACGTTTCAAGCCTCTTCATTTATTTGAAGAGGCTTTTTAATTAGGCGGTGTTAGAATTTCCGCCCACCGCTTAATTTCCTCAATAATTTCGCCTAATCGTTGTGATATTTCCTCTCTAGGGACTACTAACTAAAAACATCCAGTGCATACTGGATGTTTTTAGTTAATGATTCGCAACTAGGGGAAGCGAACAGACGGCGAACGAGATACGAGGATGAGCGGAGCGAATCCGAGTAATCGAGCGACGATAAACGCGACCAAACGGGAGCGTTTAGCGGGTCCGTCCTGGACAACGAGTGAAGCGAATAG
>Ga0265297_10012002_pt1 | contig 10493 bp, 12 predicted proteins | sample Munlanlwell13791_FD_192502 | JGI IMG/M metagenome (GOLD analysis project Ga0265297, IMG submission 192502) | Leachate microbial communities from a municipal landfill in Southern Ontario, Canada - Leachate well 137-91 | ecosystem: Engineered > Solid waste > Landfill > Unclassified | place...
TCAAGGATTACTTATCAGCAAAGGGCTGGTTTCACTTCTACAACCTTGCAGGTATGGGTGCATATAAGGGCATTCCGGATATTATTGCAATCAAGCAGGGCAGGGTGCTGTTTATCGAATGTAAAAGACCAGCCAGAGGAAGCAAACAATCACCAGGGCAAGTTAAGTTCCAACAGAACCTCGAGGCTCAAGGCGGGGAGTATTTATTAGTCAGGGATGTTGAGGATTTAGCAAAAGCAAAAGTTTAAATTAATTAGGAACAGGAGGTAGAAAGTGAGAAAGAAAGTTGTACGAAAAGTTAATATCAGATTATCAGGACTATCTAAAAGGGTTGGCTTATAGATACAAGCATCATAATTATCAGGACATCTACCAGCAGGGCGTAATGTTACTTATCGAGGCACACAAGAAAGGCGTCAGGAATATCAAAACAAGCGTATGTAACGGCATCAGGAAATATTGCAGGGATGAACAAAAGTACAGGGACATCTGCAAGGGCGGTGATTCAAATATTAAATAGCAGGGAATATGAAATCATCTATCTGTATTATTTTTATGGCTATCTGGAAAGGGAAATAGCGGAAATGCTTAATCTTCATCAGTCAACAATAAACAGAATTAAGCGGAATGCGTTAGACAAATTAAGGGAAATATTAAAAAACTGACAATACATTTATATTAAGTTACCTTCAAATATCTTCATAGCGGGCTTATTTTGAGCCCGTTTTTTCTATTTTATAAAGAAAATTAAAAATATTTAGTAAATCATGCATAAATCAGGGTAAAACTTTACCTTATATAAGTAGAGGGTAATTATGTCAAAAAACAAAATTGAGTTTATAGCATCACTGCCAGACATGATTTCAGCTATCAACATTGGTGGTGCGGATCACAACAGCAGAATTAAACTTGATGTACCAGAAACAGAAATAGCAGCAGTAGTTAATTTATTGGCCTTACCCAAAAATAAACCTTTCAAAATAACGATAGAGGAGATTCCAGGCGGTGATTGGTAATGTCCGTTAAATCGGAAAAAATCGGAAACAATTTTACTATTGATCCAAAGACAGGGAAAAAGTTATTTGCCAAAGGTAATAAGATTGGCCGCATGAAAAAGAAAGGATTTACCCTTACTGATTTAAATAAACTGGTTGCAAAATACGAGGAATCTCACGACCAAACTTTACTCAAGCATTACATAGAACGCTTATTTGAAAATGACAAGCTATTAGAGAATTACATTGAAAAGAATGTACCGACCAAATCACTTTCAGAAGTAGAACACAAAGTTCCAGATGTGGTTGAAGTAGTCCATTATATTCAACAGGGGCCACCCCCTGAAATAAAGGAAAAGCCTATTGGCAACAGCAGTACAAACAAAAAGCAAAATACAGATACCATATAACTTCCAGCCTTATTACTGGCAAGTTCCGAGCTTTAATATGCTTGAAAATGGCTATAAGCGTGGAATATGGGTAGACCACAGGCGTTGCGGGAAAGATATCAGGTGTATCAATTTGATTATCAAGCAGATGTATCAAGAGCCTGGATTATACTTTTTAGTTTATCCGACACTCAAACAGGGGCGAATGATACTCTGGGAAGGCTACACTGATGAGGGGAAAACCTTTTTAGAAACCTATTTGCCACAAGGATTACTGGCTTCCAAGCCGAACTCTACTGATATGAAGTTCCGTATTTACAGCAGGACTGGTGATATATCCATGCTCCAGATTGTAGGGACAGAAAACAATCGTTATGAAGCTATGAGAGGAACTAACCCAAGGGGCATTATCTTTAGTGAATATTCCAGACAGCATCCGGGGGCATGGGATGTAGTTAGACCGATATTGCTCAAAAATGGCGGTTGGGCTATCTTTCAGTCTACACCAAATGGAAATAATCATTTTAAGGACTTATGGGATATTACAGCAAAGAACAATCGCTGGTTCCGGTGTTTGCACACTATCAAGGACACTTACGACCACGAGGGTTATCGTTTAATCTCTTTGGCGGACATAGAAGAAGAACTTGCCACAGGGCAGACAGAGGACTTTGTTCAACAGGAATATTATTGCTCATTCAGCCAGGGGATAGAGGGAACTTATGTTGGTAAGTTAATTCAGGAATTAGAAGATAATGAAAGAATAGAAGATTTGCCTTATGACCCGACTTATTTAGTCAATACCTATTGGGATTTAGGGATACGAAAAGACTCAATGTCAGTATGGTTCGTGCAGCAGGTAGGGCAGGAAATACGCTTTATTGACTTTGAGGAAGCCACAGCCAAGACATTTACCTATTGGGCTAAAGTATTGCAGGATAAGCCGTATCTGTATGGTAAGCATTTTGCTCCGCATGATATCAAACACAGGGAAATGATTGGAGCAGAAGACGCAGCCAAAAGCAGATTAGCTCATGCTAAAGATGTTGGGATACTGTTTAACAAGACACCTTTTGCCAGCTTTGAAAATGGAGTAGAAGCGTTAAGGGGATTGTTGGGCTTATGCAGGTTTGACCAGACAAAATGCAAGGCAGGATTAGACCACTTACGCAAATGGGGCAAGAAATATAACAAACTTGAACAGCGTTACACCGAAACAGAGAACGACAACGAACATTCCCACGCAGGGGCAGCTGCAAGATATGCAGCTATTAATATCAGGCAAGCACAGGGATTTGATGTGTTAAAAACACGAGAGGAAAAGCATTTTAAGAATGTATTCAGGAGAAAAAGGTCTTATGGCTCAGCCATGAGCGTATAGGAGTTTATATGCCAATCTATGAGCTTAAATGCCCCAAATGCGGGGCTGAAACTGAAAAACTATGTAATGTAGCAGAGAGAAATAACCAGCCTTGCGATAAATGCGGGGAATACATGAAAGTACAGATTACTACTGCAAATATGTTTTATCGCAATATTAAGTTACGACATAAGCAGTGGATTAAGGAAAGAGGTCTATAACCATGCCAACAGGACAGGGATTAGTAACTATAGGCGTTAAACCCAAGACACAGACCAACAGGATAGTTAAACTTAAGGATTTCTGGGATGAAGGCTATAAAGGGCAGTTTGAGTATGTTCAGGCGGCTACCCGTAACTATGGCTTTTATATGGGGGGCGATAAACAATGGGATGCAAGGGATATTGCCATTTTAGATGAAATGAAGCGTATGCACCTATCCCTGAATATCATCTTCCCGATTATTAACCTTCTGACAGGCTATGAACGGCAAAACGGCATGGATATTAAGGTATTCCCGAAAAAAGGCGGATTACAGCCTGTTGCGGAATTACTGACCGAGCTATGCAAATATGTTGAAGACCAGTCTAATGCCCAGTATTTACGAAGTGCCATGTTCTTTGACGGGATTATCTCAACCAAAGGCTTTGTATCACTGGACATTAAATATGATGATGACCCCTTTAACGGGGAAATAGTAGTAGATGTGGAAGATCCTTTTGATATTGTTGAAGACCCGCAGAACAAGAAATATGACATGAACTATGGGAAATATGTTATCAAGTCCTATTGGGGCGATAAGGAGCAGATTAAGCTCATCTACCCCAAGAGCAAACAGGATATTGACGATTTAAAATATGATGATTTGGACAACAGGGATAAAACAAAAATACCCGGAAGTGATGTATCACCCGACCAGTTTAAGTGCAGAGTTCGGGAAACATGGTGGAAACATTACGAGAAAGCTACCTTTTTAATTGACACTATGAATATGAGCCATACAAGGGTACACAAAAGCAAACTTGATTTACTCAAGGTTGTACTTGAAAAAGACCGCAGAAGGGCAGAAGAAGAAGGCAGACAGCCTATATTTGCAGTCAGGGAAAATATTATCCCAGTCATGAACTGCACAACTACACTGGGGGATATTGAACTGGAGCATATAGAAAGACCCTTCGGGGAGATGACAAAATTCCCGATAATCAGATTTGTACCGTACTATGTCAACGGAAACTGCTTAGGCGTAGTGGATAACCTGATAGACCCGCAGAAGGAAAAGAACAAGAGGCGTAGTCAGGCGATGAATATCATCAATTCCAATGTATCAAGCGGATTCTACAACCATGAAACAGAAGGGGCAGACCCCGACATTCTGGAAGAGCAGTCCGCAGAGCCTTCACCTGTTATCAATTACAAGTCCGTAGCACCTAAAAGAATAGAGCCTCCCCAATTACCCGCAGGTCATGTTCAGCTTGAACAGCTTGCAGAGCTTGACGCAACGAAAATCAGTTCAGTCAACCAGAATATGCTGGCACAAGGTCCGACCTCTGAAAGTGGAGTTAAGGACAGACAGCGTATTAATCAGGGATTGATAGGCAGTGAAATTATTTTTGATAATGTGGGCTATTCCCACAAAATATACTCTGAAACAATCGTGGATTTAATCCGCTACAACAATACTTTCTCAACTGCCGAGATGATGGCTATCGCAAGTGAGGCAAAGTTAGAACAGAATGTAGACCAGCTATTAGAGGCTATAAGAAGCAGAAAGATAGGAAAATACGGAGTGGAATTATCAGCCAGTCCGACTAATCCGACTATCCGCTTTGCCAACTTTGAGATGTTACTGGATATGGCAAAGATTTACGGTGAAATTATTCCACCTGATATTGTTATTGAATCTTCTGATTTACCAAAGAAAGAGGAAATACTGGAAAGGTTAAGGCAACAGGCACAGATGCAGGCACAGTTAGCACAGCAACAGGCACAGATGCAGGCACAGTTAGCACAGCAACAGGCACAACAGCAACAGCAACAGCCTCAACCGACACAGAGAAGATTAGCCAAACGATAACAGGTGAATTCCCCTCATGCAGGGGCAAGTGCATGAAATTCATCTATCCAGATGTAAAACAGGAGCTTTAGAAATGACAGAAGAAGTTAAAGAAGTAACTGAGGAAACCCAGGAAGGGCAAAAAGAAAAGTATTACTCGGAAAGGGAATGGAAAGGGCTTTTATCTGACAAGCAGAGAGAAGCACAGGCAAGACAGGAATTACAGGCAAGACTGGCAGCAAAGGAAACGCAGTATGAGGACAGGATTGCACAGTTAGAGGCTAAATTAGCCGAAAAAGAGTCTAACATAGGCGACCCCGATGATGTTGCGACTGTTGCCACCTTAAAGAAGGAAATAGCAAGGGTAGAGAAAAAGCTGCTTGATATGTATACCAAAGAGAAACAGGAAGAAACCAAAGCACAGATGGAAAAGCGTATCAATGAGAGCTTTATCGATGCACAGACCAAATACACCGAAGATAAGACAGGAAAAGGGTTAAGTTTTGAAGATGTTAATGAGGGAACTAAACGAATGATTGCCCGTAACCCCAAGTACAGGGAGCTTATCCTTAACGACCCCGACCCTGGTGAAATGGCGTATAAGGTAGGACTGCAAGACCCTGTTATTGCCAAAAGATATGAAGCATACAAACAGAATATGCCAAGCGGAAAAGTTACTTCTAAAGAAGGTTTAGAGGGCAGCGCTGCCGCCAAGAGTGGCTATTACTCGCAGGAATATGTCAAGAAAATGAGTAAGACTCCGGGCTGGATTACAGCCAACCTTGACAAAATCAGAGAAAGCCAAAAGCAGTGGGACAAGCCGAAAGAATAGGCTTGTTTAATACCCGACCGCTGGGTTAAGCGGGTTTTCGTCTAACTTCAAGACGCTTAAAGGGAAGGAATTAACCTGATTGTGATACTTACCACTAATTATAAACTTTAACGAACTTTGAAAGGAGTTAGACAAATGTCTATTTTAAACGCAATTCCTGAATTATGGAATGCCGCCATGATGGACGAAATGCAGAAATCCCATGTATACGGGAAAATCTGCCGCTGTAACATTGACGCACCGATTAAGAAACAGGGCGATGCCGTTCATATCAGCGGAATAGGGGATATTGATATCGGTTCTTATGACGGAGGCGATATTAACTTACAGAACTTAACTGATGCAGGGGTAACCCTCAGAATTACCGAAGCTGATTACTTCAACTTTATCGTTGATGATGTAGAAGCTATCCAGAGCAATTCCGCCTTAATGAAAGAGGCAACCAGAAAAGCTGCTTACAAGATGAAAGATGAAGCTGATAAGTTCATCTATGACACTATGGTAGCCAATGCCGCTTTAAGCGGACCGACTGAAGGGAGTCTTGATGTAACCGCTGCAATCAGTAATATAGCTGAAATGGACTTGTTACTGAAAGAGGCGGAAGTACCCAAAGAAGAGAGATGGATTACCATGCCACACTGGATGGGAACTAAGCTCTTACTTGCCGGGATTGTTCATGCACAGGACTTAAAGGGCAATATCAACGGGTTTATAACCAATGTACTCGGGCCTGATTTATACGAATCAGGACAGAACGCCGCAACTGTTATACTTGCAGGCTCTTACGGGGCTGTTGCCTATGCTGAGCAGATTATTGAAACCGAAGCCTATAAACCTGAAAGGCGTTTTGGTGATGCTCTTAAAGGGCTTCATGTTTACGGGGCAAAGGTTGTCAAACCTAATGAGTTAGCCGTAGGTTCGTTCACTGAAGCTACTGAAACTACCATATAAGTTAGAGGGGAGCAGAAGCTCCCCATTAAGTTTTTGAAAGGAGTATATATCATGGCTGTAGATTGTAACAATGTAACTTTGGAAGTTAATACAGTAAAAGTCCTTGCCGCTGATGCCGCAACTGAATCAAATGCAAATAAAGCAGAGGCTTTTACTATTACCCCGACCAAAGCGGGACGGAAAATACTGATACTGGTAACTGTTGCCGCTGCTAATGGAACGGTTGTCTGCTCTTTAGGGGCTGGCAGTGAGTTCTGGGCTTCTGATGCACAGACCTTTAACGCAGTAGAGAATAAGACCTCCGCTTTCCAGATTGAGGATGTAGCAAGGTTTTTGACCAGTTCAGGTACTATTGTTTTGACCCTCACCCCTGCAAACGGGAAGAGGTTAGCTACCGACCACGCCGCTACCGTGCAGGTCATTGAACTCGTATAAATCCACAGGGGCAGGCAAACTGCCCCTAACTTTATTTTAAGAAGGTGATAATAGATGAGATTTTACTCAAAGATAACACGCAAACCTAACTCGGTAATCAAGCAGATTAAGGAAGGGGATAAAATCCTCTCCCAGAAAAGGTTATGCGTATTTGTAGACGGGGTATGTGATACTGACGATCCGAAGGTAATCGAGGAACTGAAGAAGCACCCTGATAAATTCAGCGATAAGCCGTTCCCGAAGAAACTTGACTGGAAGGCTACCGAAGAAGGACAGCAATTAATGGAAAAAGGCAAGGAATTGGGTATAGATATGGAATTGGGCAATAACTACAAGAATATCAGAAAAGAATACCTTGAAAAACTTATCCGTGAAAAAGGTGAAACTGTGAAGGTTAAACCGAAGGTTGCCGCTAAACTTGCCAATTATCAGGAAGTTGTGTCAAAGGCAAAGGAATTGGGGATTGATACATACCACCGCAAGAAAGATGAGCTTCTGAAGGAGATTAGAGAAAAGGAAGTGATTAAATCATGAATAGAACTCCTGACCATGATATGACTGTTAGGGGAAGTATAGCCTTCCCGACTGTATATTCCACAGGAAGCACCATTGACGATAACGCAGCCGCAGGACAGAAGGATGTACCTGTAACTGCAACGACCAAATTTACTGCAGGGGACAGGGTGATTATCGGGCGTGGCACGGACAGGGAAGAGGAGTTTGTTGTTGACTCTGTTGACGCAGGTGTAAAGATTGTGTCTAAAACCGATTTGTCATATAACCATACTGTTGATGCAGATACTACCGTAGATGCTGAAAACGCTGATGAGCCTGGAGTGGCTGACAGCGAATTTCTGGATGCGGACAACTGGACAGGTGATGACTGGACTGGAACCTGGGGCGATACGGAATTGACACATTCAACAGGGACAGTAGAGAAAGTTATACTCAGTGCTGCAGGTGATAATTATGAAGTGAATGATGTACTTTCTTTGACTCAAGGTGATAATACAACCTGTAAGATTAAAGTTACTGCTATTGACGGGGAAACTACCGGGCCAATCACCGAATACACTGTTACAACCAAAGGTTCTGGTTACACAATAGCCAGCGGTTTAAGCGGTGCAGAAGGAAGCGGAACTGGTGCGAAGTTTGACATTCTTGATATTAACAACGAAACACCTTTATCCCATGACAATACCCCAACTGTAGGAAAGAGATATTACATTAGTCTAACTATTGCAAACAGGACAGATGGTGTATTTACTCTTTCTTTCGGCGGAATAACTTCTGACCCGATATATGAGACAACTGCAATCAAAATGTATGCTGTAACTGCTGATCCTGTTGTAATTACCCCCAGTAAGACTTTTGACGGAACTATCACTATTTCAATTAAGGAAATTACCAAAATACTGACGGTAACTGATACTGATGATTTTGTAGCAGGTGAGACTGTTATCGTCAATGAAGGCGAAGTGGACGAGGAAAGCTATGTTATTGCCAGTATTCAGGCTGGCGTATCGCTGACCATGACCGAAAGCCTGAAAAGAACTCATGAGGCAGCGGAGACAGTAGTGCAGACAGGTACAGATGATGTTCTTGAAGTATGTATGGCAAGTCTTTCCAATGTGATTGATAAGGCACATTACAAGGATATAGCCTTATTCCTTCCCTCAACATGGGTTACTGCCGCTATAACATTTAAGGCTTGTGATACCCCTGACGGAACATTCAATGATGTGGTTGTGGCTGATGATGTTGGTGATGTTTCTGTAGCCAGTGTTGCTGCAAGCAAGGTTATTACCATGAACGGGGAAATCAGAGATGCCCTGACAGCATTGCCATATATAAAACTGCAATCGGGAACGACAGCAAGTCCTGTAGACCAGGGGACGGGAAGTCCTGAAATTAACTATGTCTTAACAAGATAAGAGGTAAATGATATGGCTATAACTAAAGCCGAAATTCTGGAACATTTAAACGATGAACTGAATCGGACGGAAACGGATATTGATTCCTCTATCTTATCTGCTATGAAATATCTTTCGTTACAGGATGACTTTATCTGGATAGAGTCAACTGTATCTGTTACCGCAGGAACTGTTTATTATTCCCTGCCTGCTGATTACCGGAAACTGATGACTATTCATCTTTCAGGGGAAAAGCCGCTGGAAAAATTGACCTTCAGGCAATACAGAAACAGGATTGCAGGGAAGGAAGAAGAGGACTACTGGGACGAGCCGACCTGCTTTTCCATACATGGGGGATTCTGGTATCCCTATACGATTGCTGATGATACCTATACAGCCACCCTTTTTTACAATGCCTATGTTCCTGAATCAGAAAGCGGAGTTAACGCAGTAGACAGCATTGATACTTACTATCCTGATATTTTCAGGGATGCCTTAAATACCCTGACAAAGGCTTATTTCTGTATGAGCAAGACCTTAAAAGAGGAAGCCGCCGCTTATTTTTCAGTCTTTAAGAATATCGACCTTCCCCCTTTAAGGAAGCTGGTGCAGAGGGAAATTAAAAGCATTCCCTACAAAGATTTATATTAGAGGTCATTATGGCAAAACAGTTATTCGGAATATTCTCTCCCCAACTGGGCGAAAAGAAGGATTATCCTGTTATATTACTGGATAAGGTTGTTCAGGTTGACAACAGGAATATTATCCGCAAATACGGGGAAGTCAGAAGAAGGCAGATGCGTGATCCTGATATGCTGGACAAAGGAGGGGATAAAACCCAGACCCCAGACGGAAACCCGATTATTCATTATCACACCTTCACCAAGCGTTCTACTGCAACCCAGTATGTAATTGCCTTTACCAAAGCCAATATCTATGTCTGGAATACCTCAGATAAAGCATGGGATTTAAAGTTTACCTGCAAGGCTGATGTTACCGAATGGTCTACTGTTACCTATAATGACATGGTAATTGCCACCAATAACAGCGATATGGTGCTTTACTGGGATACTACAGGCTATTTCATGCCCCTGCAGAATACGACTCCCACCAACATAACAGCAGCGACACAGGCCAATCCATGCCAGATAACTTCAACGGCTCATGGGCTGGTTACAGGGGACAGGGTATGGATTACAGGTGTTGTCGGTATGACCGAACTGAATAACAGGCAGTTTGTTATTACCAGAGTTGGTGATGATACTTTTACTTTAGATGACGAGGATTCAACAGGATATACGGCTTATGATTCAGGGGGTACAGTAGAAAAGTTTGAAGGGATAGACTATGACGGCTCTCATTTTCTCACTAAGGCAAAGTATGTGACCACTTTTGAGAACTTTCTCATACTGGGCTATACCTATGAAAACGGGGTAAGTTATCCCCAGAGAATACGCTGGAATGCTATCGGTGATGAAACGGCATGGGATTCAGGAGATGCAGGGAGTGCAGAAACAGAGGGCGGGGATTTTATTACAGGCTTTCGTATCTATTCGGGGCAACTG